>Ga0190363_1000821_pt1 | contig 18499 bp, 9 predicted proteins | sample 48721867_MG_FD_161272 | JGI IMG/M metagenome (GOLD analysis project Ga0190363, IMG submission 161272) | Hydrothermal vent microbial mat bacterial communities from Southern Trench, Guaymas Basin, Mexico - 4872-18-6-7_MG | ecosystem: Environmental > Aquatic > Marine > Hydrothermal vents > Microbial... | reverse complement strand
AATAGTTTTCCCTTCAATTAAAGGCCACTCAATTTGCCAGGCGGCGGCTAACAGAGCGGCACAGCCAGCTCGGTCATCTACGGCCCGGGCATAGATTAACTCATCCCCAATCTTAACCACCTCTTTACGAATAGTAATGGAGTCACCGATTTTAACTCCCAAAGCTTCGGCCTCCTGCCTGGTTTCTACACCTAGATATATTTCAAAATCACTTAGACCAAATTTTTTCTCTTCTGGGGGAAATCGTCGATAGTCAGAGCGAGGCTCGACTACTCCTTCCAGCAGGCCCTTTTCAGTTTTAATCACTACTGGATAACCTTCATACATAAAGCTGAAAAAGCCACCCCGACCTTGAACCTTAAGTCGGCCTTTTTCCGTAATCTGAGTAACCACCAAACCTAACTCATCTGTGTGGGCCACAAACAAAAGATGTGGTTTTCCTTGACCAACGGTAAACCAGAGGTTATCCATCTCATCTCTTTGGAGCGGGAGTCCCGCTGGCAATTTAGCTTGGATATAATCAGCCACTTCTCCCTCATAACCTGAAACTCCATGAAGAAGCAACAATTCCTGAAGGAAATTCCAGGCCTCTTGGGGCCTTTTGGAGGTGGAAGAACAAGCCATAAATAACCAACCCAGGCCTACTAAAAAAATCAATATTTTTTTCACGGTCATGGCCGGCCTCCTGAATGGATTAGACTTTGGAGAAGCACTGTCAAGGCCTGCCAATCTTTTGGGACAATAACTTCGCTGGGCGTATCGAGGAAACGAACGGGCAACCCTAATACAGCGACCTCACAGCCACTTTGTTGAAAGGGCCACAAAAAAGCAGAAGAAAAATCACTTAAATTTTGCCAACTGATATTCTTTGAACGGGCCACTTCTTCAATTTCAGATTTAAGTTGAGTTGATGATGACCACAAAACTGGACCATGATTTAGTTCTATTGAGGGCAGCTGTGGGTCCCCCTCCGGAAGAGGCCAAACTATAATCACCTGGGGAGAAGAAAGAACTCTGGCCGCCTGGATGGCCCCTAAAGAAGTCCGTTGACGGAAGCTTCGGGAGAAAAATTTGCTTTGAGCTAGCCAAGCATAAATGACCTCTGTCTGAGGCCTCTGGGAAGAAGAAACATCCTCCTTAGCCACAGCTAACACACTCGCCACACAAGCCTTTCCACCTAAATAAGGACCAGCCAACTGTCCTCCAGCCAATTTCACCAGTTGATGCTTCAGGACTACAGGATCTAGCCACTGAATCCCTTTGGCTTTAATCTCTTCAAGGGATTGCGCTCCAACATCAATATAGGCTTTTTCTAGGGAAAAAGGACGATTTAACTCGCTTCTTCTGTCCCGGGGAAAAATATGAAGAGAGGGAACTGTCCAGACCCCTTCCACCACTCCTTGAGAAGTTAAAATTTCCACCGGATGACCGGCAGGAAAGGTATCCCAGAAGGGATGAGGAGCAGGCGTGACTCGATCGACCCTCAAATAGCCATTCCTTTCCCCACCACTGATTACATAACCAGCTTCATCTAAAGGAGAAATTATCGCCAATTGAGATGAACTTTGACTAGAGGAAAAATAAAGACTCCCCAGATTATCCCGGAAAAACCGCCCTGTCTTCCCTAAAATAGACTGGATTTGCTTGACCATTGCCTCTTCATAGCCAGAAGGACAAGGAAGACGATATATTTCTTCAAAAAATGCGGGAAAAACAGACTGTGTTCTCTCCTTCTGGCCAAAAAGGTGACTACTGACCAGGATTAACCCGCTTAAAACCAAAATTAAATATTTTCTTAACCAATGCATTGACCACTCCTTTGCTCAAAATAGATTGTGCTTTCCTCTCCACCTGAGTTACTTTTTCATAGGTAAGCGACTCTTTTTTTAAAAGAAGATATATCTTCTCCTCTGGGAAAAATACGAACCGATTTAGTCGGTGTAAAGGCGGATATATTGACTTCTTAAAAATACTTCAGCTTCCCCGCTTCCTTTGACCCTTAAAGCTTCCTCTTTAAAAGAAAGCTTACCTTGACATTCTGATAAATTTTTAAAACCATGCTCGTTAAACCAAGCCGTCGTTTCCTCTAGTAAGTCTTTGATGACTCCCAAACCTCGCTGATAGAAAAGAGTGCAAACCTGAACAGCCGAAGCTCCGGCTAAGATCAACTTGACTATATCTCGGCCACTCCGGACTCCTCCTGAAGCCACTAATTGACAACCCACCCTTTGAGCTAACAAACAAATCCACCGCAAGACAAGATGGAAATTTGCTTGTCCCTTCTGCTGAAGAGAAGACATAGTTCGCAAGTCAAAATCTGGTTCCAGAAACCAATTAAAAAGAACTACAGCCTGAGCACCAGCTTCACTCAAGCGCCGCACAAAATTGGGTAAAGCGGTTATTTGATGGAAAATTTTCACGGCTAAAGGAAGATTAGTGGCCTTCCGCACACTTTCAACGATATCCAGATAACTCCGTTCATATTCCTCCCCGGATTTATCCGGGTCTATAGGTAAAGTATAAATGTTCAACTCTAAAGCATCACCACCGGCATCCTCCAATTGTTGAGCAAACCTTATCCAGTGTCTTTGACTTTGACAATTAATACTAGCGATCACCGGCAAATCAAATTGCTTTTTGGCCTCTTTGATTATCTCAACTACTTTTCGGGGAGCATAATCCAGAAGTGCTCCACTCTGAAAATAATCCATTATTTCCGGGTAAAGGCCGGTACCTTCGCTCCGGTCATTCAGCTTGAACTGCTCTTCAAAGAGTGATTTCAAAACCACCGCACCAGCTCCAGCCTCGGCACAGCGAGCAATCCCCTCGAGCGAACGAGTCAATCCGCTTGAGCCCACAATTATGGGATTTTTTAATTTAAGTCCCAAATAATCCGTGGTCAAATCAACCATGGCGAACTCCTTTCAAAAATCTAATTTATATTTTTCATTATTATTGATTTTAGATTTTATTCCTATTTCCTTAACCTATGTTTCAAGCACCACCTCAATTTATCAGGCTAATTCCAGCTCGCCACCGCCACCCTTCTCCACTGGGCTGGATATTCTATATAATAATTTCAACCTCACTCCCCCCTGAACTAAATTTCTCCACTTTGAGTTTGAGCCGAAAGAGACAACCTCCTGGCGCTGGCACCGCCTTCACTCAAAAAACACCCAACTAACCTTGCTCTATTTAATAAGCAAATATCCAAAAGAATCATAATTAACTGCTTAGTCTTCTCCAGAAAGAAGAATTTGGGGGATTTTCTTCTTTTGGAGAAAGTCATTCAATTCTGGGATTTCTTTTTTCAGAAAACTCATAAGATCAGTCTTCACCTTCTGCAACTCTGCCCTCAATTCCCGAAAGAACTCAATTTGAGCTGGGGTTGGCGAAAGGTCAACCCCATCAATAACCCGGAAAAGCTGATTCAATTGCCCGACTAACCGGGGCCCCACACTCCAGAAAGGCCTTCCTTCGGGGCGGACTAATTTCTCTTGCCACTCCGTTATTTGCTTTTTCACTTCATCTAAGCGTTTTTCCACCTCAGCACCCTCAGAGGGCCGGAGTTGAGAAATTAACTTTTGTCGTTCTTCCAGTTGGGCTAATAGTCCATCTAGAAGACGACAGAGATCATTTGCCTGGGAAATCATTTCCCGCAACTGGAGAGAATAACTTAATTGTTGTTGAAGCTCAGCCAGAGAGACTTGGTGGGTGGGATCCATCTTGACTTCGACTATTCGCTCCATCTTCTCCTGGCCAATTATGAGGCGGAGAGTATATTTCCCTGGTAAGACCTGAGGGCCCTGGGGACCTCGACGGAAAAAATCCGACTGGACTTTCTCCTCTCGCCGAGATCGAGGAGGTTCATAACGCAAATCCCAAGCAATTCGATTAAGCCCTCGGTGGGTGGGAACTCTCCGGATGGTCCGGATCAACTGTCCAGAAGAATCGTAAACTTCCAACCGCGTTGTCTCTTTTGGAGAAATCTGGCGATTAACCAGATAAGTAATTAATACCCCGTAGGGAGGATTAGGTCCCCGAAAAACTTTATCCCCGAGACCATACCGAGTCGGCTTCTGGGCAAAGCGATAGGTCAAACGAGGAGAAAAGAAGTAAACCGATTGATTTATGACTTCTGGGGTTAATTCCTGGAGAAAAGTAATATCATCCAGAATCCAGAGAGCTCGACCATGGGTGCCTAAAATAAGGTCATTTTCTCGGGGATGTATTAAAATATCGTGCACTGCGACCGTAGGCAAATTAGCCAGGTGAAACTTCTGCCATCTTTGTCCGCCTGAAAAACTCACAAATAAACCTAATTCCGTCCCCAGATAGAGAATATTAGGGTTGCGGGGATCCTCTCTAATGACCCAAACATAAGCTGTGGCTGGGAGCCCGGTTGATATCTCTTTCCAAGTAACTCCAAAATCATTCGTAACAAAGACATAAGGCCGGAAATCATCCAGCAGATGCCGGTCGAAAGTGACATAAGCTTTGCCAGCGGAAGTTCGGGAAGGCTCAACATGCGATACGGGAGAATTAGGCGGTAACCCGGGAAGATTAGCCGTGACATTTTCCCACGACTCGCCCCCGTTTTTGGTCACGTGAAGATAACCATCATCGGTGCCCGCCCATAAGATTCCGGGCTGAACTGGCGATTCGGCCAAACTTATAATAGTGCAATGGTATTCAGCTGTAGTATTCTCGGGCCAGGCTGGACCTCCGGCTGTTTTTTGTTTTTCGGGATCATTGGTGGTCAAATCAGGACTAATGACCTCCCAAGTGGTCCCAAAATCCTTTGATTTAAAGACTACATTCCCCCCGACATAAACGGTATTTTTGTCATGAGGAGAAAGAATAATGGGGGTATTCCAGTTAAAACGATATTTAAGTTTCTCCACTGGATCTCCGTCGGCCCGGCGGGGTTGAGGACTGACATTCTGTTGTTCTCGAGTAGCCATATTGGTCCGATAAATATTGCCTCCCTGAGATTCACTTAAAAATAATTCAGGATTATCAGGATGGACCACCCCATGAAATCCATCACCAAAACTAATCATTCGCCAGTCATCATTAAGAATTCCAAAGGTTTCTCTGGTCCGGCTGGGGCCATACCAAGTGCCATTATCTTGGAGTCCTCCCCCTACGTAGTAAAAAGGTACCCGATTATCGGCGAAAATCTGATAAAATTGGCCAATGGGGAAGACATTTACGTATTCCCAAGTTCGACCACGGTCATAAGAAACCGCAATCCCTCCATCCTGGCCCTGCCACATTCTCTGAGGATTTAAGGGATCAATCCATAAAGCATGATAATCTACATGGGTAGCCGCAGAAATTGTTTTAAAAGTTCGACCACCATCTTCTGAAACTTGGAGTCGAGAAGAAACGGCATAAACTCGATTTTCATCTTGGGGGTCCACCCGAAGGTCTGTGTAATAAAATCCGCGGGAGACAATCCCCACTTCTTTTGAAACACACCGCCAAGAATCACCTCCATCATCGGAACGATATAAAGTTCCTTCAGGTGATTCAGTCATGACATAAACTACTTGGGGATTACTGGGGGCGACTTTGACGCCAATCCGCCCAATTAAACGAGGCAAACCTTTGGTTAATTTCTGCCAGGTTTGACCTCCATCGATTGAACGATATAAACCTCCCTGGGTATCACCGCTGCGAAAAGTCCAAGGATACCGAACAAAATACCAGAGTCCGGCATAAACAATGTTGGGATTTTGGGGATTTATTTCCAAGTCCGAAACACCATGATATTCATCGAGATAAAGAACTTTTTGCCAAGTTCGGCCCCCGTCTTGGCTCAGGAAAACGCCTCGATCTTTATTAGGGCCAAAAGCATGGCCGACTGCTCCCACCAGAACCACTTCCGGGCGCCGGGGGTTGATAACGATGCGAGAAATGTGTCTGGTATCTTCCAAACCCAAGTGAAGCCAAGTTTTACCACCATCGGTCGATTTATAAACTCCCTGGCCAAAAGACACAGAATTCCTCAGATTAGCCTCACCGGTGCCCACATAAATAACTTCAGGATTGCCAGGTTCTAAGGCAATATCACCAATCGAAGCCACAGGCTGACGATCAAAAATGGGCTTCCAAGTAATTCCCCCATTAGTAGTCTTCCAGACTCCTCCCGAAGCGGTGCCCACGTAAACCACCTGAGGATTACCAGGCACACCTTCAATATCAGTGATGCGGCCCATCATATTGGCTGGTCCAATATTCCGCCAGGCCAATTGACTAAAAAATTGAGGTGGAATCTCAAATTCCTGGGGAGGAGTCCTCTCTTGGGTCTTGACAGCAGAAAAAAACCAACCTGGGGTTAGTCCTAAAATTATAGCGATTATTAATATTCTGGTCCCTTTGAAAAATCTAAATTTAGATTTTATACTAAACATTCTCCCTCCTCTTCAACTAATCCCCTAGCCAGAATTCCTGGAGGCCAGGGATCACCTGTTTTTAGAAAGAACAAACTTTCCCGAACTAGAGGGGTTTCGATAAACATCTTAAACTACTTTCCCCGGGTTGCAAATTCCTCGAGGGTCAAAAACTTTCTTAATTCCCTGCATTAAAGCAATTTCTACCTCAGTCAACACCAGACTGAGATAAGGTTTCTTGACCAACCCTATCCCATGTTCACCGCTGATTAATCCTCCCCGTTGAGTACCATCCCGGTAGAGTTCAGCTCTTACTTTATCCACAGCCGGTTTCCATTGCTCGTCAGGCAAAGGAAGGCATTGCCCTTCTTGGTAGCCACAGCGCATGATGTGGGTATGAACATTTCCGTCAGCCGCATGCCCGAAGGTGGGTAACCACAGCCCATATCGTTGAGCCACCTCCTGAACTTTACGGACATGAGCCGGAATTTCTGCCCGGGGGACAACTATATCCAGAATTTCAATTGTCTCGGCTTTAATCGCTTCATAAATTTGGCTGCGGATGGCTAGCACCTCTTCCTGTTTAGCTGGACTGTCGGCGACATAAACATCTAGAGCTCCTTGCTGCCAACAAACTTCAGCCACTCTTTCTGAAAGGACATCCATTTCCTCCTCACTGGCAGCATCCAGAATAATCATGAGGTCAGTAGTTCCGAGTCGGGAAGGCCAAGTTTTCTGGAGATATTTTTCAGTAATCTGGATAACATCCTTAGGCACAAACTCAACCGCCAGGGGAATTATTTTAGCTCGAAAAAGAGCCGGAACAGCTTCAATGGCTTCATCCAGAGTTTGGAAAGGGATGACTAAGGTCCGATAATAATTGGGAGCCGGCAAGAGCTGAATAATAGCCTGGGTGATAATCCCCAAAGTGCCTTCTGACCCGATAATCAGGTGCAGAAGACTATAACCGGTTGAATTTTTCTGGAGCTTTCCCCCTGGTCGGATAATTTTGCCTCCGGGCAAAACAACTTCCAGGCCCCGGACATAATTACGGACCACCCCATATTTAACGGCTCGAGCTCCACCGGCGTTAGTCGCGATCAATCCCCCAATCATGGCGCTTTCCTCACCTGGATGGGGAGGAAAAAAAAGGTTCTGGGCTTCAATGGCCTGATAGAAATCCCCCAACCTTACCCCAGCTTCAACTACCGCCATGAGATTATCCGCATCAACCTCCACCACCTGGTTCATTCGTTCTAAGGAAAGAACCATACTTCCTGGGACAGGCACACATCCTCCACATAAACCCGTCCCGCCACCCCGAGGCACGACTGGGATCAACTTCTCTTCAGCCAATTTCATAATGGCCGCTACTTCCTCGGTCGAACCAGGTTTGACTACTACTGCCGGCAACTGCCGGATCTCGGGCAAAGAAAATTCATCATGGCTATAGTCAATCATCCTTTCTTCATCTAAAAGAAGATTGGTGGAACCAACAATCTTCTCCAGAGACTGGATAATTTTATCACTGAAAGCCATGCTTACCTCGCCTCGAGAGAATTAATCCCGTAAAATAATCGCCGGAATCCCTGCTTGTTTTATTTTTTGATTAAAAGCTTTGATCTCCTCAGTAAAAATCACCTTTAATTTTTCCAATTGCTGGTCTGCTTGAGCCGCCAATTCATTAAAAAGTACTACAGCCTGATCTGTAGGCCGATCATCCGTACTCGCCACAACTCCGGCCAGGGCAGCGATTTTATTGTCAAGAAGAATGGGATAATTGAGAGGATCTTGGGGACTCTTAGATTTGGACTGGATGAGCTCATCTTCTATAGCCTGGAGATGTTTAATGATGGCCTGAGCTTCCTTTTGTACTTCCTTTGCTGCCGGCAGTCCCTTTATCTTCTGGAGATAGGCCTGCAACTGTTTTTTAACGGAACGCAATTTAATAATACCCTGATTAACTTCACTCAGCTTATCTCTGATTTTAATTAAGAGATCAAACTGGGCCTGTAAATCCTCCAGAGACGCACTCACTCGGGGATCTTTTTTCCACTCCCACTCCTGAGTCATGGACCAATCTCCAATTGACAATTTAACTCGATATGTTCCGGGAACGGCTATCGGGCCGCTCAACAGGCCCGCCCAGAGAACCGCTCCGGGCACCCTGACAGCTCCGGGATAACGCATATCCCAGACAAAACGATTCATACCTTTTTTTAGGGACAATCGCCCTTCTCTTTGAGAGCTCTCAAGATTATTCTTTTCCTTGGTGGAGGAAGGGCTAAGAGAATGGCTGGCAAAGGAGCGAATCAGATTTCCTCGGGCGTCAAAAAACTCCAACCGGACCTGGGAGGTGGGTTTCTCACTCAAATAATAATAAATAACCGAGCCTGAGGGAGGATTCTCCCCCAGATTAGACCGGCGGAAACTCCCACCCCGCAGCCGGTAAGCGCTTCTTGGTTTAAATAAATAATACTTCGATTGGGCAACTTCCCGGGTCAGCTGATGTAAAGGCGTTAAATCATCTAGGATCCAGAAGGAACGACCGTGCGTGGCCGCCACCAAATCATTTTCTTTAATTACCAGGTCGCGGATTGGCACTACTGGCAAATTGAGCTGCAGCGACTGCCAGTGCTGACCATCATCAAAAGAAACAAAAACGCCGGTTTCACTGCCAGCATAAAGCAGTCCTTGGCGCTGAGGGTCCTCTCTAACTACCCGGATAAAGGTATCATCAGGTAAACCAGCCGTAATTTTTTCCCAGGTTTGGCCAAAATCCTCGGTTTTATAAATATAAGGCTTAAAATCGTCCAAGCGGTGTCGGTCAACGGCCAAATAAGCCTTGGCTGGATTGAACGTCGAAACTTCAATCATAGAAATCAAACTCCACGGGGGCAGCTGTTGGGGAGTAATATTTTGCCAGGTTTTCCCTCCATCCCGAGTGAGATGGACCAGACCATCATCAGATCCCACCCAGAGTATCTGGGGGTCATGATAAGATTCAGCCAGGGCAAAAATGGTACAGTAATATTCGACTGAAGTATTGTCTTTAGTAATAGGACCTCCTGACGGTCCCTGCTTGCTTTTGTCATTGGTAGTTAAATCAGGACTGATTATTTCCCAGCTTTGGCCTTCGTTAGTGGACTTAAAGAGCACTTGAGCCGCGTGATAAAGCACATTGGAATCAAAGCGGGAGACCCAAATGGGGGCTGTCCATTGAAAGCGAAATTTTAATTGGGCTGCGCCCCAACCCATGGGATTATCAGGCCAAGGATTAATCACTCGGGCTTGTTTAGTCCGAGCCTCCCAGCGGGTGATCAAGCCACCATAGCTACCAGCGTAAACAACATCCGGATTATCATGGCGGGCGACTACATGACCGCTCTCGCCGCCTCCCACAGGTTCCCAATCTCGGGGACCAATACCCGCTCCGGTCGTCCGGCTGGAAATCCGAACAGTGGAATTATCTTGTTGGGCGCCTAACACCCGGTAGGGGAAATGATTGTCCGTGGTGACATGATAAAACTGGGCAGTGGGTTGATTATCCAAAGGCGACCAACTCAGGCCGCCATTTAAGGTGACACAAGCACCACCGTCATTACCATTAACCATTATCTGAGGCCGCTGAGGATTAATCCAAAGGTCATGATTATCTCCATGAGGAGTCCGAATAACTTTATAAGTTCTGCCTCCATCAACAGATTTATAGACCCTGGTATTCAAAACAAAGACTGTCTCGGGATCAGTAGGATGGGCGTAAAGTCGGCTGTAATACCAAGCCCGCTGGCGGAGACGTCGGTCAGAATTAACTCTAATCCAAGTGGCCCCACCATCATCAGAACGGAAAACACCACCTTCTTTGGCTTCCACAATTGCCCACACTCGGCCAGATTGGGCGGGCGAGACAGTCACGCCAATTTTACCAATTACACCTCGAGGTAGACCGGGACGCCGAGTCAATTCCTCCCAGGTATCACCTCCATCGGTTGACTTAAAAAGTCCACTGCCCGGACCACCACTAACTAGACTATAAGGAGTCCGGTAGGCTTCCCAGAGAGCGGCGTAGATAATTCGGGGATTATTGGGGTCAAGAATCAAATCAATCGCGCCCGTTTTATTATCTCGATAGAGGATTTTTTCCCAAGTCCGACCTCCATCTCGAGAACGGTAGACTCCCCGCTCTTGGTTGGGCCCATAAACATGGCCAAGAGCGGCCACATAGACTAAATCCGGATTCCGGGGATGGATTCTAATTCGGGAAATATGGCGGGTATCTTCGAGCCCTAGGTGGTGCCAGGTTTGCCCTCCATCAACTGACTTATAGACCCCGTCTCCATGAGAAACATTGCCCCTGATAGGGGCCTCACCCATTCCCACATAAATAACATTGGGGTCCGCCTCAGCCACAGCAATGGCCCCCACTGAACCTGTTTTAAAATATCCATCAGAGATGTTTCGCCAGGTCAAACCAGCATCTTCTGTCTTCCAAACCCCTCCGCCAGTTGCCCCCATATAAAAAACAAGTGGTTTATCCTTTACTCCGACCACAGCGGTGACTCGCCCCCCTCGATAAGGGCCAATACATCGCCAGCGGAGAGCTTGATAAAGCTCAGGAGAGAAAGTTAAAGATGTAGTTTTTGCCTTTTTGGCGGGAAGTAAATTGCCGGACAAAAGAAAAAGACCAATTCCTAGCCCAATTAAAAAAAATGCCTTTTTGGTTTTCATAAGGATTTTCTCCTCGTCTGGATAGCTTAATAATCCTCATCAAAAAAATTTGATATACCAGTTTATAATCTAATTTTCCTCTGATGTAAAGGATAAAAATTATAAAGGAAACATCTCTCTCCCCAGGAGAAAAAAGAGCGCGGAAAGTCTCGGCGTTAGAAGAAGGCCGCCAATCTCCCTTTTACCGGGAAAGCTATTCAGTCTTCTTAACTCCTGAAAAGCTACTTTTGGATCGAGCTTTTGCTGAAATTTTACTCTCCCCCTTCACTTTAGGCCTAAAAAGAATAATGAAGCCTATTCTTTCACCATTTTAATTTTCGGCTCGCTCGCTTCGTTCTTTTAAGGAAAGGCAAATCAATTATTCTTGAAGAAAGTCCAGCACAGCTTGGGCGATATGGCGGGCTGAAAGACCATATTTATCCAGTAATTCTTCTGGTGCCCCTGAACGAGGCAACTCCTTGACGGCTAAGTGAACAAGACGGGCTTGTCCGGCCAGAGCCATAGCCACAGCCTCGCCTAAACCTCCGGCGGGATAATGATCTTCAGCTACCACTACTCGACCACCGACAGAAGCTGCTTCTTGTCTGAGGGTAGCCTCATCAAGTGGCTGAACGGAATAAGCGTCCATAATTCGGAAAGTTATTCCTTTTGCTTGTAACTCGGCGTGAGCTTTGAGAGCTTCGACTACTGTAATTCCCGCCGCCACTACCAGGACCTTATCTTTAGGGCTGCGTCGAAGTATTTTGGAACCGCCAATGGGAAACTCTTCTCTCCGGGAATAAATCAAGGGAGTAGCTGGCCGGGTTGTCCTTAAATAAGCAATCCCTTTATGCTTGGCCAAACTTTCCAAACAAGCCTCCGTCGAATAAGCATCGCAAGGATAAAGGACAACTCCATTGGGAATAGCTCGAAACATGGCAATATCTTCCAGACCCATTTGGGAAGGGCCATCGGCGCCAATACTGACACCCACATGAGAGCCAACAAACTTCATGTTAGCTAGCGAACAGCCGCTCATCCGAATCTGATCGTGAGCTCGGCTTAAAAAAGCAGCAAAGGTAGCAATAAAAGGCAGAAATCCTTTAGCAGCCAATCCTAGGCCAATACCGACCATATTTTGTTCGGCGATATAACATTGAAAAGAACGTTCAGGAAATTCCCGAAAGAAATCTTGAGCGTAGGTCGAATTTTTAACATCCCCATCCAGAGCAACCACCCAGTCGTTTACTTTCCCCAACCGAACCAAGGCTCGTCCGTAGGCCCGGCGAGTTGGCGTGGGTTTATCATAGTCCTCCCGCTCAAAGGAAAATCCTCTAGACCAGTCTGGAGGAGTGAATGGAGCTGGTTTTTTAACCAATTGGGAGGCTTTTATTTCCGGAATACTTCCCAACTCGGCTAGGGCTTTCTCTAATTCCTCCGGAGACAAAGGTTTTCCATGCCAGCCATTCTTGTCTTCTAGGAAAGAAATTCCTTTCCCTTTAATTGTTTTAGCGAGAATGACAACTGGGCGGTTAGCTGAACGAGCTTCCTTAAAGACTTTTAAAATCTGAGCAATGTTATGACCGTCAACTTGATAAGTTTGCCAACCGAAAGCTTTAAACTTTCTTTCATAAGCAGCTACATCGTGACCGTGCATAGTTTCCTCAGATTGACCGAGACGATTAATATCAACAATTGCCCATAAATTACGAAGCTGAAAATCACTGGCAGTATTGGCCGCTTCCCAGACCGCGCCCTCGGCACACTCGCCATCTCCCATTAAAACAAAAATTCGGGCGGGGGAACCTATCAGTCGGCAGGCGAGAGCCATGCCCACTCCCACTGACAACCCTTGGCCCAAGGAGCCAGTAGCTGCTTTAACCCACTTCATTCGTGGAGTAGGATGCCCTTCAAGAACGCTCTCGATCTGGCGAAGAGTCATCAATTGAGCGGGCTCTATAAGACCAGCTTCGGCATAAGCCGCCCAGAGAAGAGGTGCCGCATGGCCTTTGGAGAGAACCAATTCATCATTGGCCCAATCTCCGGGGTCATCAGGATTAAAGACCATTTCATCAAACATAAGACAAGCCATTAATTCGGCGGCTGACAGGCAAGTGGTAGGATGGCCTGAACCAGCTTTACTGGTAGTAATCAAGGAATAATACCGCAGTCTCTTGGCTATCTGCCCGAGAATAATTTCTTTGTTATTCAAAGGACAAGCCTCCTTTCAAGAAATGAACCTTGATTTTTCCAATCTCAATAGGACTGAGCAAAATTAATCCAATTATGGAATTAATATTTGGAAAAATCATTATATAAACTCTTCCTTTGGGAAACAATATTATTTCTTCATTTTTTAAAAATATTCCGTCTGCTCTTTTTCTTCCAAGTGTTGAATCAAAATAAAACAAGATGGAGCACTAAATAATTCTTTCTGTCTTATATTTGTCTCTATTTTTATTTATTCAAGATTCACTAACCCTTTCCCATCTTTTATTTGTTTTAGATGAACAATTTCAGATCCGAATTACAACTTAGAAAAGAGGCAGGAATTTCTTGCCCGGGTTCAATTTTAGCCAGCCAGAACAAACATTGTTATAATCTTCCTTTTATGTCACATTTTGTCGTATTTTGTCGCATTTTGTCGCATCAACGCGCAAATAATTAATTAACTATTTGACTTTTTTGGACTAATTTCTTATGGTAATCATCGCCAGGATTCTTCGGTGCACTCAAAAATTATTATATAAAGACCCATGGCCGATAAAATTCTTGATTCCTGGAAAGAAATAGCCCAATACCTAAAGCGTGATGTCCGCACCTGCCAACGATGGGAAAAAGAGTTGGGTTTACCTGTCCATCGCTTCGAAGACTCTCCCCGTTCCCGAGTTTTTGCTTATCAAAAGGAAATCGACCACTGGTTAAGAGAAAAATTTGGCTCTAAAGAACTGACCACTCCCAGCAAAAAAATAACCACCACCAAAATAGTTACTTTGTTAATAATTATAGGCGCCATAATCGTTCTTATTTGGTTGTTGGCTTCTCTAATTCGCCATAGGGAACCTTATGATTTTAAATTAGAGCGTAACACTTTAGTTATTATCGACCAAAAAGGACGTCATCTCTGGAAACATACCTTTGATCATATTACTCTGAGTTCAGAAAAAGAATATAGAAATCACTTTCAGAAAAAACAACTCGTCATTACTCCTGCGAATAAAGCCGAGTGGACCTTACCTTGGATATATATCGGAGATATCAATAACGACCAGCACCAAGAAGTTCTCTTCTTCATTTGGTGGGATAAGCCCCAACCTGAAAGTTACCTTTATTGTTTTAATCATCAAGGAAAAATTCTCTGGAAATATCTACCTAAAGAAGTGCCAATTTTTGGTCAAGTAACTTATTCAAAAAACTATCGTGGACATGGTTTCATCTTAGAGGATTTCGATCAAGACGGCTCCTCGGAAATCGTGGCCATTTTCCACTGTCCCACCTTTTTTCCCACTCTCTTGGTTTTATTAAACTGTGAAGGAGAATGCCTGGGTAAATATTGGAATTCGGGTCGAATTAACGATGTTCTCACAGCTGATTTTGATGGTGACGGCCAAAAAGAAATTATCATTGGTTTCCAAAATAATGAATGGCGGCAAGAAGGAATCGCCGTTTTATCTCCTGACCATCTGGAGGGAGCTTCTCCGCAAATCAAAGACCATTATGATTGTAAGACCACACCCATTCGAGGACATGAAAAGTATTACCTGCTTTTGCCTAAAAACGAAATCACCGCCAAACAAGGAAACCACAACGCCATCCTTAGAATGACTATACTTGATGGACCTCGGCTTGAAGTCAAAGAACAAATGGCCCCTTTAATTTATATTTTTGACCAGGAGATGAAACTTATCTTTTTTGATTACTCTGACCTATTTCTAAAAGAATTTAATTTATTAAAAGACAAAGGCGTCTTTCCCCCCCAATTGACTCTAGAAGAAATGGTCACTAGAATCAGAAACAAAGGAATTCTCTATTTCGATGGTCATAGATTTGTCAAGACACCCACTATGACCAGTTTTTGGCGAAAAAAACTGGCTAAGAATTCTCCGAAAAGCACCACCTTACTCAACTAAAAGAATTGGGGCCAGCTCCTCTGTCCAACATTTTAGTGTCACAATATTTTGGTGGCAGACACCCACAAATATTGACACCATTTTTTTCAGACATCCATAATATGTCGCCTATTTTTTCTTCATGATCGTGTCGCATAATTTTTGGGTGTCTGACACCATACATGTGGTGTCTGACACCATATATTGGGTGTCTGACACCATACATGAAAGTCTTCATTCTTTACCAATAAAATAGAGGGTCCATTGAAAAAGACAGGCAATAACCGTTTCAGTACTTCCCTTTAGTTTTCTTTATATTGATTACAGTAATGACCAATTGCCGGTACCGGATATAAAGACCATCCGTTACCGAAAATCTAATCTTATAAAGACCATCCTGGTCATAATCAGGTGTCCAATTAAATTCTCCGGTAGTTGAATTGAAACTAGCTCCTGCCGGTAATCCTTCAGCTCCAAAGGTCAGCTCATCACCATCAGGGTCAACGGCCATTAATTTAACTGTTAATTTCTCCCCTTCTTTAATGGTTACTGGCGCTAATGGACTAAGTACTGGAGGACGATTTCCGATGCTCACTCCCCAAGCCTTTAAAACCCAGGTTCCAGTACTGCAACTGCCCATGCGAATTTTAAAATAACCAGCTTCTCCCCAATCTTTTCCCCAAGAGTTTTTACAGATCCAACATTTCTTGGTTTCATCATAGCCCACCAAAACAACTAGATGGCCTCCTTCGTAAGTAGCCGTTGAAGTAGGTTGATAGACCCCGCTCCGGTAGGCATAAAAGTCGGAGTAAACATCCAAATAGAGAATCAAAGGGCCTTCTAGAAGAGCTGATTTTATCTTTTCCTTTTGAGGTGTGGCTTGAGTGACCCAGCCCCACCCTTTAATTTTAGTCAGACGACGAGCATAATCAGCGCAAAGAAGGCAAGCCACATCAGCCGCTTGATAAGGAAAACAATCCTCAGGAGAAACGCCATTATTTTGAACATAAACTAGAGACTTCCACGCCCAGCCTCCGTCACAATCACCAGCGTCTGAACAGGAAACTAACTCCTGTTCAGATAGATCGGGGTAATTAAGAGCCTGAATAATCAAACCGGGGGTTAAAGGAAAAGAGCTATCACCTAGCTCATTTTGATTTCTTTTGTTTCTGACAATCCTTTGGGAAGAAAGAAGCGTATATTTATCATGTTCGACGTTGTAGAGAGCCTCGACCAGTCCCAAGGTGGCAAAAGCCCAACAACTCCCACAACTCCCCTGGTCTTTGACAGAAGTTAAATAATTTTTTCCTTGACGATTGGCCCAATTCCAGGCAGAAGGTAATTCAGGTTGAATAAAGACTGGAGCAAAACGACTTGGATCTTCGGCTAAAGGAACAAATCCACCTAGCCTAAGCCGACGTTCCTGCGGAGCAAGGCGGGTCAAGGAAGTCTCGCCAGCCTGCCAGTTCAATCCTTCAAGCCTTATCTGCAGATTAATCCTGGTTATCTCATCGGGTTCGGAAGAAAGCAAAGAAGAGGTCCAACCAATTAAGATTAATCCCAAGAGGCAAAGAATGAGGCATATAGGACGGAATAAGCTTTTTTTCAATTTCATCCTCTAGCTCATTTCTTTTTTCTACTTTGAATATTATTTATGAGATTAATAGTCAAGGAGTTCGTATCTATATCCATTTTCCAGGAGTTTAATTATAACGTATCTCCATTTTAAGGAGATCTTTTCCGCCTCTTCCCAGAATCAGCCCGCTGGATGAAAAAACCTTCCTTTATTTTCCGGAGATAAAAAAATGGCGCGCCTGGCAGGAATCGAACCTGCGGCCTTCGGATCCGGAGTCCGACGCTCTATCCCCTGAGCTACAGGCGCACTTAGTTAATAATTTATACTCCATTTTAGCTTTCATGACAACTTCCTTGTTTACTTTGTTTAATCTCAAAACAAAGAGGAAAGCCACCCAACTAATTTTTTATTTTCAGAAAAAGAGTAAGGTAGCTCTCAAACACTAGCTCTTCAAAAAGAAAAGCCCCAAATTTCCGGGATTAGATACTTTCTCCAACATTTTGGTGTCAAAACATTTTGGTGTCAGACATCTACCAGAATGGTGTGTCGCATAATTTTTGGGTGTCAGACACCATACATCGTGACTGTCGCATAAACTTTGAGTGTCTGACACCATACATCGATGAGTGTCTGGAACCATACATCGACACCATACATCTGAGGTATCTGACACCTCACCTCTCCGCGTGTCAGACACTAGGCAAAAACACACAGTATAATTTCCAACAGTCCTTGGTCTCGGACACTGGATTAAATCTCTGGTCCTTATATTCGCATCTATTTTTAACTGAGGATATCTTCCCTTTCCACCTCTGGACCAACCAAAGTTTATTGGAGATGTCTACCTTTATTGGAGATAAAGCGAAAACATGGCTTAATTAAATTCGGGGTTAGGTCGCCACCTTTCACCTTGGAATAAAGAGCAGGAAAAAGAATATGAACTTAAGTTAATAATTTTCATTTAATAGTAAGTCCAAATCAAATGTGACTAATCCCAATTCTTCTAAAAGATAGAAACATCACTCGAGCAAATTTTTTTCCCTGAAAATTAAGCATGAAGTAAAGAGAAACAGCCAAATTTTTAGAAATAGCAAACAAATAAATGCCTTCCCTCTTCCTCAAAGGGAGCTTTTCTTGCTGCTTTCTGGAGAATCTCTTTTCTCTCTTATCTGACTTTTTAATCTGATTAATATTTAATTTTACTGGACAATAAAAGAGGCGTTCTCATCTGATCCGTTTGCGAGGAAAAATAATAATAAAGGAGGTACCTTTTTCCCGGTTGATTTCCAATTTACCTTCCAGCTGCTTGACCAAGTCAACTACTATTTGTAAACCAAGAGTGGGGAGCTTATCTAGCTCTAAATTCGTCGGCAACCCTACACCATTATCACTAACTTCCAAACGATAATACTTTCTGCCCCGCGGATGCATTAAAACCTCTAATCTTCCCCCAGGCAAGCCGACAAAGGCGTATTTAAAAGCATTATTAATTAACTCGTTAAGAATTAGGCCACAAGGAATGGCTTGATTGATATCTAGATAGACATTTTGGATACAAATTTTAACTTGAATGTTTTTCCCCTTATCCTCGGGAAAATAAGCTGCATAAAGATGGTTGACTAAACGGTCGGTGTAATCAGCAAAGTCAATCCGAGCTAGATTTTCCATCTGATAAAGAGATTCATGAACAAGCGCCATGGAACGAATCC
>Ga0190363_1000820_pt1 | contig 18505 bp, 15 predicted proteins | sample 48721867_MG_FD_161272 | JGI IMG/M metagenome (GOLD analysis project Ga0190363, IMG submission 161272) | Hydrothermal vent microbial mat bacterial communities from Southern Trench, Guaymas Basin, Mexico - 4872-18-6-7_MG | ecosystem: Environmental > Aquatic > Marine > Hydrothermal vents >... | reverse complement strand
GGTTAGATGCCCGAGGGAAGCCTAAGCCGCTGAGGCGCACCAAAAAACTGAGGAAACCCAGGGGGTTTAAGGCCGAGGCTCTGGAGTTTTGGGCGGTGGATCTGGTGGAGAGGGTGAGGGATGGGATGAGGCGGTACGTATTGACGATGGTGGATCCTTTGAGCCGGATGGCCTTTGCGGTGGCCGTACCGGGCAAGAGGGCGAAATACACGGCGAAGGTCTTGAAGGCCCTGGTGGAGGGCAATCCTGGGATGAGGGGTTTGCTTTCTGACAACGGTTCGGAATTTGAGGGGGAGTTTGACGAACTGCTGAAGGAGAGGGGGATCAGGCATTACTGGACGTATCCGAAGTCCCCCAAGATGAACGCGCATAATGAGAGGTTCAACAGGACGCTACAGGAGCAATTTGTGGATTATCATGAGGATCTGTTATTTACGGACCTTGAGGGATTCAACCGGAGGCTGGCCGAGTGGCTTATCGGGTACAACACAGTGCTTCCCCACCACAGCCTGGGTTTGAAGCCTCCGGTGAGATGGCTCCTCGAAAATCATCCCGAGTGCCAAAGGTTATGGACCAATACAATGGGCGGAAATTTTAAAAAAGGCGTGTTATACTGGCTAAGATGAAGTACTTTTGGGCCTTTACTGCCTTGATGTTACTTCTATCTGTCCTTGCGGATCGGCAGAAGACCCTCAGGGCCTTGGAGATAGCCCTGAGGAGGTTCCTTTCCATTTTGCCCGCCTTCCTGGAAATGATCGTCCTGGTCTCCGTGGTCCTTGCGTTGGTGCCGCCGCGGCTTCTGCTCGGCCTTCTGGGAGGGGAGGGGAGGGTGCTCGGGATGGGGATAGCCGCAGTGGTGGGTTCGGTTACAGTGATGCCCGGCTTCATCGCCTTTCCCCTTTGCGGGATCCTTCTGAAGAGAGGGGTGCCCTACATGGTCCTTTCTGCCTTCAGCACCACTCTGATGATGGTAGGGGTGTTGAGTTATCCCGTGGAGCGGGAATACTTCGGCCCCAAGGTGACGGTGCTCCGGAACCTCCTGGCCTTCCTCATCGCTTTGGCTGTGGCCGTGGCCACAGGACTGGCCTTCCGAGAGCTGTGATGTCCCGACGGCGTCTTGCGCTATTTTTGTTGTACGGGGGCTTCCTCCTCTGGGGCTTCATCAAAAGGTTCGGCCCATCGGTGGAGGTGGCCCGCAATTTTTGGACCTTCTCGGCGCAGATGGTGATGATCCTGCCCTGTGCCTTCGTGCTGATCGGGCTCTTCGAGGTATGGGTGAAGAAGGAAGCGGTGGAAAAGCACCTGGGCAGGGGCTCAGGCCCCCTGGGCTATCTCTGGGCAGTGTTGCTTGCGGCCACCACCGTGGGCGGGATATACGTAGCCTTTCCCGTGGCCCATTCCCTTTACCGAAAGGGGGCAAAGCTCGGGGTGATCTTTACCTATGTGGGGGCCTCTGCCATTTGCCGCATCCCCATGACGGTCTTTGAGGCCTCCTTCCTGGGGGTAAAGTTCACAGCGGTGAGATTTTTGGTGTCGCTACCACTGCTGGTCTTGGCCTCGGCCCTCCTCGGCCACTATCTGGAAAGAAAGGGTTACCGGATGCCGGGATGAGAGACCTATGGGACTTAGGGAAGTTTCGTATCACCCAATCGTAGAGTCTTCTGTAAAGCCGTCCCTGGGAGGACTGTCCGGCTTCTTTTTTAACCTTTTGTGAGATGCGAGAAAGTAACCCTGCAAATGAAGGGGGGAACCTTTGTCTCAGGCTACTCTCCTTTTCAGCTCCGCCACACCCCGCTCCAGTTGGTCACCCTCTGCTCCAGCATCGAGTGCTCATCCCTTCTCTGATCCGTCAGATGGGTGTATTGACATCGTCGAGCCTCTTATTGGTGAGCAATCAAGGTGGCCTTGATCTTTTGCTTCTCTTTCCTAATCCTGTCGCCGAGCCGATTGCCTCTCCCGTATCTATTTTTTCCTTCCCTTTTGGTTTTTATCTTCAGCCACTATCTGGAAAACATAGGCTATTGAATGCCAGAATGGAATGCCGAGTGATGCTAAAGTCCCAAGAGATCCGGTAAACGGCCTCGAGATCGCCAGAACTGCGGCGTCCCTCAAGGACCTGACAGAAGGTCTCGTAGATCTCCTTGACGAAGGCCCTGCGCCTTTCCCCCTCCAGCCTTCGGCTAAAGGACTGCCATACCGTCGCCAAGGCCACGTAAAAATAGAAATCGTCGAAGGGAGGGTTGTCCTTTTTCCAGCGAATCTCGTCTCGCTCCCATTGCTGTTGTTCTTCGCCCAGCGTCGCAGGGTGTGGGCTATCCCCCTGAGTTTCCTCCGGATCTCCGCATCGGGATTAAACATTGGCCTCCCTTCCTTGGAAAGTCCTCAACAATTTCCTTCCAGCTCTTTTACCTTGCACTTCGAAGGCTTAGCAGATATTATATTTAAGATTTTTCATAGGGCAACAAAAACCTTTATGGAGATCAAGCAACTGGAGACCTTCTGTAAGGTGGCAGAGCTGGGGAGCTTCTCCCGGGCCGCGGAAGTCATCCACTTGGCCCAGCCCACTGTGAGTGCTCAGGTGGCATCCCTGGAAAGGGTGTTGGGAACCAAGCTCTTCGATCGTCTGGGAAGGCAGGTGAATTTGACCCCGGCAGGGAGGATGTTCTATCAGTATGCACGGCGCATCCTCCGCCTGCGGCAGGAGGCGATAAACGCCCTCATGGAGTTCAACCAGTCCCTGGCAGGGGAGATATCGATAGGGGCGAGTACGATCCCGGGGGAATATGTGTTGCCAAGGCTCCTCGGGGCCTTCTCAGAAGATTTCCCCTCCTTGAGGGTGAACCTCAAAATAGGGGATTCGGAGGAGATCCTGGAGTTGCTCGGCCAGGAGGAAATAGAGCTCGCCATTGTGGGGATGAAGGGAAAGGGAAAAGGGGTGGAATTCGTCCCCTTGTTCAGTGATCGCGTGATCATCATCGCCCCCAAAGGGCATCCCCTGGCGGGGAAAGAGGTGGGGTGGGAACGGCTCAAAGGAGAGCCCTTCATCCTGCGAGAGAGGGGATCGGGGACGAGGAGGGCCTTCGAGGAGGGGCTTGGCCGAAAGGGACTTAAGATATTTGATTTGAGGATTGTCGCCACCATGGGCAGCACCTCTTCGGTAAAGGAGGGGGTGAAGGCCGGTCTGGGGTTGGGGATCGTATCTGACCTGGCGGTAGCCGATGAGCTGGGCAGGGGACTGGAGGAGGTGAAGCTTAAAGACGGAGACGGGATCTCTCGAACCTTCTGGCTGGCTTTGGGGAAAGGAAGGACCCTCTCGCCCCCTGCCCAGCAATTCTACCGGTTTCTCCTCCGTTCGTTTGAGGGCCGAAAGATTGAAGGATGAGGGAACTCCTAAAACAACCTCTGAGCATCGCTATCGCCTTCTCCTTCTTCATCCACCTTTTAGCGATGGTGGCGTGGGAGATTTGGGGAAAGAGGCCCTTTTACCCCCGAATCAGGCCCCCTGCCATCATAAAGGTGGAGCTCGTCTCCTGGCCGAAGGAGAAGAGGAAAAAGGGCTCCGTTCAGAGGAAGAGGAAAACCACCAAGAAGAAAAAGAAGAGGGCCGTGAAGAAGAAGTCCAAGGAGAAGGCGGTCAAGATCCTGAAGGCGAAGAAGGTCATAAAGGTGAAGAAGTTCGAGAAGGAGAGGAAAGAGGCGGAAGAGCTTGAGAGGAGGCGTCAGGCCGCCATAAGGGAGATAGAGGCCAAGCTGGCCAGGGCCAGAATGAGCGAGATATATTTCGCCCTGATCCGAAGGAGGGTCAAGGAATTCTGGACCATTCCTGACCTCCTCTCCGAAAGGACGGAGTTGAAGGCCGTAATCATCGTCAAGATAGACGGGAACGGGAGGATCCTGGAGACGAAGCTTCAACGATCCTCGGGCAATCTCTACTTTGACCGCTGCGCGCTGCAGGCAGTGGCCAAGGCAGAGCCCTTCCCTCCGCCCCCTGGGGGGGTGCCCTTCGAGGTGGGGCTTATCTTTCAACCCTAAAGGATGAAGAAGGCGTTTGTCGTCGGGATAGTGATCCTTCTGGTCCTTCCCCTTCCGGGGAAGGGGAAGGGAATAGTCTACATCGACATAGACTCGGCTTCCATCCGGCTTTATCGTCTCGCCTTCCCCCCCTTGACCCTTTTGCAAGGCGTTGACAGATGGGGTATAGGAAAGAGGGCCGAGGCTATAATATGGAAGGATTTGGAGATAGCCCATCTCTTTCACCTGATGGACAGGTCCGGGTTCCCCCAGAAGGGGTATCTCCAGGAAAGGCTCATCAAATACGACCTCTGGCGGGATCGGGGGGCGGAGTTCCTGCTCTCTGTCGGTTACGGGGTTGGAGGGGAGAAGGTCTTCTTCGAGTTCAGGCTTTACGATGTGGTGAGGGGGAGGTACATAGGGGGGAGGCGTTACCGGGGAAACAGGAAGGGGCTTTCCCTCATCATCCACAGAATGATGGACGATATCGTGGAGATCCTCACCGGGGAGAAGGGCATTTTTTGCACCCAGATCGCCTTCGTCTCCAACAGGACGGGCAATAAAGAGATCTACTCCATGGACCCCGATGGGGAGAACTTGGAGCCCATCACGAGGAACGGCTCCATAAACCTTTCCCCGAGCTGGTCCCCCGATGGAAGGCGGATCCTCTTCACCTGCTTCCGCCGTCGTAATCCCGATCTTTACGAGATCCACCTCCCCACCGGCAGGGTGAGGCTCGTCTCCTCCGCCGTGGGGCTTAACGCCGCCGGGGTCTACTCCCCCGACGGGAGGAGGATCGCCCTCATGATGAGGGGTAAGGAGGGGACGGATATTTTCGCCATCTCCCCAAACGGTAAGAGAAAGGAAAAGATCGTAGGAGGATGGGCGAACGAGGCCTCCCCCACCTGGTCCCCCGATGGGACGAAGATCGCCTTCGTCTCCGACCGAAGGGGCACCCCCCAGATATACGTGAAGGACCTGAGGAAGGGGACGGTCAGCTGTGTGACCTTCGAGGGGGGTTACAACTGCTCTCCTGCCTGGTCACCGAAGGGGGACTGGATCGCCTATGCGGGAAGGGTAGGGGGGAGGTTTCAGATCTTCGTGGTCCGTCCGGACGGGAGCGAGGTGAGGATGCTGACCGAGGGTGACGCGGATCATGAGGACCCCACCTGGGCCCCTGATGGAAGACACATCGCTTACTGTTGCAACAGGAGAGGTAATTACGATATTTACATTATGACCTTGCAGGGGGGAGGGCCGTGGCGGATTACCTCCATGAAGGGGGATGAGACGGAGCCGGCCTGGTCCCCCAGAATTTTCCGCTAAGTTCAGGAGAAAGGAGGGTGAAGATGCTGAGGAGGGAAAGGGCTTTGACGTTGGCAGTCCTTTTGGTCCTTTTTCTACTGCCCCAGTGCAAGAGGCAGGTGATCGTGGAACGGCCCGTGGAGACCCCTGCCGAGGAGCTGGAAAGGGGGAAGGCGATGCAGGCCCCTCAAAGGCCTTCCCCTTCAGAAGAGGAGGCGGCTCTCAAACCCAGGAAGTATCCAGGGATCGAGGGGGAGGTTCTGGAAAGTTCCTTGCTTAAGGACATCCACTTCGAGTTCGATCGCTATGACCTCACCCCTGAGGCAAAGAGGATCCTCGCGGAGAATGCTCAGGTCCTCATGGAGCACCCCACCTGGAAGATCCAGATAGAGGGGCACTGTGATGAGAGGGGAAGCAACGAGTACAACCTGGCCCTGGGCGAGAAGAGGGCGAGGAGCGCGAGGAACTACCTGATGAAGCTGGGAATAGCGCCGGAAAGGCTCTCCATCATCAGTTATGGGGAGGAGATGCCCCTTGACCCCCGCCACTGTGAGGAGGCTTGGGCGAAGAACCGTCGCTGTCATTTCGTCATCCTCTCCAAATAGGAGGTGAAGATGCGACTTCAGAGGATCTTGCCCTTCCTGGTGGTGGCCTTCTTCGGGTGTGCCACGACAGAGGACATATCCTATCTACATCACCGGATAAATAAGTTGGAGGAGAGGGTCGCTAAGACGGACAGGAGGGTCTCCGAAACGGTCACAGAAGCCCAGAAGGAGGTGGGCTCAGAGGTCCAGAAGGTGCGGACTGACCTGGCCTCTCTCGATGCCGACATCCGGGCGTTGAAGGAGCAGGTCCGCACTCTGCAGGCGAGCCTCGAGGAGAACTGGGAGCTCCTGAGGAAGCTCTCGATGAGGCTCGAAGAGCTGGAGCAGAAAAAGGTCGCCAAGGAGGAGAAACCCGAAGAGACCCCTCCTCCCTCAGCGGTCCTTCCACCCCCGACTGCTCCTGCCCTTGCTCCGATTCCCTCCCCTCCGGCCCCGGAGGGCGAGAAAGAGGAATATCAGCAAGCCTATGAGACCTTCAGGAGCGGGGATTACTCCCGGGCGATGGCCCTCTTCCAGGATTTCCTGAAGAAGTATCCGAAGAGCAAACTGGCGGATAACGCCCAGTATTGGATAGGGGAGTGCTACTACATGCGAGGGGAGTATGAGAAGGCGATCCTCGAGTATGAGAAGGTGATCCAGCTTTACCCCCGCGCCGATAAGGTCCCCTCGGCCCTCCTGAAGCAGGGCTTTGCCTTCCTTCAGCTGGGCGACAAGGTGGATGCCAAACTCATCTTCAAAAAAGTGGTCAAGGACTATCCCACCACCCCCCAGGCGGAGGTCGCCCGCGAGAAGCTCAAGGCCCTGCCTTAAGCGGGAGGCAAAAGTTCTTCTTCCTCCTCCTCTGCTACCTCTACGGGAGGGAACTCCTCTCCCTCTATCTCCAGGTCTACCCCCTGGTAGTGGGGGGAGCCAGTCCCTGCGGGGATGAGGCGGCCGATAATCACGTTCTCCTTGAGCCCGCGCAGGTAATCCACCCGTCCCTCTACCGCTGCCTGGGTCAGCACCCTGGTGGTCTCCTGGAAGGAGGCGGCCGATATCCAGCTGTCGGTGATTAGGGCCGCCTTAGTAATTCCCATCACCAGGGGTTCGGCGATGGCGGGTTTGCCCCCTTCCCTTATAACCCGCTCGTTCTCCTCCTCGAATACGTGTTTCTCCACCACCTCATCCACTATGAACCGCGTATCGCCCACCTCCTTTATCCGCACCCTCTTGAGCATCTGGCGGACGATTATCTCGATGTGCTTGTCGTTTATCTTCACCCCCTGAAGGAGATAGACCTCCTGGATCTCGTCCACCAGGAAGCGGGCGAGCTCCTTGTCCCCGAGCACCCTCAATATGTCGTGGGGGTTGGCGGTCCCGTCCATGAGGGGTTCCCCGGCCTTCACCATATCACCCTCATGCACGCTCACGTGTTTCCCCCTGGGTATGGTGTACTCTTTAGGCTCTCCCACCTCCGGAGTGACGATCACCTTCCTCTTTCCCTTCACGGTCTTGCCGAAACTCACCCGCCCATCTATCTCGCTTATCACCGCATGTTCCTTCGGCTTTCGGGCCTCGAAGAGCTCCGCCACCCGCGGGAGCCCTCCGGTGATGTCCTTGGTCTTGGTGGTCTCCCTGGGGATCTTCACCAGCACGTCCCCTGCCTCGACCCAATCTCCCTCCTTCACGTAGATGTTGGAGCCCACCGCCAGGAGATACCGGGCGATCGTCTCCAAGGTCTCCTTCCCATCGGGGCCGATCCTCTTCTGTTTGATGGAGATGCGGGGACGCAGGTTGGGATCCCTGCACTCGATGATCACCTTGCGGGCGTGGCCCGTTACCTCGTCCACGTGCTCCTGCATGGTGACCCCTTCGATGATATCCCCGAACTTCACCCATCCGGAGACTTCGGTGAGGATAGGGGTGGTGTAGGGGTCCCATTCGGCAAGAAGCTCCCCTTCCTTCACCTTCTGTCCTTCTTCCACCATCAGTTTCGCCCCGTAGACCAGGGGATATCGCTTCCTCTCCCTTCCCTGCTCATCGACGATGGCCAGCTCCCCCTTCCGGTTCATCACCACCAGCTTCCCCTCGCGGTTCCTCACCGTCTTCAGGTTTATGAACTTTATCGTCCCGCTGATGGAGGCCTCTAGGGTCGACTCCTCCACCCTCCGGGAGGCGGTTCCGCCGATGTGGAAGGTCCTCATGGTGAGCTGGGTCCCCGGTTCCCCTATGGACTGGGCGGCGATGATCCCCACCGCCTCCCCGATGTCCACGAGCCTGCCCCGGGCCAGGTCCCTCCCGTAGCAGAGGGCACACACCCCGTGACGAGACTCGCAGGTGAGGACCGAGCGGATCTTCACCTCCGTTATCCCTGCATCGGAGATCTTCTGCACCGCCGCCTCGTCTATCTCTTGGTTGGCCTTAACGATCACCTCACCGGTGAAGGGGTCCACGATGTCCTCCAGGGCTACCCTGCCGAGGATCCGGTCGGTGAGGGACTCGAGGATCTCGCCTCCCTCCACCAGGGCCGTGACCGTGATCCCGTCCATGGTCCCGCAGTCGTACTCGGTGACAGTCACGTCCTGGGCCACGTCCACGAGCCGCCTGGTGAGGTAACCCGAGTTGGCGGTCTTGAGCGCAGTGTCCGCGAGGCCCTTCCTGGCCCCGTGGGTGGAGACGAAGTACTGCAGGACCGAGAGCCCCTCGCGGAAGTTGGCCGTGATGGGCGTTTCAATGATCTCGCCCGAGGGCTTGGCCATAAGCCCCCTCATCCCGGCGAGCTGGCGGATCTGCTGGGCGCTCCCCCGGGCTCCCGAGTCGGCCATCATGAAGATGGGGTTGAAGCTGGGGATGGAGTGCTCCTTCCCCTCCGGGTCCCGCTCCCTCTGCACGCTCAGCTCCTTCATCATCTCGTTGGCGATCTCCTCGGTTACCTGGGCCCAGATGTCTATCACCCGATTATAGCGCTCCCCGTCGGTGATTACCCCCTCTATGTACTGCTGGGAGACCTTGTCCACCTCCTTCTGGGCCTTATCGAGGAGTTCCGCCTTCCTCCTGGGGATGAGGATGTCGTTGATCCCGATGGAGAGCCCGCTCCTGGTGGCGAAGGCGAAGCCCATGTCCTTCAGCTTGTCCGCCAGGATGACCGTCTTCTTCTCCCCGGCCACCCTGTAAGTGTAGTCGATCAGCTGGGCCAGGGCCTTCTTGTCCATCACCCGGTTGATGAAGTCAAAGGGGACCTCATCGGGGACGATCTCCTTCAGCATTACCCGTCCCACCGTCGTCTCCACCAGCTTTCCGTTCAGCTTCACCTTTATCCGGGCGTGCAGATCCACGTCCTTCATCTCATAGGCCAGCCTCACCTCTTCCGGGTTGGCGAAGTACTTCCCCGTTCCTTTGGCCGTCGGCTTCTCCCGGGTAAGGTAGTAGAGGCCGAGGACGATGTCCTGGGTGGGAAGGATTATCGGCTTCCCGTGGGCGGGTGATAGGATGTTGTTGGTGGACATCATCAGCACCCGGGCCTCGGTCTGGGCCTCAACGGAGAGGGGCACATGCACCGCCATCTGGTCGCCGTCAAAGTCGGCGTTGTAGGCAAGGCAGACCAGGGGATGGAGCTGGATCGCCTTCCCTTCGATGAGCAGGGGTTCAAAGGCCTGAATTCCCAGGCGGTGGAGCGTAGGGGCCCGGTTGAGCAGGATGGGATGCTCCCTTATCACCTCCTCCAGGATGTCCCAGACCTCGGGCCGCTCCTTCTCCACCATCTTCTTGGCGCTCTTGACCGTGGTCACATAGCCCTTCTCCTCCAGCTTGTTGTAGATGAAGGGCTTGAAGAGCTCCAGGGCCATCTTCTTCGGCAGACCGCACTGGTGAAGCCTCAATTCGGGCCCCACCACGATCACCGACCTACCCGAATAATCCACCCTCTTCCCCAGGAGGTTCTGGCGAAACCTCCCCTGTTTCCCCCGGAGCATGTCGCTCAGGGAGCGGAGGGGCTTCCGGTGGGCTCCGGTGATCACCCGGCCCCGTTTTCCGTTATCGAAGAGGGCATCCACTGCCTCCTGCAACATCCTCTTCTCGTTCCTGATGATGATGTCCGGGGCGTTGAGCTCCAGGAGCCTCTTTAAGCGGTTGTTTCTGTTTATCACCCTCCGGTACAGGTCGTTCAGGTCTGAGGTGGCAAACCTCCCCCCGTCCAGGGGCACCAGGGGACGGAGATCGGGCGGGATCACTGGAATGACTTCCAGAATCATCCACTCAGGCTTGTTCCCCGAGTCGCGGAAGGCCTCGATGATCTTGAGCCTCTTGGCGAGCTTCTTCCTCTTGGCATCGGAAAGGGTCGCCCTCATCTCGTAGCGGAGCCTCTCGGCGAGCTCCTCCACGTTCACCCTCCGCAGCAGCTCCCTTATCGCCTCGGCCCCCACGCCGGCCTCGAGCGCATCCTCCCCATAGCGGGCGATGTACTCCTGATACTTTTCCTCGCTGATAAGCTCCTTTTCCTGGAAGGGACTGTCCTTCGGATCGATCACCACGTAGGACTCAAAATAGAGGACCCTCTCCAGCTCCTTCAGAGTCATATCCAGCACCATCCCGATCTTGCTGGGGATGCTCTTCAGAAACCAGATGTGGGCCACCGGGGCCGCCAGCTCTATGTGACCCATCCTCTCCCGGCGGACCTTGGACTGGATCACCTCCACCCCACACTTCTCACATACGATCCCCCGGTGCTTCATCCTCTTGTACTTACCGCAGAGGCACTCGTAGTCCTTAATCGGCCCGAAGATCCTGGCGCAGAAGAGGCCATCCCTCTCCGGCTTGAATGTCCGGTAATTGATCGTCTCGGGCTTCTTCACCTCCCCGTAGGACCAGCTCCTTATCTGCTCCGGGGAGGCGAGGGAGATCTTTATCGCCTCAAAGCTCTGAGGGCTTTTGGGCTTCTCGAAAAAGGAGAGGATTACGTCGTTCACGGCCTACCTCCTCCTTCGGTTTTTGGCTTCTCTTCTTCCTCCTTCTCGATGAGCTCCACGTTTAAGCAGAGCCCCTGAAGTTCCTTGACGAGGACGTTGAAGGATTCGGGGATCCCGGGCTCCAGTACGTCGGTCTTCCCCTTCACTATCGCCTCATAAGCCCGGGTCCTCCCCCCCACATCGTCCGATTTCACGGTGAGGAATTCCTGAAGGCTGTAAGCGGCTCCATAGGCCTCCAGGGCCCATACCTCCATCTCCCCGAGCCTCTGACCTCCGAACTGGGCCTTTCCGCCCAGGGGCTGCTGGGTGATGAGGGAGTAGGGGCCTATGGAACGGGCGTGGATCTTATCCTCCACCAAGTGATGGAGCTTGAGCATGTACATGTAACCGACGGTTACCTTGTGATCAAAGGGCTCCCCGGTGCGTCCATCATAAAGGACCGTCTGCCCGTCAGGGGGAAGGCCGGCCTTAACGAGGGCATAGCGGATCTCCTCCTCAGAGGGTCCATCGAATACCGGGACCGACATGAAGATCCCGTCCTGAAGCTTCCGGGCAAATCCGAGGAGCTGCTCCCTTGAGGCCTCAGCGAGGGCGTCCCTCACCTCCTTCTCGGAGAAGATATCCATGAGGAAGCGCCTCAGCTCTTCCAGCTCCTCCTCCGAGAGCTCAGCGCCATCTCCTTTGAGGAAAGCCCTCACTTTGTCTCCCAGCCCTTTTGCCGCCCAGCCGAGATGGGTCTCCAGGATCTGGCCTAAGTTCATCCGCGAGGGCACCCCCAGGGGGTTGAGCACCATATCCACAGGGGTCCCGTCCTCGAGATAGGGCATGTCCTCCTCGGGGAGGATTCGGGACACTATCCCCTTGTTCCCGTGGCGACCCGAGAGCTTGTCCCCCACCGAGAGCTTCCTCTTCATCGCTATGTAGACCTTGACCACCTTTATCACCCCGGGGGGAAGTTCGTCTCCTCCTTCAAGCCCCTTCAGCTTTTCCTGGGCCTCCCGGCGGATCCTCTCGATCTCCCTCCCTCCTCCCTCGATCAGGTGATCCACCTCAGCTTTGGTGGAAGGATCCACAGGGATCTCCCGCCACCTCTCCCAGGGCTGAAGTTCGAGGAGCTCCTCAGTGATCACCGTCCCCTCAGGGGCGATCGGCTCCCTCTTCCCGGAGACGGTCCAGGGGGCGATGAGCTTCTTCCCCAGAAGGAGTTCGGAGACCCTCTTCCTGATATGATCCTCGATGATCTTCATCTGGGCTTCCGCTTCCTTCAGTATCCGCTCCTTTTCCGCTTCCTCTATCTCCTTTGCCCTCTTGTCCTTTTCCGTCCCCCGGCGGGTGAGGATCTTGGCGTCTATCACCACCCCTTCGACCCCGTGGGGCACCCGAAGGGAAGTGTCCTTCACATCGCTCGCCTTCTCCCCGAAGATGGCCCGAAGGAGTTTTTCCTCAGGGGTGAGCTGGGTTTCACCCTTGGGGGTGATCTTCCCCACCAGGATATCCCCGGGTTTCACCTCGGCCCCGATCCGGATAATCCCGCTTTCGTCAAGGTCCTTAAGCTGATCCTCTCCCACGTTCGGGATGTCTCTGGTTATCTCCTCCTTTCCCAGCTTCGTCTCTCTGGCCACGCACTCCAGCTCCTCTATGTGGATGGAGGTGTAAATATCCTCCTTCAGGAGCTTTTCGCTTATGAGGATCGAGTCCTCAAAGTTATAACCCCCCCAGGGCATGAAGGCCACAAGTACATTTCTCCCCAGGGCCAGCTCCCCTCTCTCAGTGGAAGGGCCGTCGGCAATCACGTCTCCCTTCTTTACCCTCTCCCCCTTCGATACGATGGGCCTCTGATTTATGCAGGTCCCCTGGTTGGAGCGCTGGTACTTCACCAGGTTGTAGATGTCCACCCCCACTCCGTCCCCTTCCTCCTCCTCGGCCCTGATCACGATCCGCTCGGCATCAACGCTCTCCACCACCCCGCCCCTTCTCGCCATTACCGTGACGCCCGAGTCCCTGGCCACCACCCGTTCCATCCCGGTGCCGATCAGAGGGGCCTCCGTCTTCAGCAGGGTCACCGCCTGACGCTGCATGTTGGAGCCCATAAGGGCCCGGTTAGCGTCATCGTTCTCCAGGAAGGGGATCAGCGAGGAGGAGACGCTCACCAGCTGCTTGGGAGAGATGTCAATGTAGTCCACTTCCTCCGGCCTAACCATCACGAACTCGCCTCTCCTGCGGGCGGGGACCATCTCTGCCTTTATCCTCCCGCTGGAATCCAGGGGGACATTGGCCTGGGCGATGGTGTACTTCTCCTCATCGAGGGCGAAGAGATACTCTATCTCGCCGGTCACCCTCCCCTTTTTCACCTTCCTGTAGGGGGTCTCGATGAAACCGTACTCGTTTACCCGGGCGTAGGTGCCCAAGGACACGATCAGGCCGATGTTCGGACCCTCAGGGGTCTCGATGGGACAGATCCTCCCGTAGTGGGAGGGATGGACGTCCCGGGCCTCAAACCCGGCCCTCTCCCGGGAGAGCCCCCCGGGCCCCAAGGCACTGAGCCTTCTCTTGTGGGTGATCTCCGAGAGCGGGTTGGTCTGATCCATGAACTGGGAGAGCTGGCTTGAACCGAAGAACTCCCTCAGCACGGCGGTGAGGGGCTTGGAGTTTATCAGATCGTGGGGCATGAGGGCCTCCACCTCCTGCAGGCTCATCTTCTCCTTCACCGCCCGTTCCACCCTCACCAGGCCGATGTGGAACTGGTTCTCCAGGAGCTCTCCCACCGTCCTCACCCGCCTGTTTCCCAGGTGGTCTATATCGTCGATACTCCCTTTTCCCTCCCTGAGCCCTACCAGGTACTTCACCACCTCCAGGATGTCCTCGGGCCTCAGGGTGGTCACCTCCAAGGGGACGTCAAGTCCCAGCTTGTGATTTATCTTCATCCGGCCCACGCTTGAGAGGTCGTAACGCTCCGGTTTGAAGAAGAGGTTCTCGAAGAGGGCCTTGGCGGTCTCCAAGGTGGGGGGATCGCCGGGCCTCAGCCGGCGGTATATCTCTATCAGGGCCTTCTCCTTCTCCCTCTGAGCGATTGCCTCCTCGGGATCAACCAGCAGGCAACGCTTTTTCTCCTCGGGGCTCAGGGTGATGGGATCTATCAGGAGGGTTTCCCTCAAGGCAGGGGACCTCCTTCTCTCCTCTATCAGAACGATCTCTATCTCCCTTATCCCCCTTTCTCGGATCTCCCTTATCCTTTCCTCGGTCAGCTCCTGGTTCGCCTCGGCGATGATATCGCCCGTGGCAGGGTCCACCACATCCTGGGCCAGGACCTTCCCCACCAGGGTGTCATCCTCCACCGCTATCTCCGTCACCCCTATGGCCTCCATCTTCTTGAGGATACCCTCGGTGATCTTCCTCCCCTTCCTGATGATCACCTCCTCGGTGGAGGGATCGAGGATGTCAGAGGGGGCCTTCTGGCCCAGAAGGAGTTCCCTCGAGACCCTCTTTCTGAATCCTCCATCGACCAGGTATATCTTTTCCGTCTCGTAAAAGGCCCGGAGCAGTTTCGTCGTCGAGTACCCGAGGGCCTTCAGAAAGACCGTGGCGGGCATCCTCCGACGCCGATCTATCCGCACGTAGATGATGTCCTTCTGGTCAAACTCGAAGTCTATCCAGGAACCCCGATAGGGGATGATGCGGGCGAAATAGAGAGGTCTCCCTGCATAGGCCTTGGGGATTTCCTGGTCGAAGAAGACCCCGGGGGAGCGATGAAGCTGGTTGACCACCACCCGAGGGGTCCCGTTGATGATGAAGTGTCCCGTTGAGGTCATCAGGGGAATCTCCCCGAAGTAGACCTCCTGCTCCTTTATCGCCCTTATCTGGCCGGTCTTCACCCCTTCCTGCACATCGTAGATGACCAGCTGGACAGTGACCCGCAGGGGGGCCGCATAGGTGAGTCCTTTCAGGATGCAGTCCTCTATGTCGTACTTCGGCTTCCCCAGCCTGTAACTCACAAACCTCAGCTCGGAGGTCTCGTAGAAGTCCTTGATGGGGAAGACCTGGTGGAAGACCCTCTGCATCCCGATCTCCTTCCTCTCCTCAGGCGGCACGTCCTTCTGGAGGAACTCGCTGTAGGACCTCACCTGGACCTCCAGCAGATAGGGGATGTCGAGGATCTCCTTTATGGTGGCGTAGTCCTTACGGACCCTTTTAAGATCGAAGATATCCGCCTGCATCTCTTTCACCTCTCTCCGAATTGAGAGAAAAAGGGGACTTCCCTGAGACCTCTCTCAGAGTCCCCTTTCTTTCCCCATGAATGAGCACCTCTTTTAAACTTCCCCTCTTCTTTACTTACTTTATCTCCACCGTCCCTCCTGCTGCCTCGATCTTCTCCTTTATCTTCTCCGCCTCTTCACGAGATACACCTTCCTTGATGGGCTTGGGAGCTCCTTCCACCAACTCCTTTGCCTCCTTGAGGCCCAGATCCGTCACCTCCCTCACCGCCTTTATCACCTGGATCTTCTTGTCACCGAAGGAGGTGAGGATCACGTCAAACTCTTGCTTTTCCTCAACGGCAGGGGCCTCGGCGGCCGCAGGAGCTGCCGCTGCCCCAGCAGGAGCTACCGCCACAGGGGCCGCAGCCGTGACCCCGAAGCGTTCCTCCAGTTCCTTGACCAGCTCGGAGAGTTCCAGCACGCTCATCCCCTCAATGTACTTTATCACGTCCTCTTTAGTAATCTTAGCTTGAGCCATTTTCCCTTCCTCCTTCTTATCTCAGTATTTCTTTACGATTTTCCCTTGGCCTCCTCTATGGCCTTAAGGACCCTTACCAGGTCGTAAAGGGGTGCCTTCAGGGCAAAGACCAGGCGGGTGGGTAGGCTCTTGAGCCCTCCGAGGAGCTTGCCCAAAAGCACGTCCCTCCCCGGGAGGCTCGCCAAGGCCTTCACCTCCTCGGATCCCAGGACCTTCCCTTCCACAAAGCCCGCCTTTATCTGGAGATCCGGCTCCTCCTTGTGGAAGTTCACCAATACCTTGGCCGCCTGAACGGGATCCTCATAGGAGAGGACTATGGCATTGGGGCCGACGAAGTGCTCCGCCAGGGCCTCAATGGCCGTCTTCCTCGAGGCCAAGCGGAGCAGGGTGTTCTTTACCACCCTGTACTCCACCCCCTGCTGGCGAAGCTGCTCCCTCAACCTCTCCAGTTGCGCCACCTCCAGCCCGGTGAAATCGGTCAGTATCAGTGCCCTTGCCGCCTTGAACTTCTCGTGAAGCTCTGCTACCAGTTGCTCCTTCTCTCTTCTCTGCAGTCCCATTTCCCTTTCTCCTCAGCGCGAAGGATTATTGCCGGAGGACCTCTTTTAGGGAGTTGGGGTCTACCTTCACCCCTGGGCCCATGGTAGTGGAGAGGGCGATGCCCCGCAGGTAGGTTCCCTTGCTGGCAGCGGGTTTCGCCCTGATGATGGAGTCGAGCACCGCGGCGACGTTCTCCAAGAGCTTGTCAGGACCGAAGGAGACCTTCCCCACGGGTACGTGGACGTTTCCTGCCCGGTCCACCTTGTACTCCACCCTTCCACTCTTCATCTCCTTGACCGCCTTGGAGATGTCGAAGGTGACTGTCCCCACCTTGGCGCTCGGCATGAGTCCCCGAGGGCCGAGGATCTTGCCGAGCTTGCTCACCATCTTCATCATGTCGGGGGTGGCGATCGCCTTATCGAAGTCCAACCACCCCTTGGAGATCTTCTCCACCAACTCCTCTCCTCCCACGTAGTCAGCCCCTGCCTCCCGGGCCTCCTTTTCCTTCTCCCCCTGGGCGAAGACCAGGACCTTCACCTTCTTTCCCGTCCCATGAGGCAGGACCACGCTTCCCCTCACCATCTGATCTGGCTTTCTCGGGTCCACCCCCAAGCGGACGGCCAGATCCACCGTCTCATCGAAGTTGGCGTAAGAGAGCTCGGGCAGAAGCTTCACCGCCTCCCGTATATCATACCGCCTGTTCCTGTCCACCTTCTTCTTGGCCTCTATGTATTTCTTCCCTCTTTTGGCCATCTCCTGACCCCTTATACGATCTCTATTCCCATGCTCCTGGCCGTCCCCTCGATGATCCTGATCGCTCCTTCCAGGTCCTTGGCATTCAGATCGGGCATCTTCACCCTGGCGATCTCCTCGATCTGCTTACGGGTGAGCTTCGCCACCTTCTCCCGGTTTGGCTCCCCAGAGCCCTTGGCGATCTTGGCCGCTTGCTTGAGCAGGAGGGACGTAGGGGGAGTCTTGGTGACGAAGGTGTAGGTCCTGTCGGCGTAAACCGTTATGGTCACAGGAACCAGGGTCTCCCCCATCCCCTTCGTCCTCTCGTTGAAGGCCTTGCAGAACTCCATGATGTTGAGCCCGTACTGGCCCAAGGCAGGCCCCACCGGAGGCGATGGACTCGCCTGCCCTGCCGGGATCCGCAGCTTTATGGTGGCCATCACCTCTTTTTTCTTCTTTTTCTTCGCCTCTGCCATATCTCCTGCCCTCAGTTATGCTCTATCTGCATGTAGTCGAGCTCTATGGGGGTGGCCCTTCCGAAGATGCTTATTAAGACCTTCACCTTCCTCTTATCCGGCCTCACCTCCTGCACTGTCCCCACGAAGTTGGTGAAGGGTCCGTCTATCACCCGCACACTCTCTCCCTCCCGGAAGGTGACCTTGGGCTTGGGCGTGTACTGCCCCTCGATTATCTGGGCGATCAGTTCCTCGGCCTCCTTGTCCGAGAGGGGGGTGGGACTGGTGCGGCTTCCCGCGAATCCCGTCACCCTAGGGGTACTCCTCACCACATGCCAGGTCTCATCGTTGAGCTCCATCTTCACCAGGATGTAGCCAGGAAAGATCCTCCTCTGCGAGGTCTTCTTCTTCCCCTTCACCAGCTCCACCACCGTCTCCGTGGGGACGATGATCTCGGAAAAGTATTTCCCCCTTGCGTCCTTTTCCCCCTGCTTTACCTTCTCCTCCTCAAACTTCCTAATTCGTTCCTCCAGGGCAGCTTTTACCTTATCCTCATAACCCGAATAGGTATGTACTATGTACCATTTCTGGGCCATCTCAACTCAGGACGATCTTTATCAGTTGGGAGAGGATGAAATCGACGATCCCTAGATAAAAGGCGGTGATGAAGACGATGACCAAGACCACCACCGTCCCTGCCAATGTATCCTTTCGGGAAGGCCAGGTGACCTTCCTCGTTTCCACCTTCACCTCCTTGAGGAACTGGATTAGCCTTCTCAGCTTCTCTCCCATCGACCCTTTTCCAGAATTAAAAATGGCAGGCCAGGAGGGATTCGAACCCCCAACCCCCGGATTTGGAGTCCGGTGCTCTAACCGTTAGAGCTACTGGCCTCCCTTCCGAAGACTACTTTATCTCCCTGTGAACGGTATGTCTTCGGCAAAAACGACAGTATTTCCTCAGCTCAAGCCTCTCCGGCGTCCTCTTCTTGTTCTTCGTCGTCGTATAATTCCTCCTCTTGCACTCTGTACAGGCAAGGGTCACGATCACTCTCATCGCTTCAGTCCAGTATCTCCGTTACCACTCCTGCTCCTACGGTCCTGCCCCCCTCCCTTATCGCAAACCTCAACCCCTTCTCCAACGCAATCGGCGTTATCAACTCCACATCCAGATTCACATTGTCCC
>Ga0190363_1000819_pt1 | contig 18542 bp, 22 predicted proteins | sample 48721867_MG_FD_161272 | JGI IMG/M metagenome (GOLD analysis project Ga0190363, IMG submission 161272) | Hydrothermal vent microbial mat bacterial communities from Southern Trench, Guaymas Basin, Mexico - 4872-18-6-7_MG | ecosystem: Environmental > Aquatic > Marine > Hydrothermal vents >... | reverse complement strand
TCAAGAAGAAACAAAGAAGGTTCTTGAAGCTGCGAAAGATCTTAAAGAGAAGTTCCATAAAGGTGTACCAACACCCTACTTGCAAGGGAAAACGTTGTTCATGCTATTCTACAATAGATCTCTAAGAACAAGAAATAGTTTCGAAGCAGGAATGTTTCAGCTAGGTGGACATGCGCACTTCTTAAGCCCGCAAGACGTATATACGCCAACCTTACCCGAGGACATGATACCATATAGGACAGAGGCAATTAGTGATGTTGCAAGGGTTCTTAGCAGATACGGCAATGCAATAGCCATTAGAATTTACGGAGATGCCGCAAAGTGGATTATTGGTAGAGGACACAGAGTAATTAGTGAGTTTGCCAAGTGGGCTACAATACCTGTACTTAACATGGAGGACGACGTATATCATCCATTCCAAGCATTGGCAGACATAATGGCTGCTATGGAAGCTCTAGGTTGGCCTAAAGATTTAAGCGGTAAAAAGTTCGTTGTAAGCTACGCATACTCTGGAGGACTTAAACCATTAGCTGTACCTCAAAGCGTAACATTAATTGCTGCTATGTTTGGAGCAGAAGTTGTAGTAGCTCATCCACCAGGATTTGAACTTATGGACGATATAATGAAGAAAGCTAAGGAGCTAGCAGACCAGTACGGCGGAAGCATAACGATAAGTCACGACATGAAAGAAGCTTTTGAAGGAGCAACATTCGTATATCCTAAAGCATGGAGTCCTAGAGGGTTCTTCCCACCATACAATAAGGTAGTAGACAAGGAGGGAGCTAAAGCTTATCAGAACAAGTTCAAGAACTGGATTGTAACCTTAGAGTTGCTTGAAGAAGTAGGTAAACCATATTACATGCACTGTGGGCCAGCTGATAGAGGTCAGGAAGTAACGGATGAAGTATTAGACACATATGAGAAATCGCTATACTTTGAGGAAGCAGAAAACAGACTACACGTACAGAAAGCAGTTATGACAATGACCATGGGCGAGCCTGAAAAATAAGCTCCCATTTATTTTTTTGTTTCCCACATCTATCGCTACTTAAAGCTTAGAAGTTACTAATTCTATTTCCTCTCTTATTTCATCTGTTATATCTAAGATTCTGTCCAGTATTATTCTAGCTTTAACGAGATCGCTACTTGTAACATTCTCTTTTATAGCTATTTCATACATTTCATCCACTTCATCACTTAATCGCGACAGTAAAGATAGTATTCGATTGTGATTTTCTTCGAGACCTCCAATGGGTTTTGTTTGGCTGAAAACCTTTATCCTATCGTTTAGCACTTCTTTAACTCTTGAAATGTAGATTTCAGGTTTTACTTCATAAGTTACGTTAACTTCATGTATTACATATTTTAAACTAAGAGCTTGAGCTGTTGATAGAGAATTCCATTGGGCAAGCTCTACAGTATCTAATATGAGCGATAATCTATAACTATAGCTTAGTCTTTCGAATCCAGCTGTTGTTCTTTTTAAACTATCCAGCACTTCATTTAATGTGCTATAGCATTGAGCTACCATAACGTAACCTACTAACACACCTATGGCTATCCCTATGGCTAAGAATATTACTATAAATGGAAGCTTTTTCCTTAAGATAGGTAGTGTCAAAGTATTCACCTTATTTGAACGCTGTTTCATTTATGTTAAAAACGTATTTAAACTGTTTTCCTTAACATTGTTTTCCATTTTAAAAAGTAATAGGCTAAAACTTCGCAACAATTTAAGTTCCTACTTTCAATAGTTTTGAGAAATTATATTTATCAGTATTACAAATTTTCTACTTGGTGGTTAGATTTGTCAAAATATATTATTGATGATCTTGACAAGAAAATTTTAAACATATTACAGAAAAATGCTGATTTAACGTATGCAGAAATAGCTAAAGAAGTTAATGTTAGTCCGTCGACTGTGCATTTAAGAGTTAAGAGGTTAAAGGAACTTGGGTATATTAAGTCTATTATCGCAGTTGTTGATCCAGGAAAGTTGGGGCTTAATATCAGGGCTTACGTGTTTATTAAAACTGATCCAAAGAAGCATAATGAAGCTCTAGAAAAAATAGCCAAGATGAAGGAGGTTGTAGAGCTCTACGATATTACAGGCGAGTACTCGGCTATAGCTAAAGTTTATGCTACAGACAATGAAGGATTAGCAAGAATTCTAGACACTTTAGGGCAAATAGAGGGAGTGCTTTCGACAAGTACGTCGTTAGTTATGAGGGCTATTAAGGAATTGCCGACAGTTCAGCTCTAGACCCTACTTTTTCCTCTTAATTAAAATAGCTTAGACAAAGCTCTAACTACGTTTACTAGTGAAGCTGCTCCAAGCCTCTTGGCATATTTAAATATAGACTTATAGTTCTTTACAAGCGTCCAAACTAGTTTAAGCCCGGATCCTGTCAGAGAATAGGCTATTTCAAATAATTGGTTCAGCCATCTAAATTCCCTTACTATAGTTTGTTCATAGTAGTCCAAGCTTCTATTATTGACTAGAATGTTAGACAGTATTAAGGCGGATTTCATTGAGGGAATAATTCCCTCACCTGTAACGGGAAATACTGTTCCTATGCTTTCACCGCATCCAACAATGTTACCGTACCTTATTGGTTTAGAGAACATGGGAGGTTTTAATCTTATAGCGCTCTTACAGAAGCATAGTATTTTAGTCTTTAAGCTCATTTCTTTAAGAAGCTTCTTTACGAGAGATATGGGATTTAATATGGTATCTCCTGCTCCGAGATGCCAATAATTGTCGCCTATCGGGAAAAGCCAGGCATACCCTACTTTTCCAAATCTAATGTATATAGTGTCTTCATCAAGATCTTTTGATTTAACAACATACTCTATCGTAGGCATAAGAAAATCATTTTCTAATTTCGGTAGAAAGCTTCTTCGCCAACCTGTAGCATCTACCACTAAATCGTATTTTTCCGTAATTTCTTTAGAGGCCTCGGCCCATATTATTTTCACATTTTTAATTAGGTCAGATATGAGCTTCGGCTTATTGAATGTTATAAGGTCCGAAACTTTAACTTCTATACTGTTAACTATAATTCTCCTAACCTTAGATAGAACATAGTCTTTAACGTTTAAGCCTACTTTTCTAAGGAGTTCCCTAAGTTCAGATTCTACCGTACCCCAAGCACAGTAGCACCCAAGTTTCCTGGATCTCTCATATAAATCAACATATATTCCTTCTTGAGAAAGTAAGGAAGCTAAAAAAGAACCAGCAGAACCCGCACCTACGATAGCTATTCTTCTATAATTCGTTTTCAAGTTCTACAACCTTAAACCATAACCTCTGATATTTTATAGTCTCCTGTTTCTTTAAGTTTTAGCTAGATATACGTAAAGAAAAGCGTTTCTTTTAAAAACATTAAACGCTCTAAGAAACCTATCAAGCAACGGTTTGTAGTGTTTTACAATTATACCTCTTATAGTTTTTGGTATGATAAGGGTTATAGGAGGCCATAAGCAACAACCAATATACCTTACTTCTTTAAAACCTACATTCCTCAATAGTTTAATGAGCTCATTAGGCGTATGTCCTTTTTCGAAAACATATGTTTTTGGAACGTTTTCTGTTTCGAAATCCACCATATCTTCTGGGATATGGTATTCTTCACGATATCTTTTCAATATTTTTTCGTTAAAAGAAGACATGATTAATTCGCTATTACTATTTAAAGTCCTAAATATCTCATGAAGCGCTGAAGCAATGTTAGGTATGTGATCTAATGTTAGTGTTGAAACGGCAAAGTTGAAAACATGGTTTCTAAAGGGTAGGTTTTCTATGTCAGCATATATTAAGTCCAAATTCGGATATTGTCCATGTTTTCTCTTAAGTACTTTAAGCATGTTTAAACTGAAGTCTAAAGCTATAGTGTGCTTCGATATGTGAACTAGTAGTTTAATGTATCTTCCAGTTCCAGCACCTAAATCTAGGCTCCTTTGAAACTTCCTATTCCTTAAAAGATCATATATAACTGCTTCTTCACATTTCTCTATAATTCTAGTAATATGTAGTTTACTTGATAAATCATATTCTGGAGCTATTTTATCGTAAAGATCTTTAACCTTCTCTTTTAATTTCCAATATTTCATGCTTAGTTTCCAATATCTTAAACGGAATGAAGGTAATTTAAAGCTTCTAGCTTATACCTAGGTAAACTCTCGTTAAATCAGGTTTTTTAAGAAGATCTTGGGGGTGTCCTTCAAAAATCTTTTTCCCTGCTACGAGAAGGTAAGCTTTATCACCTATTTCCAGAGCTTTCTTAGCGTTCTGTTCGACAAGAATAACAGCTATATTGTAATTGTCTCTTAGCTCGATAATTTTTTCAAATATTAGCTTTGCTATTTTGGGTGCCATATTTGCTGTTGGTTCGTCAAGAAGCATTAGTGAAGGTTTTCTTAGAAGTGCCATGGTCATTGCCAGCATTTGTCTTTCACCTCCGCTTAGCGTTGAAGCTTTTCTTTCAAGTAAGCTTTTGAGCTGTGGGAATAAGGATAGAGCATCTTCGATATCCATTGTTTCTCCTTCATGGATGTATGTTGCAAGTAATATGTTTTCTCTAACCGTTAAGTTTAGGAATGTATTTTCCAGTTGAGGTAAATAGGCTATGCCTAGTTTAGCTATTTCGTGCGGTTTCTTAGACGTTATATCTATGCTTTTAAATGCTACTTTACCGCTATATATCGATGTAAAACCGAATATTGTTTTTAGTAGTGTCGATTTTCCACTACCATTAGGTCCTACAATAACTGTTATTTCGTTGTTACTAGCTTTCATTGATATATTAAATAGTACTTGAAATTTACCGTAACCTGCATTCACATTATTCAACGAAAGTATACTGTTAGGCATTAATTATTCACCAAGGTATGCTTTTGCAACCTCAGGGTCTTCAAGAACCTCTTCAGGTTTGCCTTCAGCTACTACTTTTCCTCTGTGCATAGCATAAACATAGTTAACATACTGCAAAGCTACATCAAGCCTATGCTCAACAATTAAGAATGATAAGTCTATTTTATTCTTCAAATAAATTATGTGGTCAAATATTTCATGTGCAAGTTTAGGGTTAACACCAGCAACGGGTTCATCCATTAAAACTAGTTGAGGATCACCCATAAGAGCTCTCCCTATTTCAACAAGCTTCATCTGCCCACCACTAAGTTTTGAAACAGGATAGTTCCATAAATGGTCTAGGTTAAGAAGTTCCAGTATTCTGTAAGCTTTCTCTACAAGCTCTTCCTCGCGTTTAAGCCACTTACCCTTAAATATCGACTTTAGAAAACTTTCACCTTCATTTACTTTAGCAGCTACAAGTAAGTTTTCAAGAACAGTTAGATTCATGAAGAGTAAGGGTATTTGAAATGTTCTCACAATACCTATTTTATATATTTCATGTGGAGGTTTACCTGTAATATCTAGCCCGTTATATTTTACCTTACCTTCATCAGGCTTGTATATTCCTGAAATGACATTTATGAGTGTAGTCTTACCACTGCCATTAGGTCCTATAATCATCGTTAAGCTACGCTTCTTTACACTAACTGAAACGCCATCAAGAGCTACCACTTCTCCGAACCTTTTCCTAATGTTCTCCGTTCGAAGCAGCGTCAATGCTGATTCGTCCTCGCTATCTATTGTTGGAAAAAATGTTGAACTTGAATTAATTTATTTTTATGTAGACCATTTTATCTTATCTAACGGTTCTATGTAGACTCCTACATCTTTCCAAATATACTCCCCGTTTTCGCTAACCACGGTTGTTATTACATATTTTTCTCCAACCCTATCTCCTGCTTCATCTAGTAGGACCCAGCCTGAAACTCCAAAGTACCTTGAAGACGCTTCAGGAAGAACTTTAGCAACAACTTCACTATCATACTTACCTGCTTCAAGAACAGCTAATGCTAAAATCCATGTTGCATCATATATGTTACATGTGTAGGGGTCAGGTTCAATACCATACCTTGTTTTAAATCTCTCCTTAAACTGCTCTTTCTTCGACGATTCTTCAGGTAAATAAACTGTTGCAAGTACACCTAAGCTTTCTACGATATCGCCTACTTGCTTAGCTATTTTGGTTGAGCAAGCTATCCCATCCGTTCCAAACCACTTAACCTTAGTTAATACAGGGTCTTCCTTAGCGAGAGACAATATGTTTATACCGTCGTCTTCGAACGATATCATTAACACAGCCGTCTTCTCGTCAGCTCCAAATTCTTTAACAAGATCAGAAAGAGCTCTAACTTCGGTAGACAGTTCGGGAGCTTCGGGATCATACTTAACCTCCTTTACCTGTCCTCCAAGTTCTTCAAAACGTTCTTTAACAACATTAAATAGTCCTACACCCCATACATCACCCCTATATATGACAACTACTTTCCTAACTCCCTTATCCCACATTAACCTAGCTAAAGCTCTACCTTGATACACATCGGATGTAACTGCTCTGAAAATGTAGTCATCCTTAATAGCTAATTGCGGAGCAGTAGCTGACGGGCTAAACACAACTATTTTGTTAGCATCAGCATGAGATTTTATAGCAGCAACCTCAGAGCTTGCTGCTGGACCTACAATAAGCTTTATGCCTTTAGCTGAAAGCGTTTGTAACGCTGCTAAAGCACCTTCAGGAGATGTTTTAGTATCTTCAACATATATTTTGAACTTAACATTAAGACCGAGTTTAGAAACATATGCATTAATGTCTTCTTCGGCTAATTCTAAAGCATGTTTCCACTTTTCCCCAAACGATGAAAGTTTCCCTGTAAGTGGCAGTAATGCACCTATCGGTACTTCAGACGGCAGCCCTGTTGGCGTCGGTGCTGTAGCTCCAGCAAATGCATAGGTTGCAGCAGATCCTGATATTAAACCAATTATTAGCGAGACTACTACGTAAATTAGATATTTTTGCATTTCGCTATTCACCCATCATCGTATATTTTATATTTTTTATAGGAAGTAAACAAGGAGCTATATATAGGTTTTCTTAGTAAATCTATAGGAAACATATTTAAGTGTACAAAATTAGAAAATTTCCAACAATACACAAACTAACGGCGGTAATCAACAGTGGAACCAACAGTAATAATTGATGCTATAATATTTGGGAATCTGTTAGTCCTATTAGCTGTTGGATTAACGCTAACCTATATTACTTTGAGAATACCTAGTTTTGCTCATGGAGATTTAGCGACTATAGGAGCTTACGTAGCCTATTTCATGTACGTTGGTCTAAAACTAAGTCCCTACCTTAGCGTTCCAATAGCCTTTCTAATATCGGGGTCTGTAGCTTTACTATCCTACCTTATTATCTTTAAGCCTCTTTCAAGTAGAGGTACAAGTATTGTTGGGTTAATGATAGCATCTATAGCTTTAGATGTGGTTTTAAGATCAGTACTTCATATCTATGCCGATATATTGTCTGAAACATACAAGGTTATTTCAAGGGGTTTCATCTTTAGAGATTCTACGATTGCTATAGGTGTATTTGACATACCCTGTTTATTCGTAATCTCTACGGTGCTTTCAATATGTCTGATAATTTCCTTCTATATGCTGCTAACTAAGACAAAGTTCGGCATAGCTATGAGAGCTGCTATTGAAAACCCGAGTTTAGCTGAAACATTAGGTGTTGACGTTAACAAAGTATATGCTATATCATGGTTTCTTGCAGGAGGGCTTGCAGGTATTGCTGGAGTTTTTCTACCGTTTAGAATGACTGCGGGTCCCGAAATAGGGTGGTTTATGCTTCTAAGAACATTCGCATCCTCTATTTTAGGGGGTTTCACGAGCATATATGGTGCTATGCTTGGAGGATATATTGTCGGCTTTGCTGAGGTTATAGGAATGTACTTCTTAGCTAAACCTCCATTTAATGTTCCAACAGCTTTCAGACCTGCTCTATCATTTATCATTCTAATTGTTACACTTCTTCTAATTCCCGAAGGATTAGCTTCAAAGATAAGGTTAAGGAAAATTGCAATGTTCTCTAAAATCCCCGTCGGAGAGGTAAAAGATGATAGTAGGAATAGCTGATCCTTTACGTTTCATCTTAGACTTACTAGCTTTCTTCTCAATATATTTAATGTTATCTATAAGTTTAAACTTAGAATATGGATATACTGGAATACCTAACTTCGGTAAAGTACTGTTTTTTGCTGGAGGAGCTTTCATAGTTGGTGCAACAACTACAAGGTTATTACTTTTCTTCATGGGCTTATCTTCGAAAAACTACTGTAACTTCAACGTTCTTTACGCTTCAGAAGTAACTAACCAGCTTGCCTCAAACCCTATTCTTTCAATAACCATATTTGCTGCAATGCTGTTAGCTGGTGCTGCTGTAGGAGGTCTTTTAGGCTACGTAGCTTCATACCCCGCAATAAGGCTTAGAGAAACATATCTCGGAATAACACTCCTAGCTTCCGGAGAACTGTTAAGAATTGTTGCTAGAAACTACGATCCATTAATATGCGGTACTCTAGGTGTTTCTGTTCCAGATGTTTTCGCATGGATTCCAGTAAGTATTAAGGAAGCGGTTCAAGTAGCTATAATGTTAGCTATAGCTTTGCTAATATGGGTTTTTGTTGAAAGACTGGCTAGGTCACCTTTTGGTAGGTTAATTAGAGCTGTTAGGGATAACGAGATTGCAGCAGAATCCTATGGTAAAGACGTAGTTAATGTGAGAATGAAAATACTAGTAATAGGCTCAGCTATAGCTGGCATTGCTGGAGTACTTTACGCACTATATGTTAGATCAGTGCATGCAGACGATTTCATGCCTCTAAGAACATTCATAGTTTGGGTAATGGTAATCCTAGGAGGTGCCGGAAATAATGCTGGAGCAGCGGTGGGCTCCTTTATTTACGTCCTAACCGAGAGACTTATTATGCAATATAAGCATTACATTGTCGTCCCATTCGATGTAAACTACGTAAGCTACATAGTGTTTGGAGCAATACTAATACTAATGCTAATGTTTAAACCCAAAGGACTTTTACCGGAGAAACCAAGCAGGACCTTAGACTTTGAAAAAATAATTAAGAGAATCGAGAAGAGAAAAAGCTAAGTTTAAAATGCCTGAACTTTATATGGAACCCTTCAGACACAACTACATGCCTTCACCATAGATAAATTAACGATAACATGGGTTTTGACAAACGGTATTGATGGACCATACTACCTAGTACAAACACTGTATATTGAGAAATATGGGACTATGTATCATGGAGATCCTCCTCTCACATTTTACATACTCTATGCCTTCTACAAATTACTAGGTGATCCCACATTAGCGGTAAAGATAGGTATAATGTTGTTTACTTCCTTAACTACTATTCCACTTTACTTATACTTTTACAACACTACAAGCAGAGCTGAAGTAGGATTTTCCGCATCAATAGCTCCTTTTTCACCACACATTGTGAGGCTTATGGGCGATTTTGTGAAAACCACTTTTAGACTGTTTTTCTTAGCCTTGCCTAAACTAAGACTTCATGAAATAATCGTTTATAATGGAATATTTGTGCAATTTAAGGAAAATTATGCCTCCACGTTAAGCAATGAAATTTAAGTAGCAGATAACATAGTGTTACACGATTCTTACATATCTTATAGGGAATTTAACGTACACCTTAGTTTTCTCCTTTAAATTTACGTCTCTAACTATGCTTTGCGGAACACTTACTTTAATATCCATGCCTTCAATGTTTAAGGCCATATTCACCCAACCATTTATAATGTTTATTCCCTTTATCAATGCTAGATAAGTATTAGTTTGAACTCTCTGCGGTTTATTTGAAATAACTACCTTATCTGAAGGTATAATGATAGATTTCGCCTCATCTACGTCTCTTTCCCTTGGAGCAACAATACTTATCTTACCAGTCTTAACTAAACATAAGCCGTTAGCTAACGGCTCTACATGGTCTATGGGTAGAGAAATTAAAGGTAGTATGTTTAATATTTCCCTCCTTAAAAGAAGTTCTTTAAATAGGCCATCATATACTATTCTTCCCTTATTTAGTACTACAACTTTTCCATGAAGTGTTTCAATAAAATCTATGTTATGTGTTGCTATAACCACGTTAATTCCGTTCTCCTTGCTAATACTAGTAATTTTAGAGAGAAGCTCTATTCTTAAGCTAATATGGACATTGGAGAATGGTTCATCGAGTAGAAGTATTTGAGGGTTTATAGCTAAGGCTCTTGCAATCGCTGCTCTCTGTTTTTCACCACTGCTAAGCTTTAGAGGATAATGGTTTTTTAAGTGGTAAATATTCATTAGTTTAAGTACGCGGCTTACTTTTCTCCTTATAGTTTCTTTATTTTCTTTTCTTACCTTAAGACCGAATGCTACATTATCCCATACTGTCATGTGGTTAAATAAGGCGAGGTTTTGAGGAACATAGCCTATGTTTCGCTTTCCAGGAGGAATATTGTCCATGCATTTCCCATCGAAGTAAACATGTCCTTTATAATTTGTTATTCCGGCAATAACTTTAAGTAACGTAGTTTTACCGGCTCCGCTGGGCCCTAAGACTATGTTAAACTCGCCTTCTTTAAATTGTAGATTTACCTTTTTCAAAATGTAGTTGCTAACGTTAACTAACTTAATTTGGGTCATTTAAGCTCTAAACCCCCATTTCTTTAGGAAATATTTTTCAACTTCATCAAATATTCTGAGAAAAATATAGGATGACATGGACAATACGAAAAGTAATGCAAGCATTTCATCAACGCTTAAGGTGTTTAACGCTTCTATCATTAACCTGCCAAGTCCCGAACTTAATGCTATGAATTCGGTTACGAAACATGTTTTCCAAGCCATAGCAGCCTCAAGTTTTAAAGCTGAAAGTATTGAAGGTAATGATTGAGGAAGAAATATTCTTAATGTTAAATCAACTTTCGAAGCTCCAAGGGTTTTGGCAACACCCACGATTTCCGGATCTATGCGTCTAATTGCTGAAACAGTGTTGTAGGTTAAGGGTATAAATGAGCATAGGAAAACAGCTGTTATAGCAAGCATATCATTTAAACCAACCCATATTATTAGCAAAGGCACCAATGCTAATGTGGGAACTACGGAAATAGCGGCAATTATAGGGTATAGTGCTTTAGAAATACTACGTGAATAAGCTATCAAAATACCCAAAATTATACCTAGTAAAACACCTAGGGAAAAACCAGCTAGGACACGATAAGTTGTAACCAGGTACTCCTTAACCAAAACACCTGAAGCAATCATGTAGTAAAGCTTAATAGTAACAAGTGAAGGTGAAGGGAAAAGATGGGGAGACACAACCCTTAGCCTGGATATAAACTCCCATAACCCTAAAAGAGATAGGACTATGATGTATGGCGCTATTTTCCAATAAATATTCAGAGTTTTTGATTTGATAGTAAGCATTTTCATTAGCCTTTGTCATTTGTTCCTACGGTTTCTGAAAGAACTTCATTAAGTAAGGTTAAATCTAGAACTTCATCAACATTTATTCTTTTCCTCAAGCAACCATATTTATACATTAGGTCAATATATTTTTGAACTTCTAAGGGATCTACGATGTTAACATATTCTAAGTTCTTCATTGAGTTGAACGCTATTTCGTAAGGTATTTTAAGCTTGGAGGCAACTATTTTAGCTGCTTCTTCCATGTTCCCGTTAATGAATATAGTGGCTTTTACTGTTACTCTAATTAACTTCTTAACGAGCTCAGGATTTTTCCTTAATAGTTCCTCTCTAACAGCTAGAAAACTACCGGGCCATTTTCTCCAAATATCTTGGCTCCTAATGAGAGGTTTAAAACCATTGCTAATGACTAGTGAGGCATAGTGTTCGGGCAAAACCGCACCATCTATATTTCCTGAAATTAGAGAGGCCATTGCTAGAGGAGGTTTCATGTAAACTATTTTAACATTCTTTAGATTATACTTTTCAATTACCAACCGTATTAGGAGGTAATTTGGTGAGCCTTTTCCAGGGCAAGCGATGGTTTTCCCTTCTAGATCATAAATGTTTTCTATTTCCGGTTTAACTACCAAAACGTACCCATGAGTATGGGCCATTGCAACTATTTTTATTGGAACACCTTTAGAGTAAGCCATTATTAAAGGTCCTAAGCAGGCCCAAGCAACTTGTATATCTCCCCGGTCAAGAGCAGCCGAAAGTTCGAGACCTGTAGTGAAGGTCTCTAATGTTTTAATGTTTAAACCCTCACTTTCAAAAAATCCCTTTTCTAAAGCAACCCAAACAGCTGAAGCATGATTATTAAACTCAACAGCCATATTAATTTCATGGGAACTTTGATGAACAATATTTAAGCTGAGAACAAGTATTAGACTAAGTGCCATTATCACTATAATTGATGCTACGTTTCCCAGCATATGTGGCACCATAACTAGTGTGAATAAATGTGTTTTACTATATTTAAAATTATGTAAATCATATATGTTTACATATGGTTATCAGGTTTCAATAGTAAGTTTGATGAATGATATGGAATGCTGCAAAGTGCTACAATATTTACATATTTAAACATCCAAGTTAAAACTTAAAATAACTATTAGAAAACTAGGTTACATGGAATGACAATTAAATGTACTATGTGTGGACGTAGAGCAGTTGTTAAGCTTAGATATGCTAGGCTTAGTTTATGTCCTGAACACTTCATCGAATTTATTGAGAAAAGATTTAAGAAAACCATTCACAAAGTCAAGGTATTAAGAGAAGTAAACAAAGTTGTTGTAGCTGTTTCCGGAGGAAAAGACAGTGTTACTCTCCTTCATTTAATGCATAAAGTTTCTAAAGAACTAGGCTTCAAGATCATAGGTTTGACAATAGATTTAGGCATAGGCGAATACTCTATTAAAAGCGTAAATAAGGCTATTAAAAACTATGAAACGCTGGGTATTAGCTATAAAATTGTGAACCTCAGAAAGGAGTATGGTTTTTCCATAGATGACATTGCTAAATATAGGAAAAGAGCAGGAATTAGAAAGCCTATTTGCAGTGTCTGTGGTGCCATAAAAAGGTACATTATGAATAAGCTTGCTCTAGATATAGGTGTAGATGCTGTCGTTACAGGTCACAATTTAGATGATATAGTATACTACATATTTTCAACACTTTATACAGGTAGAATTGAGGATTTAGCTAGAATATCCATTTATACTCCATCAAAATATAAGCTCGTAGCTAAGGTTAAACCACTAGCTTACATATCCGGGAAAGAAACATTACTCTATGTTATGCTTAGGAGATTACCTTTCAACTATGACGTTTGCCCCTATGCTAGGTTAAGAACATTTCATGAACAAATAAGAAAAACCAGTAATATGCTTGAGGAAAAAATCCCTGGCCTTAAAATAACATATGCTAAAATGTTCCTTGAAAAAATAAATCCCGTGATATACCCATACTATGTAAGAGAAAAAGAACTTAAAGAATGTAAGATATGTAAGATGCCTACAACAAGCGAAATATGTGCTTTCTGTAAAATAAAATTGGCTATGGAAAAGGTGCTAAGGGATGATTAAGGTTAAAGCTAAACTCATAAGAGAAAATAAGGTAGTAGAGATAACGTTAAGCAGAAATGCTAAGGTAAGGGATTTAATTCATAAACTTGGATATACTGTTGAAGACGTTGTTGTTATTAAAGATGAAGTACCCTTAGTTGAAGATGAAAAGCTTGAGGAAAATACAGAGTACATAGTTATGCCTGTAGCTTCCGGAGGTTAAAACGCCGTATGACCTATCCTCCTTGACTTGGAGGTATAAATGTTACTGTTGAATCATCTGTAAGTTTGTAGTTAAGGTCGCTAATCGGTATGCCGTTGACGACAATCATTAATATTATGCTTTTATTCAGAAATCTTCTAACAAACTTATTACTAACCCTTTCAGCGATAACGGTTAGTAATTCCTTTACTGTTATTCCTTCATTTACATTAAGCTCTACAAATGCCTTATCCTCGCCGACAATGTCTCTCGCTCTACCGAAAAACACTATTCTGACTTACATTTTAACACCGTTAATATTATTTTTAGGACTACATTTTAATTTTCATAAGCATGTTTAGAAAATCCTTTTTATATTACCTAGGTAAACTTGTTTACCTGGGTAAACTATAATGGTCTTAGTTATTAAGAAAGTTGATGAGAGAAAGTTAAGAGAGTTTAAAGCTGAAGCTGTTAGAAGAGGTCTTACTTTATCTCAGGCTTTTGAGGAAGCTGTTGAATTGTGGCTGAGGAGTAGAGGCAATATTATTACTGAGGAAGATGTAAACAATAGTGTATTTTTAGAGCTAAAGAAAGACCTGGACAAGTATAGGGGAAAATACATAGTTATTGCTCACGGTAAGTTTTTAGGAGCATATGATAGCTTAAGAGAAGTTGCTAATATTCTCTTAAAAATTAAGCCTGAAGTTAAACATGCTATAGTATTTAAGGTAGGATTCGATAGGAAAATTAAAGGCGAACTAGAATGGCTAGGAGGATCTATGAAGCTAGAACCTGCTTAAACTATAGAGAAAGCACTTTAAGCCCTTACCCTATATTAGGTCTCAAACTATTTAATGTAATGCTAAAACCTTTTGGCTATATTGAGTTCCATATAGATACGGGTTTTGAAGGTTCTATTATGCTTAAGTCGAGTAATTACAGTTTTTTCCAAGTAGGTGAGCTTCCACGCGAATATTGGAGGACATATAGGACATTAGCTGGCGTAGTTGTAATGAGAGTGTCGAGAGCAATAGTTGAAGTTAATGGTCAGAGATTCGAGACTTACGTTGAGACCCCGCTTTTCGGGCAAGGAAAAAATATTGTAGGAAGAGAGTTCATTAATAAGCTAGTTCTAATACTTGATGGTCCGAGAAGGCTTTGCTGCTTAGGTTAGTATTTTTCGCCTACTCTAACCTAACTATGTCTAGCTGGTATTTCCCTTGGGTTAACAGTCTATCCCAGAATTTAGCCGTAGTTTCCTGAGATACCTTGTTCACCTCCTCCTCAGATACTGTTAATGATTTTCTATGCTCCATAACTATTCTTCCATTAACAATAACCGTATCTACATCGTCGCCATCTATAGTGTTTACTAAGTGCCCGTAGACTGTTTCGGCATTTAATGGTGTAGGCATTAGTTCAGGCTTAATAATTATTACATCAGCTTTCTTACCTGGCTCTAGAGAGCCAAGCTTATCCTCTAATCCGTAAGCTTTTGCCCCATTTATTGTCGCCATTTCTATAGCTTCTAAAGGCGTTATTAATCTTGGATCTCTAAAAGCCACTTTAGCTAGCAGGTATGCGCCTCTAATATTTTCGAATGGATCGAAAATGTAGCCGTCATTACCTATTGTTACTGTTATACCCATTTTAAGCATTTTATGTATAGGAGGCACACCTACCGCGTTCAACATGTTGCTTAGCGGATTATGAGCTATTTTTGTACCTGTTTTAGCTATAAGTTCTAATTCGTCATCTATAACGTGAACTGCATGAACAGCTACAACATCAGGGCCTAGGAGCCCCACTTTATATAGTCTTTCAAATGTTCTCATACCGTACCTTTCAAGATTATGGTAGGGATCAACAAGTCCTTCTGAAGTATGTAATGTTATAGGTACTTTGTACTGATTAGCTAATTCCCTAGCCCATTTTAGGAGCCAATTTGTAACTGTGAATGATGCATGTATGCTTATCATTCCTGTAACTAGTGGGTCTTTTTCCCTCCTAACTTTCTCGATAAACCTAATGTTTTCCCTAATACCTCTCTCACCTTCCTCTCTACTGTGTCTTTCAGTTGCCTCAAACGCTATAATCCCCCTAATTCCCACTCTCTCAACAGCTTCCTTTATCCTATCTAAAACACCTTCAATAGCGTTAGGTCCGGAGAAAGTGTCTGCAAAGAGCGTTACACCGGACTTCATCATTTCAAAGGATGCTGCTAATGCGCTGGCATAGGCATCATCGTAGTTCATTATTTCGTCCATAGCCCACCATATACGATGAAGGTTCTGGATGAAATCTGTTGGAGGTTCTATTTTAGCAAACCACGGAGAGCCTCTAAGCAAAATACCGTATAGGTGCGTGTGACCACATATAATTCCCGGCATCACAATAGCTCCTTTAGCATCAATAACTTTCTCAGCCGACTTACCTAAAGAATCTTTACCGACTTCGACAATTCTGTCGCCAACAATAGCGACATAGCCTTTCTCAATAACTCTTCTTTTAGAGTCCATTGTAACAACTAAACCGTTCTTTATTAGAATGTCGAAATCCACCATAAAATAGCTCACCCAGAGAAATAGTTTACTTAGAAAAGTTTAAACAATACCTAAGGTGCATGATTAAATTCTCAGCATTATAAGTAGACTAGGATCTGTAACGCTTATTTAAAGCTTAAGCTTCAATGCTCCCCCAAATATTAATATGTGCTTAAACAATGTTATACCTTGAACGGGGGTTTTTATCATGCACCGCAGAGGTTGGCAGTGGGGATGGTGTAGAAGAGGTCCAGGTAGACCACCTAAGCCTAGAACAATAGGCTTTCCTCCATTTAAGCTAACGTTTATACCTTTTGACGAAGCAGGTAACCCCATAAATAATGAGCCCCTAAAGCTTACACCTGATGAAGTTGAAGCTATGAGACTCGTTTATTTCGAGGGACTTACTCAAGAGAAAGCCGCCAAGAGAATGGGGGTTTCCAGAGGGACTTTATGGAGGTCTTTAAGTAGTGGACGTAGAAAACTAGTGCAAGCCATTATAGAGAGAAGACCAATAATGATTGTAGGTTAATTATTAATTACGTCTTAATCTCTTAAGAATAATTAATTCTTCGCTAAACATTTCCTATTCTCTTAACTGTTAAAAGTTTAATTGCAAGCACTATTAGTGGAATAGCAAATATTAGAAGCACATATGGCGCGTAATTTATTTTTAAACCTAAAAATATTGTTCTAATATTTTTAAGATAATCGTATGTTTTACTGAAAATTATTAGCCCAAGGGATATTCCCAGATTCGTAGCCATATTTACGGCTCCAATTCCTGTGGCTGGCATTGAGCAATGTAAAGCTATGTATCTTCTTGAAAGAGGGTGAAAAACTCTAATAGATATCAGAGCTAAGGTCAAGCCTAATGGAAGTATGTATATGTTTCCGATAGATATTAGCGGTATGGAAGCAGCTACCAGAATGTATGTTAAGGCTAGTGTTTCTCTTTCATATCCCTTATCTGCAAACCAGCTTATAATGTAGCTAAAGCAAATACTTAAACCGCTGCAAAAAGCTAGAAGTAAAGCAGTGTCGGATCTCGTTAGAGATAGCACTTCTGAAACATAAATATAAACTATGTCTCCAAATGCGAAAGCAACACATAAAGCTAGGAGGAAACCTGAAAAGACGACATAAAGTACTGGACGTTCAAAGCTAATTTTGACACCTGTTTTCCCTCGTTTATAATGGGTAATTTTCTGCTTAGCAAGATATATAGCTATAAGCATAAACAATGCTGCTGTTAGAAAGAAAGATGTTGAAATAGCTAGTTTATAGCCCAAAGAGTAATTCACGATCATGGCGTAAACTACGTTACTTAGAAGAATACCTACAGAACCTAAAGCAAAATAAACTGACAGTATTCTGCCTTTCAAGTTTTCAGGCGAAATTTGAGCTACTAGATACTGTACTAGAGGCCATATGCACCCGCCTAGGAATCCTTGAACCATACGGAGTAGCACTATAAATACCCAGTTATCTGCGTGAGTGTAACAGTATATTGTTAACGCAAAAACTGTAGCAAATAAGGGTACTAAGTATATTACTCTTGGAACCCTATCTACAATATATCCTAGAGTTATTGAAGATAATGCTCTCGAAACCATATATCCTGAATAAAAGAACGAAACTAGGAATGCTGATAATTGTAAAACGTCTCTACCTAAAAAAGCAATTACAGGTATGGATAATCTAAAACCTAAAGTTCCCGTAAAGCCAGCAGCAATTAGCAATAAAATACTAGCCCACGTTTCACCATACTGTTTCATAGATACTCCTCTACTATGCTAGAAAATTTACATTTCTCATAAATTATGTTTTTCAATATTACATAAATTTTGTGCAAATGCACAAAATTTATATTCTCCCAGAACCTTTACTTTAAATGGTGAGAATATGGCTTGGACACCATGGTTTGGTTGGAGAGGTGGATGGGGTAGAGGAGGTTGGAGATGGGGTTGGACAGGGCCATGGCCTGGTAGAGGACCATTCAGCTACCTTCCACCATGGCAGAGACCTGGATGGCTATTTGGTAGAGGAGCTTGCTGGTGGCTTTTCGGATGGCCTTGGGGTTTCAGATGGTACTATCCATGGTACTATCCACTGTATGGATATCCATACGGGCCAACACCATACTATTGGTTCCCAACATATTACCCGTTCTCCTACCCTAGAATCTATCCGTGGTGGTGATAGAGGGATGTATTGGTGGTACTGGTATCCACCATATACCCCAATATATCCCCTACCCTATGAC
>Ga0190363_1000818_pt1 | contig 18542 bp, 20 predicted proteins | sample 48721867_MG_FD_161272 | JGI IMG/M metagenome (GOLD analysis project Ga0190363, IMG submission 161272) | Hydrothermal vent microbial mat bacterial communities from Southern Trench, Guaymas Basin, Mexico - 4872-18-6-7_MG | ecosystem: Environmental > Aquatic > Marine > Hydrothermal vents >... | reverse complement strand
TTACAGCGTCGACCAGAACCTCTGGGGTAGGAGCATAGAGTGCGGCCCTCTGGAGAACCCTGATATGGAGCCTCCTGAGGAGGTGTTCAAGTGGACCGTATCTCCTGAGAAGGCCCCTGATAAGCCTGAGTATGTGACCATAGGGTTTGAAGACGGTGTGCCTGTTTCGCTGGACGGGGAGAGGATGGATGGAATGGCGCTCATAAAGACGTTGAATATGATCGCTGGTAGGAACGGTGTCGGTAGGATAGACCACATCGAGGATAGGGTCGTCGGCATCAAGACGAGAGAGGTTTACGAGTGTCCCGCGGCTCTGTGCATACTTGAAGCCCATAAAGACCTCGAGAAGCTTGTCTTAACCCCGCGTCAGCTGAGGTTTAAAGAGACCGTGGACCGGGAGTGGGGTGTGTTGGTATACTCAGGGCTGTGGTGCGAGCCTCTTAAAGAGGACTTGGAGACCTTCATAGAGAATACTCAGAGGTTTGTGAGAGGCTGGGTTAGGTTAAAGCTTTATAAGGGGAGTATGCTCGTGGTCTCCAGGATGTCTGAGTATTCGCTTTACAGTAAGGAGATGGCTACCTACAGCGTCGAGGGTAAATTCGACCAGTCGGCGGCCCCCGGGTTTATAGAGATATGGGGTCTTCCCTCTAGGCTTGCCTGGAGAGTTTATAGGAGAACCGGGAGGTGATGTATACGGTTAAGATTGTCGAGTGCCCCGAGTGTGGCGGTGAGATAAAGATACCGGACGACGTGTTGGAGGGGGAGATATTCTCCTGTCCAGACTGCGGTATGGAGTATGAAGTCTACATCAACGACGGAGAGATCACGCTTAAACCCGCCGAGGTAGAGGGAGAGGACTGGGGAGAGTAGACCCCCTGGTTTCGAAAAGGGTGAGGTATTTTTGAAACTGGTCGTTAAGATAGGTGGTAGTATACTCAAGAACGGTGCCCCAGACCTAAACCTGATAGACGACTTGAAGAGCGTGTTCTCGGAGAACAGGCTTGTACTCGTCCACGGCGGGGGAGACGAGGTCACGGCCGTCGCTTCTAGGATGGGTAAGAAGCAGGTCTTCGTGATGTCGCCGAGGGGTTTTAGGAGCAGATACACCGACAAGGAGACGCTCGACATATACGTCATGGTCATGGCCGGTAGGATAAGCAAAGAGATCGTCTCGACGCTTCTGAGGTTTGGCCTGCCGGCCGTAGGTATCTCAGGTGTCGACGGGGGTCTGCTCAGGGCGGAGAGGAAGAGGAAGCTCATCATAATCGACGAGAGGGGTAGGAAGAGGGCTATACCGGGCGGATACACGGGTAAGATCGTCGAGGTGAACGCTGGGCTTCTGAACATGCTTTTAGACTCAGGGTTCTTACCGGTGGTCTCGCCCCTGGCGCTGGGTATGGAGTATGAGATTCTGAACGTCGACGGAGATAGGGCTGCGTCCTACGTAGCCGGAGCCTTGAAAGCCGATAGGCTGATCCTGCTGACGGACGTGGAGGGGCTGATCCTCGACGGCGAGCTGCGTAGAGAGGTCTCGGCGAGCCAGGTCGAAGACAGGCTTAGCAAGATAGGGCCGGGTATGATAACCAAGGTCTACGCCGCTCTCGAGGCGTTGAAGATGGGTGTAGGGGAGGTTCTGATCTCTTCTGGGCTTGCGGAGAAACCTGTTACGTCTGCCTTAAAAGGCCGTATAGGGACTAGGATATACAGAGGCTGACCATGGAGCTTGGCGTAGAGCCTGAAGAGGCTGTAGACCTGCTCAGGAAGGTCTTGAGGATCTACAGCCCATCCATGCGTGAAGGCGAGCTGGCGCGTTTCCTCCTAGACGAGATGAACCGTCTAGGTTATGAAAGCGTCTACATGGACGAGGTCGGTAACGTCCTAGGCTCGGTAGGCGGGGGAGAGAGCAGGCTTATGTACATCGGGCATATGGATACGGTTCCCGGAGAACTCCCCTACAGGGAGGAGAGCGGGTACATATACGCTAGGGGGGCTACAGACGCTAAATCTGCGTTAGCGGCGATGGTCGTGGCCGGCGCCTCTCTCAGAGACGAGGGGTTGGAGGACGGGCTTACGGTCGCCTGTATAGTAGACGAGGAGGGGTCTAGCACAGGGTTCAAACACTTACTGAAAAAGGGGATAAAAGCCGGTTATCTGGTCTTCGGGGAGCCTAGCGGCGTAGAAGCCGTGACGATAGCGTACAGGGGTAGGGTTCAGCTTATGCTGGAGTGTAGAACTAGGCCGGGGCACGCGGGTTCTCCCTGGGCCTTTAAGAACGCCGTCGAGAAGCTCTACGAGTTTTACCGTCTTCTCAAGCGTAGGGTCGAGGAGGCTGCCCCCAGGCAGGAGGTTTCAGGCCGTTTCTACACCGTTTCGACCTCGATTACCTGGATCAGAGGCGGGGAAGCAGCGAACGTCATACCTGGACTCTGTAGGGCTAAGGTCGACGTTAGGCTTCCACCCGGGTTTAAGGCCTTAGAGGTCTTGAAGATCTCGAGGGAGACGGCTGAGGAGTTTACGGGGAGGAATCCCGGGGTCTATGTAGACGTTCAAGCGGAGGAGTGGTCAGACGCCTACGAGGCAGATAGAAGGAGTAGGCTTCTGATGGTTCTGAGGGAAGCCGTCAAGCAGGTCAGGGGGAGGTATCCTAAGCTCCTCAGGAAAACCGGTACGGGAGACATGAACCTCCTAGCAGGCTCCGGGGTCGAGGCTTTGACCTATGGGCCGGGGGAGTCGATGCTAAGCCATACGGACAGGGAGAGGATAAAAATCCAAGATTACTTGGACAGTATAAAGGTTTACAGGCTTGTAGCCTTGAAGCTTCTGGGAAGCCGCTGAGCCACCCATTTACGGGTCTTCGAGGGCTTTCAGGACCTCTTCGCTAGTGAACGGGCCGTCCGGGTAAGCTCTGTAGACGGCTGGCGGCTTGACCGTGAGGTCGACTATGGTCGACGGCGGTCTTCTAGGCAGCTCACCATAGTCCAGCACGAGGTCTACGCCTTCGCAGACCTCCTCGACCTTGTACGGGTTCGGCCCGCCGTGTAGGTTGGCGCTGGTGGCGGTTATGGGTTTACCGAGCCTCTCGACAAGGGCCTGGGCTACGGGGTGGCTCGATATCCTAGCCCCGATCCTATCGGGGTTCACCAGGTCGGGTACGGTGAGCTTCTTCCAGAGGATTATGGTCAGGGGGCCGGGTAGAAAACGTCTTATGAGCTTCGACGCCTCGGGGGTTATATACGCGTATCTACTCCACATCTCGACGTCGGCTACGATAACCGTCAGCGGTCTATCGAAGGGCCTACGTTTAACCCTGTAAACCCTCTCGACGGCCCTTAAGTCGTCTACGGCGGCTCCCAAGCCGTAGCAGGTCTCGGTCGGATAGACCACAAGCCCGCCGCTTCTAAGCCTCTCCACCGCCTCCTCGACAGCCCTTTCTAACCCGACCTCTGAAACCTTTAGAACCCTCACACCGCCTCCTCCCCAGGCCTCCCTAACTCCCTCGGCTCATCTCACACCTATATCCTAAATGGTTAAAAATCTCTATCGCTGGGAAATTTTTTTGTTTATAAATCAGTGAACAGTTTTGTTCATTTGTGATGATAATTTATCGTGTGGGTTTCCTTGTAACCTAGTTTAATCTTTAAAGCGCCTCCTCCCAGAGCCGTGTCCCAGGAGGGGCTAGGAGAACCTTTATAGCCCCGTCGAGCGCATACTCGGAGTACTTTATGGCCTCTGCGAAGTTTTCAAGCTTGAACACGTGGGTGACTATAGGCTCGGCCTTGACCCTACCTGTACGGATATACTCGACCGCGAGCGGGTAGCAGTAGGGGCCTAGATGCGACCCATGTATCGTCAGCTCCTTCCCATCACCTATGTCGCTCCAGTCCACGGTCACAGGCTCCTTGAAAACCCCGAACTCGACGAACCTACCGAGCTTCCTAACCATACGTAGGCCCTGGACGACCGAGCTTGGGCTACCGGCGGCCTCGATGTATACGTCGCATCCGTAGCCACCTGTCTCACGCCTCACGTGCTCGACGACATCGACCTCCTTCGGGTTCAAAGCCTCGTCAGCCCCGAGCTTAAGAGCCGTCTCAAGCCGCTTCTCCCTAAGGTCTAGGGCCACGAGCTTACCCGGGCCCCTAAGCCTAGCCACCTGGAGCATGCAGAGCCCGAGGGGCCCCATACCGGATATCACCACGTAGTCGCCGAGCTTGACGTCGGCCCGCTCCACGGCGTGGATGGCGCATGCTAGGGGCTCTATCAGGACGGCCCACTTGTCCGGTATATCCTCCGGCACCTTGTGGATTATCGAGCCCCTGGGGTATAGCATGTACTCGGCCCATGCTCCGTCGTTCAACCCGCCTTGGAAGCCGAAGACCCTCTGCTCCTCGCACATCCAGTACTCGCCTCGGAGGCAGAAGCGGCATCTCCAGCAGGGTATTATCTGCTCGGCGACCGTCTTATCCCCGGGTTTGACCCCGTATCGTTCTGCGACCTCCGGGTCTGCTTCGACAACCCTGCAGACGAACTCGTGGCCGGGTATGACAGGGGCCTTAACGTAGGGCTTAGGCGGCCCCCAGTATCTCGGAGAGCCGCGGTAGCATTTAACGTCGCTCGCACATATACCCGCCGCTAAGACCTTGACGAGAACCTCCCCCTTCCCGGGTTTAGGCTTGGGAACCCTTTCAAGCCTATAGTCTTCAGGTCCGTGGCATACGACGGCTGACATATACTCTTCCATATGAGACCCTTAGAAACCCTACCTCTAGACAGGATATAACGTTTACCGTTAACGTTTTAACGCGTGGCGCCTGTATCTCATTTCCGGTGGGGAGATGAAAACCTGTTGCGCAGCCTATTCGTATAGGAGGGAGCTTACAAGCGGGGCTATGAAGCTCGAAGACTTCATCGAGACCTGTTGGAGATTAGGCCTAGACGGGGTTGAGCTTACGGCCTACTACTTCGAAAGCCTAGAGGAAGACTATTTGAGAAGGCTTAAACGCTTGGCGGTGGACTACGGCTTGGATATAAGGGCTACGGCCGTGGGTAACGACTTCTGCATACCCGACCCAGACGCGAGGGCTGAGCAGGTTAAGCTCGTGAAGAAGTGGGTCGACGTGTCGCTCTACCTGGGAGCCCCTATACTGAGGGTCTTCGCAGGTAGGGTTCCCGAAGGATACAGCGAAGACGAGGCTTTCAGCTGGGCCGTAGGGGCGTTTAAAGAATGCGCGGACTACGCGTCGACTAAGGGAGTGGTGCTCGCCCTGGAGAACCACGGAGGGATAACCTCAACCTCGGACCGCGTCGTCCGGATAGCCGAGGCGGTCGACTCGGAGTGGTTCAGGGTGAACCTAGATGTCGGAAACTACAGGGTAGACCCATACAGGGAGATAGAGGAGACCGCTAGATACGCGGTTCACGTCCACGCCAAGTTCCTAGACGTCCGCCCAGACGGAAGCGACGGCAAGATAGACCACGCGAAGATCCTCGACATACTGAGGAAGACCGGGTATAAGGGTCACCTATCGATAGAATACGAGGGGGAGGAAGACGCAACATCGGCCGTGCCCAGGGCGGCTAAGTTCCTCAAAAGACTCATAGGTGGAGGCTAAGGTCTGCCTCCCTAGAAGACGGGGATTATCTTTTCGCCTATCATTTTTATGGCTTTGAGGACGTTCGGCCCTATCGGGGAGCCTACGACGAACTGTGTGACGCCTGTTTTCAAGACCTCCTCGATCTTGTCTATGCACTGCTTAGGCGTACCCGCTATCGAGAACGCCTCGACCATATCTTCTGTGACGTTTTTGAAGGCTTTCCCGAACTTCGCTTTGGTCAGGGCGTCCTTTATCACGTTAGCCTTCTCCAGGTCTATGCCATGCCTCTCCAACACCACGTCTGGGCTACCTCCGACTATGAAGGCTACGACCGGTATGACCGCTTTAACGGCTTTAGACTCGTCCTCCGCTATCGAGAAGCTCGTGTAAGCCCCTATATCGACGGTCTCCAGGCTACGACCGGCTCTGGAGACACCCTCCTTGATCCTCGAAACGGCTAGCTCCAGGTCCTTCGGGTGGGAGGCGTTGACGAGGACGCCGTCCCCTATCTCACCAGCGAGCCTCAGCATAGCAGGTCCCTGCGCCCCTATATACACCGGGATCTCCGAGGGGGGTTTATAGTTCAGCCTAGCGCCTTTGATCTTAAACGCCTTGCCGTCTAGGTTTAGAACCTCGCCTGCCGTCAGGGTTCTTATGGCTTGAACGCATTCCCTGACGTGTGCCAGAGGCTTCCTCCACGTCAGCCCTATCATCGTCAGGGTGACCTTATCCCCGGCCCCTATACCGCATACGACCCTACCCGGCGCTATCTCGGCTAGGCTTGCGACGGCCGTCGCCGTGAAGACCGGGCTGCAGACGTAGGGGTTCGTGACCCCAGGCCCAAGCTTGATGCGGTCCGTATAGTTGGCGATAAGCGTCAGGGTCACGTAGACGTTCCTGTTATTGTAGTGGTCTGTTATCCATACGTAGTTGAACCCAGCCTTCTCGGCCTCTATGGTGTAGTATACGGTTCTCCAGTATACATCCCTAGGCACGAACTCTATCCCGAACCTGACCATCGCGGGAACACCCCCTCTAACCCGACAGTATGCCGTATATCTCTTTGAACTCGGGCTTCTCAGACAGGAGGCTGAGGGTCTTCTCCTTCTCCATAGCCAAGGCCATGTAGAGCAGAACCTCTAAACCCTCCGAACTCTCTAGAAGACTCTCCCTAGCTATGCTGAGAAACCTCCTGACGTAGGCTTGGTCCACCGCCGCGGCGTTCTTGGATTTTAACACGGTCTTCAGAAGCCCCTCGAGCAGTAAACCCTTAGCCTCTCCGGGAAGCCTATCCAAAATCCTCCTTAGGGTCACCTATGACACCGATCAGATAATATCCATGCATACCGTTTTAAAGACTTTGGGTGACGTTAGACACTTGTCTGGACGAAATTCCACAGGAGCCTAGGCTTCACCACTTGGGGTTTAGCATAGCTTTGGGAAACATCATGGTCTAAGCCTCTAAGCCGGACACAATAGCAGTTAAACGGTCGAAGACCTCCACGCTACGAGTGTGTTCCGCGGTAAAAACCGACCCCTCAGGTTTTGGGTAGAACTAAAAGATGTTCTAGTTTTTCCCAAGTAAACCCCTTAACAAACCTAAGCGTATCTTATTCTCGGGGGGTCTATTGAGGGTCGTGGAGCTTGCCGCCAGATACTTCGAGCTAAACGGGTACGATGTCGAGAGGAACGTAACCCTAAGGGGTAAGTGGGGTGTCAAATACACGTTCGACCTCCTACTCAGGGATAAAGACGGCTCCCTAAGAGGGGTTTGGATCAAGGAGTGGAGGAGAGCCGTGGGCATAAACGTCGCCGTCAGGCTCGACAGGGCTTCTGAGGACGTCGGCTTGGGAAAGCCCGTCCTAGTCGCCTATAGGTTCAGCCCATCGGTCTACATGTACGCCTCCAGAAGAGGTATAGAACTCCTGACGGTAGAGGACATCCTATCCGTTTTAAGGAGACCCGTCCTAGCGTCTCCTAAGCATCCATAACCCTTTATCGCAGATAAACCTCCTCTTAGGGTCGTTTCTGAGAAAGCCAGCTAGGCTATTGACGCTAGGTATCTCGAACCCCATGGCAAGCACCTCCCTTAATATGTCTCTAGCCCTCATAGGGCCTTCTTTAAGCAAAGCCTCGACCCTATCCCTAACCTCGTCTCGGTACCTTACGTAGGTCTTAGGCTTACCGAGCCGTCTAAGCCTCCTGAATACGCTTACAAACTCGTCGTACACGCTGTCGTCCTCCTCGACCGTCACGTATCTACCCGTAGCCTCGGCTAAACCCTGGGCTATCAGATGGTAGCACAGCGGAGCCTTACCGTTCAGAACCCGGAAGTAGAAGTCGTCGCAGCTACAGTAGGGAGCCTCGGGTATAACCTCGTAGACACCCTCCCTACCGGCGACAGTCCACAAGACCCTACCGCTAGGCTTGAAGACATACCTCCTAACCCTACCCTGCTCGACAAGCTTCAAAGCCTCCTTAAACCTAGAGCCTAAAACCCTCCTCAAACCTTCAAGCTTCTCCTTCAGGCTCGAACCCGCCATGGACGTATAGAGGTCTCTGAAGGTCTTGACCAACCCATGCATAGAACCGGGTGAGGCTGTTTAAAAACGTTCTCCGACCGTTTAGACGAGTTTAGCCACGTAATCGCCTACTTCGACGCCTAGGCTTTCGGCTATCGGTCTACACTTCGCCTTCAGAAGCAGGAGATAGCCCGAGGGTCTCACCCGCTGGAGGAGGCTTAGGTTCTCGTAGTTCGCCATACCCTTCAAGACGACGAGGTCTGAGTTTTCAAGCTCCTCTAGAAAGGGCTTAGACAGCAGGTCGGGGGATAAGTATGTTCCCTCCCCGGCAGCTATAACTTTATCCGCTTCAGAAGCGATCCCGGACTCGTAGGCATCCTCCATAGTAGCGTCGTTCTGATAGGGTTCGCTTCTAACGACAACCGTAACAGAGGCCCCAAGCCTCTTAAGCTCCCTGACCAGCAGCCTATCCAAGACCACCTCCCCTGTGTTATCGCATAGGTAAAGCACCCTGGAGGCTTCTCTGACCCTATCGTACGCCTCGACCGTGTCGTCGACCTCAAGCCTAACGGTTTCAAACGCCTTCTCCAGCTCCTCTAGGCTAAACCGGTAGCCTGAAACACCGAGGTCTATAGCGTTACCCACGAGGCTAAACCTCACGGCGGCTCTGAACCTCTCGAGAGGATCGTCGACCTCCCCGAGCATGGAGATAGCGGACGGAAGAACCTTCAAAGCCCACTTGTTCGCGGCTTCTTTATCGCCTTTATACGGGTCTACACTCAGCCTCTTGAGGACGAGGCGGTAGAGCTCGGTCGCCAACTTAGTCGTATGACGGGTCTCATCGAGGAGCTTCAGAAGCGTCTGGACGACCTCTAGGCATATTTTAAAGGCCTCGGGCGAGTCGTCGAGCACCCTTATGACCTCGCGGCATCTAACATCTATCAGACACGGTATACACTCAGGCTTAACCTCCAACCCCCAGACGCACCTCTCGAATAGACCAGGACGCCTCAGCTATAAAGATATCTCCGCTTAGGTCAGACCAGCAGCCGCCTGACCTCGTACCAGTCCCTTATCTCTCTAGGTTTAGGAGCCGCCTCGGCTTCACCTAAGCGTTTAAGCTCTCTATCTTCGGTCAGTAGGGTTGCCTCACGGACCACAGCCGTAGCGTAGATCACTCTGTCGAAGTAGTCTCTGACGCCTTTTTCGAGAAGCACGTCTGCGACTTCTTCCATCTCCGGACTCGTCAACTCGGTTTGCTTCAGCCTATCGTCGGACAGAAGGGACTTAAGCCCTAGACGATAGGCCTTCAGCAACCTATCCTTCAGAGAAGGCTGTCTAAAAGCGATTTTAAGAACTATCCATTTACCCTCTACTAAGGATACCGGGTTGTACAACACCTCGAACTTTTCAAGTAGTTTAGGGAAAAGCTCGTTAAACGTTTCGAGATCGACGGAAACCCCGAATAGCGGTAGAAGATAGCTGGTGTCGAGAAGTATAGGTGCATCACCCATAGACCCCCTCCTCCTTCTGGGATTCGACGCTCAACCTCTCAGCCTCTTCTACGCTAATAGTGACGACGGGGTTTCTTATGACCTCCTCGATACTGGGTATAGGCTCGAGTATCAACCTACCCTCGATTACAACGGCCCTTACGCGGCCACCAGGCTTGATACCGGCAGCCTCTCTGACCTTTTTGCTCGTGTAAACCTCCCCTTTCATCCCGACCTTTAGGACGTCTTTAACTTTCACACGTCCGCCAGACATAAAAGTTCCGAAGTTAAATTTAACTCGGAAATATATAAGATTTCAGAGAAAGGATCGAAGCCCACCTTAGAGACAGTCTTATCTATCTCTTAACGTCTTCTAGTTGAGGAGGAGTTTATGAAGCTCTGTGTGGCCGGTAAGGGCGGTGTGGGTAAGACCTTCATCGCCGGTACGCTTGCTAGGCTTTTCGCCAGGGACGGGTTTGAGGTTCTGGCGGTCGACGCAGACCCTAGCCCTAACCTAGCGGTTTCGGTCGGCATACCACCTGAGGAGGCTTTTAGGATAACTCCGATAACGCGTAACGCGAAGCTTATAGAGGAGCGGACCGGTGTGGCACCCGGCTCAAGCTGGGGCGTGATATTCAACCTAGCACCCTACGTCGAAGACGTGGTGGACAGGTTCTCGGTAACCGGGCCGGGGGGCGTCAAGCTTCTCGTGGTCGGCTCGATAGAGTACGGAGGCGGCGGATGCTTCTGCCCAGAGGCCGCGTTCCTGAAAACGCTTCTAGCGCATATAATGGCTAAGAGGTGGGAGGTCGTGGTCGTCGATATGCAGGCGGGTCTGGAGCCGTTCGGGAGGGGGGTCGTGAAACACCTAGACGGGCTTATAGCCGTCACCGAGCCGACCGTTAAATCCCTTAAGACAGTCGAGCGTATAGGTAAGATGTCTAGAGAACTCGGCGTCAGAAGGATCATGGCCGTGGTTAACAAGGCCAGAGCCATCGACGAGCGCTTCGTAGATAGGCTTGAGGATCTAGGGTTTAAGATTCTGGGGATCATACCCTTCGACGAGACCGTCGCGGAGGCGGATGAAAAAGGTGTGGCTCCGATAGACTATGGGCCACGGTCTGAGGCTGTTAAAGCCGTCGAAAAAATCTATAAGCATCTGTTAAAAACCGCGGTAGAGTAAAAGTGAGGTGGTGGGGGTTTAGGCTTTGAGCTTCTCCACGAGCTCGTCTAGGAACTTCTCCCACTCCTCAGTGGTTAAGTTTCTGAGGCTCCACGACGCGTGGGGCTGGTAGAACCTATCCAGCGACACGGTTCTGACGTTCATGGCGAAGTTCTTAAGCCCCGAGAATATTAGCCACGACATGTAGTAAGGCAGCCCCATGACCACGACGGCCTTATAGCACCCCTTACCGTCCAACCCCATCCAATCGGGGTCCGTAACCCTATGAGCCGCTTCGATGGGTGAAAGCCACGCAACCGTTAAGCCTCTTTCCCTAAAACTCCTATAGGCCAACGAGGTGGTGGCGATGTGCGCGTTCAACGCTTCGGCTATATCGGCGACGTAGTCCGATACCGGACGGCTCGAGAGGGCTTCGGAAACCCGGTGGCCGACTATCATAAGAACCCGGCCGGCCCTCTTAAGCATGCTCGCGGCTAGGCCGGGCTTCTCGAGGACCCTAGCCTTCTTCGTACCGGGTACTTCGGCTTTAAGCCAAGGCTCTGTTCTCCACATGGTTACACCCTCCTCCTTATGAGCCTGGGTAGTAGAGTCGGGTCTGGGATCGGTCTCTCCCTCCAGCCTTTCTCCTTGAGGTAGGCGAGTATCTCCTCCTTCATCGTTATCGGTATATCCGCCGGTGTTCTGACGAACAGATGTATATCGTCGGGTAGCTCGCCGTAGTACCTCCGGTATAGGTCTATGTAGTGGGACAGCTTTATGGCACGGCCTTTGGTCGTATCGCTCGGCCTCATACATAGCTTAGCGATCATGACCATAGCCTCCTCCTTGTTCTCGGCCATGTAGAACAGGTGCTCAGGCGCCGGCCCGCCGTAGACCCTCTTACCGGTCCTAGCGTCGTAGACGTACCAGTCCTCCTCCCTATCCTTCCGCCCGAGTAGGGCTCTCCGGTACTTCGAGCCGTGGGGTCCGACTATGACCGGTACACCAAGCCTCCAGAATCCCGAGGCTATGGAAGCCGCCTTCTGGCTCATAGCACCCCAGGCCACGCCCACCGCCCCGACCCTGTTGAGCACGTAGTCCGCTATCTCCTCGTAGTTCCCCCTTAGAGGCCTACGTGCAAATATGTTCGCGATCTTAACCGCTGCACCGGATATGTGCGGGTTAGATACGCACGAGCCAACGTTTATGACTGCTCCGGCGTCGAAGGCCCCTGGAAACCTCTCATAGAGGGTTTTACCCTCCTCGTCCCGGTACATGCCTATGGTCATCGCGGCGCACCCGGATGCCACGACTATGTAGCGTCTCTTAGCGAACTCCTCAGCCATCTCGTAGATGTCCCTGCCGCCGTATGCGTAGTTTGCACAGCCGACGAAGGCTACGACGCCCGGGATCTCGCCGAACACTATCGGCCCACCCACAGCCCTTATCTCCGTGTCCTTGATCGCGCCTCTACCGGACCTCACCTTGAACGCCTCATCCCTGAACTTCTCGTCAGCCGCCCAGACTATCAGGCTATGTATAGGCAGGCCCGCCATGCAGGCGCTCTCACACCTGAGACATCCGATACAGTATTCGTAAAGCTCGGCTAGAGGTTTGAGGTCCCCTTTAGCCGCGGCGTTGACCGCATCCATCACCGGAAGGTTGTTCGGACAAGCCCTTACACAGTTCATACACCTACGGCACTGCTTGGCGTATTCGATTATCCTCTCACGAGAGGCTTTACTCTCCTTATAGCTACGTCGTTTAGGAGCCAGCGCCATAGCCACCCTCACGGCGACCTCACCGACCTTCTCAGGCTCGAATATCAGAACCGCCTTCTCGACCCCCTCTATCAGGTCCCGCACTATATCGTCGACCGGGTCGTCTGTACGGTCTCTCAAACCCTGACAGTTCTTCTCGCTAGTAGCTATGAAGGCCGCACCTATCTTCTCAGCCTCCTCTACGAGGTTCGTTCTAACGCACTGCTCGTCGACGACCACGACATCCGGGATCCCGGTCCTTATATATCGTATCTGCCAGGATATCGGACCTACTATCTTAGCGGCCTTAGGATTGTACCTGGTCACGTCGTGGGCGGTACAGCACAGCCCCGTGACCTCGACCTGCCCCAGCAACCCGTTCTCGACCAAGTAGTCGACTATGCAGGCCGCCGATGGTACGTTGTGGCCCACAACCATGATAACCGGTTTAGACTTATCGATCGTCCCGAGGCCTAGGTCGACCAACGGGGCGTCTGGGTCGGACTTCGGAAAGCCCATGGCAGATATTTGAGCTATGTCGGCGACCTCCATGGCCACATGGTCCACCATACCGGCGTGAAGAACCTTAGACTCGAAGTCTAACGCGCTACCCTCCTGGCCGGTGTGGATGCACGAGAGTAGGTGCACGATCTGGTTGCTCACATACTCCAATACATCCTCCAGGTCTCTAAGCGTCCTAGGTCTGATACCCGTCACGAGGCGGGTTATAGGAGCCTCGACCCCGACCCCCTCGCCCATGTCTATCGGACAGTCACGGCCGTATCTTTCGATCAGATACTCGACCAGGTGTTTGGCATGTCCCGCATGGGTCGCAGCCCCTATACAGCACGCGAGTAGGACGATCCTAGACTGCTGGCCGGCCATATCTAGGCCGCATGCGCCGCGTTTACCCATCGAGAGGTCGCACTTGCCGAACGTGCATAGACAGCAAAGCTCGCAGAAGGGCATGTAGAAGGGTTTATACCGTTTGAGAAGCGTCAGGTCCCAGCTTCTTAGGTCCTTTATCGAGGGCATGGGCGTCGGACCCATGGGCTCCTCATACTCCTCATACAGTATACGGTCGACCGCGATCTCCACGTCCTTCAGAACACCCAGCCGAGTGGCGGCCTCTTTAACCCTGACGTACAGGTCTTTCCTACTCAACCAGACACCGCCTCCCTTTAAGCGTATAAGCGTATGAAGATAAACCCGACGGGACTATAAACCTTTGCATAAAAATTCAGCCCTCTCAACCCGTTAACCCGTGCCATCTTTCGAACATCTCTTCGAAAGATCATTCGGGGTTGCGAAGCCTATCTGAATTTATCTGGTTCCTTCTGAGGAGGGCTGGAGTTTTTAAACCTTAGTCTGGTAGAGGAGCTGTGATGTTTGGTTTAAACCTGTGTTGTTTCATCCGTTATAATCGCTACATCTCTTCTCCTGTCGAGTATTAGTGTGTATTTGTTGAGGATATCTCTCCCGAGTATGCTCGGTATTCTCAGTATTCTCTCATCCAGCCTCCTGTGTTTCAGCACGTAAACCCTATCCAACTCCTCCCTGAGGTATCTCCCCTCTACAGTCATGAATATTAGCTCCACGTTTCTGACGACGTAGGTTTCCACTACCCCGCCTACGCCTAGGGTTCCATCCGGGACTTTTTCGAGCTTCGAGTAGTCTATTCCAAGCCTTATAGCGTCCCTATCTAAGACCGTCGTCCTAGCGGCTCCGGTGTCTATAAGAAGCTCGATAGGGGCCTGTATACCCAACTTATCGGCTTTAAAAACGGCTATAACGTAGGCTGCTGCCAGATATCCTCCTCTGAAAAAACCGGCGATCCTCAAATTTACCACTGAAGGATTAGCTCGATCTCCCTCGTGGCGATGTATTCTATGGCTATTTCCCCGTAGTTTAAGCGCTTTTCCCTAAGCCTTCTAACCAACCGGGATAGATCCCGGTCGTGGTCTATAACCTTCTTATCTAGCACCGCGACCCATTCGTCTTTGAAAAATTTTTTAAGCTCCTCATAGTTCTCCCTGATCCACCTTACATTATCCCCGTACCTCGAAAGCATACGAAGTAGAGCCTCCATGAAGCCCACACGCAACTAATAGCCACCTGGCTTTAAATCTCTTACTTCCGAGGGCGAAAGCCGAGCCGTAGATTAATGATAGCCTAGATCCTTTAAAGTGCTTTTATCCTCCCTTGAAACCACCCCATAATCTGTAGATCGTTAAGAGGATGCGCGGTTTAAACGATGCTCTTTGACCCCTTAATCCGAAGATCCGTCATCGAAATGACCCCTCAGTCCATACGACTGTCCATTTTGCTTCACAGCAAGATGGACTGTTCTATCAGAAAAATAGTACTTACCGGTAAAAGGTAATACTTAACGTTTATCTACAACCTATCGTTAGTGTTATCTGTCATACTTTGGGGGGAGGTAGAGGAAGCCTTGTCTATGTTTCAGGATATACCCGTGGATGTCGGGATAGCCTACGAGGGTGAACGGATCAGAAGGCCTCAGATGTACCTGGAGTTTGGGGGGCCTAAGGTTAAGTATAAGTTTGAGCTTGCCCGTGTCAGGAAGCCTGAGGAGGTTGAAGACGGTAAGGTCAAAATCGTGGGTCCGGATATTAAAGACCTGCCTGAGGGGAGTAGTGTCCCTCTGGGTATTCTAGTCGAGGTTGCCGGAAGCCAGCTTGAGGAGGACCTTGAGGGGATTATAGAGCGGCGTATACACGAGTTTACGAACTACATAAACGGGTTTATGCACCTGAACCAGCGTTACGACATATGGTGTAGGCTGAGTAAAGAGGCCTTCAAGAAGGGGCTTAACAGCTTCACCTACATCGGTAAGGTCATGATCAGGCTCTACAAGGCAGACCTGCCTATAATCGAGAAGATTCAGGTCACCTTCATAACAGACCCGAAAGAGGTCGAACGGATGTACCACGAGGCTTTGAAGATATACGAGGCTAGGGATGCCAGGGCTAGGGGGCTGAAGGACGAGGACGTGGAGGAGTTCTACGGATGCACCTTATGCCAGTCGTTCGCCCCGACGCATGTTTGCGTGATAACGCCTCAGCGCTATGCGAACTGCGGCGCGATAAGCTGGTTCGACGGCCGAGCCGCGTCTAAGGTCGACCCTAAGGGGCCTATATTCAGGATACCCAAGGGCGAGTGTCTAGACCCGTTCAAGGGTGAGTACTCCGGTGTCAATAAGGTGGTTCAGGAGAAGTCTTTAGGAGCCATCAAGAGGGTTTGGCTCTACACGGCCTTCGGGTATCCGCATACGAGCTGCGGATGCTTCGAGGCTATAGCGTTCTACATCCCCGAAGTCGACGGGTTTGGTATAGTACATAGAGACTTCAAGGGGCCGGCGATAAACGGGTTACCGTTCTCGACCATGGCTGACGCGACCGGTGGAGGTAGACAGGTCGATGGATTCCACGGGATATCGATCGAGTATATGAGGTCTCCTAAGTTCCTCCAGGTCGACGGTGGGTGGCGTAGGGTCGTCTGGGTTCCCAAAGCCGTCTACGAGAGGGTTAAAGACTTCATACCTGAAGACGTTAGGGACAAGATCGCCACGGACGAGGACGTTAAGACCATAGAGGAGCTTATGGAGTTTCTCAAGGCTAAGGGCCATCCTGTAGTCGAGAGGTGGAAGGAGAAGGAGGCTGAGAAGGCGGAGGCTAAACCCGTGGAGGCGGAGGCGGCTGCGGCTGCTCCCGAGGCCGTCCCGCAGATAACAGGTATGACCGGGGTCTCCGTATCAGGCATACCCATGGCGGCCGGAGGCTTAAGGATCATCCTGAAGGGTGCTAAGATAAGGATAGATAAGGTCATCATCAAGAGAACCGGTTCCGGCGGTAAGTAGGTGAGCTTATGAGCGGTGAGAAACGCGGGTCGAAGACTAGAAGAGGCCTCGAAGCCATAATAGCCGACGCGTTGAACCAGCTTTTTAAAAACCTCGAAGACGCGGAGATAGAGCTTGAAGGCGTCGAGATAGAGGCGGACGAGCTGGAGCTCGAGCCCATCATGCAGGCTATCGTCTCTCAGATGCCGAAGCCCGTCGAGGTCGCTAAGCCAGCCGTTAAGCCGCTTCCTGAGAGGTTGCTAGAGGCGGAGTTTACACCACCGGTGGCCGAGTACCCAGGTAGCATAGTCGAGGTTAAGATCGGAGCTACTAAAAGCGAGGGAGGGACGAGGAGCAAAACTGTGGTTTTAGGCGGTGAGACCGTCCCGGCGTTCTACACGTTCGAGGGGTTAAACCCTAATCCACCGGTCGTCTCGCTAGACGTATTCGACACGAGGATCCCCTTGGCTAGGGCGGTGAGGATGGAGGTTAAAGACGTCTTAGACGACCCGGCTGAGTGGGCTAAGAAAGCGGTTCACAAGTTCGGGGCCGAGGTTGTGAACCTCCATCTAGTGAGTATAGACCCGCTTCTGAAGGATACTCCTCCGAGCGAGGCGGCTAAGACCGTGGAAAACGTGCTACAGGCGGTCGATGTCCCGATATGCGTGGGTGGATGCGGAGACCCCTTAAAAGACCTTAAGGTTTTCGAGAAGGTCTGCGAGGTAGCCGAGGGGGAGCGTATACTCATAAACTCCGTCACCTTAGATATGGACTTTAAGAAGGTGGCGGAGGCTGTGAAGAGGTATGGGCATGCGGTCATAGCCTTCACATCTATGAGCATGGACGACGCGAGGGAGCTCAACAGGAAGCTGTATGAGGTGCTTCCGAAGGAGGATATAGTGATAGACACGACCACGGCGGCCTTGGGCTACGGCCTAGACTACGCCTTTACGATAATGGAGAGGACTAGGCTAGCGGCGTTGATGGGTGATACGGAGCTTCAACACCCCATTTCCTCGGGTACGACGAACGCGTGGGCTGCGAGAGAGGCCTGGATGAAGCTCGACGAGTCTAAGTGGGGTCCAAGAGAGCTTAGAGGCCCCATATGGGAGGTCGTGACTGCTTTGACGCTTCTGCTGGCGGGTGTAGACTACTTCATGATGATGCATCCCCTGGCCGTTAAAACCGTCAAGCAGGTTATCGACAGATTCACCACGGGAGGGGTTTTCGACTCAGAGAAGTATCTGAACTGGGTTTCCTCAGCTTTCTAGAGGTGGGAGGTGGTAGGGTTGGCTAAGAGTTTAAGCCCTCTGGAGGTTTACAGTCTTCTACCTAAGACGAACTGTGGCAAGTGCGGCGAGAAGAACTGCCTGAGCTTCGCGACTAGGCTTGTGAACCTTGAGGTCGAGGTCGAGAGATGCATCCCTCTGGTCGAGGAGGCGCAGTATAAGGAAAACTATGTGAAGCTCAAGAACCTACTGAAGCCTCCGGTCAAGGAGGTTCTCATCGTCAGAGGCGATAGGGTGGTTAGGATAGGCGGAGAATACGTGATGTACCGTCACGAGCTCACGTATAGACGGCCCACCGCCATAGCCATAGACGTCTCGGACGACATGTCGCGGGAGCTTATAGCAGAGAGGGTTAAGCAGGTCGAAGAGTTCAGCTACCCATACATCGGTAAACAGCTTAAGCTCGACCTCATAGCCGTGAGGTCGGTTACAGGAGACCCAGCGCGGTTCGGTGAAGCCGTTAAAACGGTGCTCGACAACACGAGCCTACCGCTCGTGTTATGCTCGCTAGACCCGGAGGTTTTGAAAGCCGGTCTGGCTGAGATGCCCGGCGATAAGCCTCTACTCTACGCGGCTACCAAAGACAACTGGAGACGCATGGCCGAGCTTGCCCTAGCATACGACTGCCCCCTCGTGGTTTCGGCTCCAAACGACCCGACCACGCTCAAGAGCCTCGTCAAGACCATGCTCGAATGCGGCTTAGAGGACTTGGTACTGGACCCTGGAACCATGGGTGGTGAAGGGCTGCCAGACACCCTGGTGAACTTCACGATGATCCGTAAGGCCGTTTTCAGAGCCGGCGATGAGCTTCTAGGCTTTCCACTTCTGGGAGCCCCTATAGCCGTCTGGCTAGGCGGGGGTAG
>Ga0190363_1000817_pt1 | contig 18542 bp, 23 predicted proteins | sample 48721867_MG_FD_161272 | JGI IMG/M metagenome (GOLD analysis project Ga0190363, IMG submission 161272) | Hydrothermal vent microbial mat bacterial communities from Southern Trench, Guaymas Basin, Mexico - 4872-18-6-7_MG | ecosystem: Environmental > Aquatic > Marine > Hydrothermal vents >... | reverse complement strand
AGGAGGTTAAGGCGAGAGGAGGATACATAGTAGGTGTTTCAGCTGGGAGACATGATGTATTTGATTACTGGATTAAGGTGCCTGAAAGCGGAGATTTGAATCCAATCGTTCAAGTGATCCCAATGCAAATACTCTCTTATGAGCTTGCAGTTCTGAGGGGTCTTAATCCTGACAAACCCCGCAATCTGGCGAAGAGCGTGACCGTGACATGAAGGGATTGATTTTAGCTGCTGGCAAGGGTGAAAGGCTTCAGCCATTGACGGATTACAAGCCGAAAGCGATGCTTCCAGTATGCAACAAACCGCTCATAGACTATCAGATAGAGATGCTGAGAAAACACGGAATTGATGAGGTCGCCGTAGTTATTGGTTATTTGGAGAAAGCGCTAAAAGAACATTTAAACGTGAAGTTTTACAGGGATGCGTCAATAAGCGGAACAGCTTCAGCCGTTTATGCCGCAAAGGATTTCATTGATGATGAGTTCATTCTGCTTTACGGCGACGTATTCTTTGATGGCTCAATTAATGAGCTGACAAAAACTCCAAATTCGATGGCGGTTGTTCAAGTTGAGGATGTTTCCAGATATGGCGAAGTGATCTTTAGAGATGGTAAGCTTGTTAATATCAAAGAGAAAAGCGGATCCGGTAGCGGTTTCGTGAACGCCGGCATTTACCATTTTGACCCCACAATTCTGGATTTCATAGAGAAAACCGAGGAGAGCAATAGGGGCGAGTTTGAGCTGACGGATTCGATAATGATGCTCAATCGGAGTGAAAAAGTCAGAGTGGTTCCTGTAAATGGGTACTGGAACGATATTGGCTATCCTTGGGATTACATTGATGCTAACATGTACATGCTCAACAAAATCGGATTCTCAGCGGGAGAGAACACTGAGATATGGAGCAACGCTACGATAAGAAAGCCTGTTGTAATCGGTAGCGATTGCAAGATAAAGAACTGCGTTATTGAAAAATCCGTTGTTGGCGATGGCTGCGTGATCGGAGAATTCTCAATAGTAAAAAGAAGCATTGTCATGAACAAATCTAAAGTTCCTCATCTAAACTATGTTGCTGACTCCGTTATTGCTGAAGGATGCAATCTGGGAGCGGGAACAAAAATAGCAAATCTCAGGTTTGATGATGCAAACGTGAAGGTAACAATCAAGGGCAAAAGGATTGACAGCGGAAGGAGAAAGCTTGGAGCTTTCATCGGTTACAATGTCAAAACTGGAATCAACGTTTCAATATATCCTAGCGTAAAAATTGGAAGCGATAGCTGGATTGAAGCTGAAGTATCGGTTAAGAAAGATGTTGAAAAGGGAAGTTTTGTCAGAAACTAGTTCTGCATAAGCAAAATGTTAAGTAATCATGATTAAACATTTAAGGGGTTTATTATGAAATGCCCGGAATGTGGTGCTGAGCTAAAAGGCGTAGGATATCCTAAGGATGTTTTTCAGCACTTCGTTTGCCCAAATGGTTGTAAACCCACGCTAACATGGTGGATAAAGAAGGGTTTAAATGTTGCTCTTTACGTAAGCACTAGTAGTATTCGCGATTTAATTGCTGTAACCTCTTTCCCGTCCATTTATGAGAGAGGATAAATGGTTGCATCGATCTACTATCTGTGCAATGTAAGGATATGAAATACAGAAAAATTATGAGGATGTTGCCATTTCACATAATCACCAAGGTTAAAAGTTTTCATATATTGCATAAAACAAATATATGTTGCTCTTCGGACACATTGGAATTACACTTGGAGTTGCTTGGTTAATTGAATCAAAGCTAAGAGTTAAGATTGATTACAGGCAGATAGTCATAGGTTCATTACTCCCAGACATGATAGATAAACCTGTTGGAATGATTCTGCTACCCATAAACAATGGCAGAATCTTTGGACATACTCTACTATTCGTTCTTATTCTGCTTATAATCAGCTTGAAATACAGAAAATTTCTGTTTCTATCCTTTGCATCATTTCTCCATTTAATTGAAGATGAGATATGGAACGAACCCGAAACACTCTTCTGGCCTTTATTAGGTTTTGAATTTCCCGCCAAAGAACATTCAAGCTTTTACGAGTATATCGAGAGGATTCTATCAGAATACACACCCTCTCTTTCCTATGTATTCATCTCAGAGGTTATAGGCTTCATTATAATTCTAGCATTCTTAAGAATTTATTGTGATAAATTTCGCAAATTACCATAAGCGATGACAATGAAGATTCTTGTGGCAATTCCAGCGAAAGATGAAGAGCTTACGATTGGGACTGTTGTAGCTTTATCTAAACAATATGGCGATGTTTTAGTCGTTGACGATGGAAGTGAGGATGGAACGGCTAAAGTTGCGGAATTAAGCGGAGCCAAAGTGTTGAGGCATGAATTAAACTTGGGAAAAGCTGAAGCTTTAAGAAGTGTCTTCAAATATGCGATTGAAAATGGCTATGATGTTGCGGTATGCTTAGATGCCGACGGACAGCACGATCCATGCGATATCCCAAAGCTTTTGGAGCCAATAATTGAAGATGAAGCAGATCTTGTAATAGGTTCAAGATTTCTTAGGAAAAATGTTCCGAAATACAGGATTTTCGGACAGAAAGTTCTCGACGTTCTTACAAACTTCGCATCCGAAGCAAAGATAACAGATTCCCAGTCAGGATTCAGAGCGCTAAACAGGAAAGCTCTGAAACACATCAAAGACTTCAGATCGGAGGGATACAGTATGGAATCAGACATGATCACATTTTTAGCTGGGAAGGTGAGAATCAAAGAGGTTCCAATAGACGTTAGATATGACGTTCCAAACAAGCATAAGAAAAACCCTTTTGCTCATGGATTAGGCGTTTTATCAAGTCTCATCGGGTTTATAGGGTACAAAAGACCTCTGCTTTCATTTGGTTTGGTAGGTTTCGTTTTAACCGTCATCGGCTTAGCATCTGGATTCTTGGCATTTTCAACGTATTACATCACAAACAGGTTACCATACGGGCCATCGATTGCGAGTGCGCTGTTCCTGATACTTGGCTTGCTTTTTATCACATCCGGTTTAATTTTGAACTCCCTCGTGCAGATAATGAAGCTTTATCGAAGGTGATCATATGCTCGAGGTTTGGGAAATGAGGAAAAATTACTCCGTCTTCAAGAAATGTGACAAAATCATAGCCCCTAAAATTGTGTTGGAAAAAACAGATGCTGTCTGCATCCATGCTTTGCCGTCTCTATTGCATTGCGCAATCGCTTTAAACGAGGGTGTTGATTCCATAAAGCTCGGTTTGTCAAAGGATCCAAATTACGCTTACATCCAATGTGTAGATCCCGGAGAACTGTGTACCGGTGGAGGAACTGTTATCTTTAGATGTAGAAGGGTAGAGAAATGATAGCTATAATTCTCGGCACTCGCCCAGAAATAATCAAAATGAGTCCTGTGATAAGGGAATGCGAGAAGAAGGGATTAGATTATTTTATATTGCATACAGGACAGCATTACTCTTACGAGATGGACAGGGTATTCTTCGGAGAATTGGAATTGCCTCAGCCCAAATACAATCTGGATGTTGGTTCTGGGAGCCAATGCGGAGCAGACTGGAAAGATATGATTGGAATCGAGAAGGTTCTGATGAAATAGAGACCTGATGGCGTTCTGTGCGGAGAGATAATTTCATTTACATTTCATAAGTGGAGAAGTTTTATTAAGCCAAAAGCCAAGAATGAAAACAGGTGAACAGAAAATGGGAACTGTAGAGTATATACTGAATGCTTCGGAGAAACTCGGATACAGAAAAGAGGATATATTGCGTGATGCAATAAACATGTTCCTTGCTGCAAATAAGGAGCTGAGAGAGAAAATAGCCATGGAACTGTATAAAGAAGGTAAAATAAGTCTCGGCAAGGCATCAGAAATAGCTGGACTGTCTTATGAGGATATGAAAGAGCTTTTAATCAAAAATAATATCATAATAAGGAGGGGACCAGAATCCGCAAAAGAGCTGAGAGAGAAAGCAGAGAGATTAAGCATGCTTTAGCCGACACAGGCTTTATCAGCGTCTAAAAATAGATCGTCTGGATTTGGTCTTCAAATTGTTTGATAAGCTGCTCATAACAACGGAAGTATACGAAGAGCTGAGCAGGAGTAAAACCCTGATTAAACTATTAGTCAAAAACTTGCAGAAGGGAAGTATAGAAATAGTAGAATCTTTAGACTTTGCAAATTTACAAGACAAGTATCCAGAACTTGGAATTGGAGAATTGAGTGTAATAGCTTCAGCTGGAAATAAGATAGCGTTTATAGAGGATAGAAAAGCCGAGAAGGTTGCCGAAAAAGAGGGTCTGGCTGTATTCAATATTCCCGAATTACTTCTGGTCTGTAAGGAGAGAGGGCTTATAGACAAGGAGGAAATAAAACAAATAATCGAAGAACTGAAGGATAAAGACAGATACCATTTCAAAAAAGAAGTTGAGGAAGTATTGCTGGAATGATTATCATTCCGGATACTGGATCTTTGAGTATATCTGTTTTCAGCCGGAAAAGTTATATAAAAGTGGTGAATGGGTAATGATAGCAATAGTTCTTGGCACCCGTCCTGAAATAATCAAAATGAGCCCTGTGATAGGGGAATGTGAGAGAAGAGGGATAGATTACTTTATATTGCATACGGGACAGCATTACTCTTATGAGATGGATAGAGTGTTCTTCGAAGAGCTAGAACTACCCCAGCCTGAGTATAATCTGGATGCTGGTTCAGGAACGCATGCAGAGCAGACAGGCAAAATCATGTTTGGAGTTGAGAGGGTACTAAAAAATGTGAAACCTGATATTATCTTAGTGGAGGGCGATACAAACACCGTTATGGCAGGAGCCCTTGCAGCTACTAAGCTTCACATCAAGGTAGGACATGTCGAAGCTGGTTTGAGGAGTTATGATAGAAGAATGCCTGAAGAAATTAACAGAATTGTTGCCGATCACGTTTCTGACTATCTCTTTGCCCCAACTGAAAAGGCTAAGCAGAATTTACTGAGGGAAGGTGTAGAAGAAGATAAAATATTCGTTACCGGAAATACCATTGTTGATGCAGTTTATCAGAATTTAGAGATTGCCAAAAGAAAGGTGAATGTGCTGAAGGATCTGGGATTAAAGCCCAAAGAGTATTTTCTTGTGACTGCTCACAGACAGGAGAACGTCGATGTTAAGGAGAGGCTAAAAGGGATCTTGAAGGGTTTAGAGTTGATTCATGAAGAGTTCTCAATGCCCGTTGTATTTCCAATACATCCAAGAACTCGAAGAAGGATAAGGGAGTTTGGACTTCGCTTAGACGGTGTGACAGTCAATGATCCCTTGGGCTTTCTTGAGTTTTTACAGTTGGAAGCCAATGCAAGGTTGGTTTTAACGGATTCGGGAGGTGTGCAGGAGGAGACATGCATATTGGGTGTTCCTTGCGTCACCTTAAGAGATAATACAGAGAGACCAGAAACATTAGAGGTGGGTTCAAATATTATAGTTGGAACAAAGCGTGAGAAAATTTTAGAAGGAGTCAAATTAATGTTTAATAAGGAAAATAGCTGGGAAAATCCGTTTGGTGATGGTAGGGCTGGAGAAAGGATAATTGAAATACTAAAAAATAAGAGGGTAACATGTTAGAGATTGTTGTACATGAGGTAAGAGGAAAATGTCCTGTTTACAAGAAGGGTGATAAGATAGTAATAGATGACCCTGAAATAGTTTTAGAAAAAACTGACGCTTTATGCACGCATGCGCTCTCGACATTATTACATTATGTTTTAATATTAGAGCACAAATGGTGTCCAGTGAAGCTTGGCTTGACAACACCAGATGACCCAGAACATGCATACATACAATGTGTTGACCCGGGTAAGCCTTATACAGAGGGAGGAACAGTAATATTTAAATGTAGGAGAATAGAAAAGGGGAGATAGGTATGGGAACATATAAGATACTGGTGACAGGCGGGAAAGGTTTCATAGGCTCGCATCTTGTTCGTGAGTTGAGAAGGCGGGGACATGAGGTCTGGGCATGCGATTTAACGCACTCCGGCGATGAGAATTACATCAGATGTGATGTGAGCAAGTATCGGCAAGTAGGAAGATAATGTAAGGGCAAAAACTACAGGAGTAGAGGTTCAAATGGGCACGGTGAGGGCAAAGGTCGTATTAAAGGGGACGAAAGATTCTGAGGAGTGTGTTGCTTTAGTTGATACCGGAGCTGCTATGACCGTTATAGATAGTAGTTTAGCCGAGGCCATAGGTGTTACATATACAGGTAGAAAGAGATCGCTAATTAGTGCTACCGGACATAGACTTGAAGGAGAAGTAGCCATCGTCAGGGAGTTAATTGTAGAGGGTGAGGTTCTTGATTATGAGAAGGTTCTTAGGGTGGAGTTTAGTGAAGAAGTAAGAAAGGTTTTGAGAAGCCTCGAAGTTGAAGATTCATTAATCTTAGGACTTACAACCGTTGAGTTAGCGAGCTTCATACCGGACACGGCAACAGGCAGATTGAGAAAAGTAGAAACATTCCTCTTTTCGCATTACGTTGAGGGATGACACGGAGGGACCAGAGACCTTGGAGATGCAAATATTTTAGCAGGCACAAATGCAGAAAGTATTTTAAGCAGGGGAATGATAAAGGAGTGCTTGCAGCGGGTGTGATGTAATTGAAAATCCTAATCACTTCTATTGTGGATTTGAAGAAATCTCAGCATAACAGACCTCACCAGTTCGTGAAATACTTATCCAAGAAACACGAGGTTACGGTATTGAGCATAAACGACTGGTGGAATGGAAACAGAGGGCTGGTACTATGAGTGTAATCGTTATACTGCTGTACTTACTTTCATTCTTACTCATCTGGCAGTTCGTGGGCTATCCCTCGCTAATGGCTATTGTAGCATTAAGAGCAAAACCAAAAAACAAAGATTATTCTTTTCAACCTTTTGTATCGATTATCGTGCCAACGTATAACGAGGAGAAAGTAATCGAGAAGCGGATTAAAAATTTGTTTGAGTTGGACTATCCTAAAGATAAGTATGAGATTATAGTGGTGGATTCTGGCTCTGCCGACAGCACAGCACAAATTGTGGAGAAGCTCATTGAAAAACACTGTTCTTCTGGATTGAACCTCAGATTAATAAAGGAAGAAGAGAGGAAAGGCAAAGCATCGGCAATAAATTTAGGGAAAAAACATGCAAAAGGGGAGATTGTATTGGTAACAGATGCAAACTCAATCTTTGATAAAAATGTCTTGAAAGAGATGATGCCGCATTTTAAAAATCCAAAAGTGGGTGCAGTCGGGGGGAGATATTGTGTAGCAAATCCTGAAAATAAACTTGCTGCATCGGAATCTTTTTATTGGGATTTGGAATACATAATGAGGAAGGGGGAATCTGTGCTTGATTCTGCGTGTCTTTTCCATGGCGAGATAAATGCATGGAGGAAAGAGCTTGTAGATGCGGACACAAGTATGCTTTCAGAGGATTTGGACATGTGCATAAAAATCAGAAAAAAGGGCTATAAAATCGAATATGAACCTAAGGCAAAGGTTTATGAACCCTCTGCCACCACACCGGAAGATCAAATAAAGCAGAGGAAGCGAACAAGTATCGGGACAATACAGAACATGTTTAAGTATTTAAGTTATTTTATACCGCCACGAGACTGGTATAGTTTTCTTATATTTCCTTCACATAAGGCTTTAGCAATGTTTTCACCGTTTATCCTTCTGGCGATTCCAATTTTATATATTCTCACATGGAATATTAAAGTTGTATCCACGCATTTTGTTTTGACTCTGATTGTCTTTGCAGGGATGCTGGCTTTATTAATGTCTTTGAAATCAAGATTAAACAAAGATGAGAAAGTAAAATCAAATTTCCCAATATTCTCGATACCGAAAATTGTATATTATGTATTGTTGAACGAGTATCTGATATTGCTTGCATGGAAGGATTTTATATTCAGGAGGTATTCGGTGTTATGGGAGAAAGCGGAATCAACGAGGGTGTGTGAAAAATGAAAATCTATATGCTACATCCTCCGTTTGTGCTAAACGGACAAGAAATACCTAAATTCTTCAGATGCACAAGATGGCAAGGAGGCACAACAAGAGGTGGAACTTACTGGTATCCTATATGGTTATCATATGCTACGGGTGTTGTTGAAAGTAACGGACATAAAGTTAGATTAGTAGATGCTCCAGCATGGAACTGGAAATTAAAAGACGTTATTAATGATGCTAAAAAATTCAGCCCTGATTTAGTTGTTGTTGACAGTAACTTTTCAAGTTTGAAAAATGATTGTAATATAGCAAAGTTGCTAAAGGATGAAACTGGGGCAATTTCGGTATTAGTAGGCCCACCAGCATCTCAATTCCCAGAAAAAATCTTAAATAGCGGAATTGATATCGTAGCAAGATTTGAATACGACTTCACAATAGGAGATATTGCTGAAGCCATTGAAGAGGGAAAAAGCTTAGAAAATGTTAAAGGAATTTCATACATGGAAAACAGCAAAATAATACATAATCCAGATAGAGAGTTTGCAACTTCTGATGAACTCGATAGAATACCTTTTGTATCGAAAGTGTACAAAAAGCACCTCAATATAAAGGACTATTTCTTGAGTCACACACTTTACCCAATGGTTCAGATTTTTACGGGAAGAGGCTGCCCAAATAGATGCACCTTCTGCTCATGGCCCAAAACACTAATGGGCAGAAAATACAGGGTTAGAAGCGTTAAAAATGTGGTGGATGAGTTTGAATACATCACGAAGGAACTTCCAGAAGTTAAAGAGATTTTTATCGAGGATGATACCTTTACGATAAACAAGAAGAGAATAAGGGATATATGCAACGAAATAATAAAAAGGAAACTGGATATAACATGGTCATGTAATGCAAGGGCGAATTTAGACTATGAAACGATGAAGGTGATGAAAGAGGCAGGCTGCAGGCTTTTAGATGTGGGATATGAATCCGGAAGCGATGAGATACTTAAAAACATTAAAAAAGGAATCACAACGAAGGAGAGCAGGAGATTTACTGAGGATGCAAAGAGGGCGGGACTCATGATCTTGGCAGACTTCATCTTCGGCTTGCCGGGGGAGACAAAAGAAACAGCAGAGCAGACGATACGATTTGTGAAGGAGATTAAGCCGAATATCGTGCAATTTGCGGTGGCAACACCGATTCCCGGCACGGAGTTCTATGATTACGTGAAGGAGAATGGGTTTTTGCTGGTGGAGGATCTTGAGGAGTCTTTAGATGAAGAAGGATTTCAGAAATGTATCATATCTTATCCAGAGTTTACAAAGGAGGACATAGAGGAGTATGTGAATAGAGCATTAAAAGAGTATTATTTAAGTCTTTCTTTTATCCCGATAGCAATGAAAAACGTTTTGAGGAAGAATGGTTTACATGAGTTGAAGGGAATGATTATGTCAGCGAAAGTGTTTATGAAATATTTAAATAGGAAAAAGATGACCACAGGAAGGTGAGATAATGGAAGACGAAAATAAGATATGGAGTGAATACTGGACTGGGAAGAAGTTATGGTTTTGGCTTTTGAAATTCACACCAGCGTACAGGGGGATAGTCAAGCTGTTTAAGTCTATCAATCTTCCTAAAAATGCTAGAATTTTGGATGCTGGTTGTGGAACTGGGAAATTAGCTTCATTCTGGTTGAATGAAGGGTATGATATTCTTGGGGTTGATATAAGTGATACTGCACTTGCCATTACCAATAAGAAAGGCGTTAAGACCGTGAAAGCAGATATTCTAAAAGGATTACCTTTTGAAGATAATTCGTTTGATTTGGTTTACTCCGATGGACTTCTTGAGCATTTCGTTGATCCAGAACCAGTTTTAAAAGAGTTATTTAGGGTTAGTAGGAGGTACATCCTAACATTAGTTCCACGAATTGGATTATATTCCACAATAGCTGCTGCTATCTTAAAGCCGCCAAAAGAGTATAAGAGAGAAGATTCTGAATGGATTAAACTTCATGAAGTATTTAAACCCAAAACAATAGAGGTGAAAAGGATTAGATTTGGAGTATTGTCCATACTATGTTATAAATAAATATCGACACACTTATGGAGTAATAACGTTCTCAGGGGTATAGAGATATGAAAATCGTAGTACTAAGTCATCCAACAATCAACAGTTGTGGTGTAAATAACGTTGTAGAAGAACAAGTAAGGGTGTTGAGACAGAATCATGATGTAGTGCATCTCAAATTAATTTATGGGAAATCTCAAATAAAATATGGAGATTTGAATTTTCCAAAAAATACTGTTTTATTTAATATCACACGAATACTTTTTCCATTCATAAATATTAAAAGAAAAAAACTTACTGACCGACTTAAAGAATGCGACATTATTATTTCGCATAGTTTTCCTATGAGCATGATTGGAGCACAAATTAACAAAGAACATGGAATTCCACATATCTATATTCATCACGGCTACTGCGCCTCAATTCTTAATCCGCTTTGGAAAATGTGGGTGGAGGTATGTAAAATATGCGATAAGCATGCTTTTTTACATACAAGTAAAGTGTTATCTGTCAGTAAGTATGTCCAAGAACAATTGAAAAAACAATTTTGCCAAGAGAGTTATGTTTTGTATAACGGCGTTGACATAGACAAGTTCAACCCAAAAAATCGAGATCTTGAAATTAAAGAAAAGATAGGTATACGAGAAGATGCGCCCTTTTTCTTTAGCGTCGGCAACATTATGCCAGCAAAAGGCACCGAGTATATAATTAAGGCTTTTCGACAGTATAAAAAGATACGACCAGATGCGAAGCTTGTTATAGCAGGACAAATCATTGATAAGACTTATTTTAAGAAATGTAAAAGATTGGCTGACGAATCTATATCTTTTGTTGGTTTCTTGCCATCCGATCTTCTTTTAAAATTCTATGCTACAGCAGATGTCTTCGTGACAGGAACATTATGGGAGGGTTTCAATCTTCCACTGTTAGAGGCACAAGCATCAGGAACCCCCGTGGTTGCATTTAATCATTGCTCGCATCCAGAGGTAGTTAAAAATAAAGAAACAGGTTATTTAACTAAACCCTTGGATATTTCCGACATGGTAAAAGGATTTGAAGAAGCATACTCAAATTCTGAAGAACTGTCAAAGAATGCAAGAGAATGGGCAAAGAAATTTAGTTTAGAAACATATGCTGAAAATTTAAACATGTATATTCGTCAAGCATTAGAAGGAGGGGTCTGAAATGGATGACAAAATTCTTGTATCTTTTGTGGTCTTAACATATAATTCTGAGAAATATTTACAAAGATGCCTCGATTCTATACTTATGCAAGATTATAAAAACTATGAGATAATTATCATTGATGGAGGATCAAAGGACAGAACAATGGATATTTGCCGCCAATATTCCACAAATTATGATAACGTAAGACTATTTGAATATCCAGGTTTATCAATCGGTATGGCAAGGCAAAAAGGAGTTGAACACTCAAAAGGTGATTTTTGTGCTTTCATCGATTCTGATTGTGTATTACCATCTGAAACATGGTTAAAAAATATGTTAGATGGGTTCAACAAACCGGAAATTGTTGGAACATGGGTATTAGGTGCGTTTTCTAAATCTGATCCGAGTCTTATGCGGTACAGTATCTTAAGTAATCCTCATAGAGAAACGGTACCTGAACTGGTTGGGTATGAGAATTACATACCAATAGGGACAGGTCATACAATAATACGAAAAGATAAAATTTTTGAAGTGGGGGGCTTCAAGGATATCCCAGGGGGAGAAGATGTTGATTTGACCTATGAGTTAGTAAAAAGAGGATATAAATTTAGATATATTTATGGAAATGAAGTATATCACTATCATGTCACATCGTTAAAGCAAAAGATAAGGAAGATGTGGCGCAATGTGATTGGGGGGCTTAATTCAGAGGCTTGGATGAGAGAATATGTAAATGCTAAAAAAATGGATGCCATTTTAGGGTTAACTATTATATATCCACTTTTTTATGGGATTTTTAAGGCAATTAGGAGTGGGGACTCCGCTTGGCTTTGGCATCCTGTTATCTCGTTTTTAAAAGTAATTGTGGGAGTGGCTGGTGTTTTATATGTTAAGGTGATTAAACTATTTAATTATCGGAGAGTAAATGATGAAAAAGGAACTAAATAACATGTTAGCATGTCCGAAATGTAAGCGCGCGCTATGGCTTGAGCGCCGCAAATATCCCTTTCTCATACCATCGCGCTACGCAATTATAATGAAAAAATTGCTTTCTGAGTTCAGCTCGGGAGATCATAATTTTGAGTTGATAGAAAATAGCAGCTTACAGGGTAATGCATACCTCAAACTTAAGAAGTGTGCGGATGCTGAATCTCAAGTAACATTAGGAGAACAAGAATGAAAGAAAAAACCAATCATAACCCTATACTTAAATTATCTTCAAAACTTTTAGACTTGCAAAAGAAAGCAGACATTGAAAATCGAAAGGTTATTTTAGGGCTGCTTGAAAAAAATAAATTCGCAAAGGTTTTGGATCTCGGTTGCGGTGATGGTGATTTTACGATCGAAATAGCTAAGAAAGTAGGAGCGAATGAAGTATATGGCATAGAACTTTATGAGAACGATATAAAATCCGCTAAAGAGAAAGGAATAAGGGTTCTCCGAGCAGATTTGAATACAACTTTTCCATTTCGGGATAATTCTTTTGATGTTGTACATAGCAATCAAGTTATCGAGCATATATATAATACTGACGGATTTATAAGAGAAATTTATAGAGTATTGAAACCGGGAGGGGTGGCAATAATATCCACAATAAATTTGGCATCTTTTAATAATATAGTTTTTTTGATCTTAGGAGTGCAGCCCCCCACTGTAGTAGTATCTGAAGAAGTATATATAGGAAACCGCTTTAATCCAAGCAATTGGACTAAACGCACTCACCCTTTTGGGCATGTAAGGTTTTATACTTATGATGCATTCAAAGAACATTTTCAATATTATGGATTCAAAGTTGAAAAATACGTTACTGTTGGGTTTTATCCTTTTAGTGGAAGAATTGGTAGGCTTTTATGTAAGATTTTTCGAAGACATTCGGTTTATCTGACCATGAAGGTGGTAAAACCTGAGACCGAGATAAATAAAGGTTTTGCAGCATTGAGGTTTTAACATGATTGAAAAATATTATAATATCCATAACATCGTAAAATTCAAGATAGTAGATAGAACCACTTTCTCTGGTAAAGGCAATTTTTACAAGGAATATGAAAACTTCGAAACAACAGAAAAAATGGATGACCTCGATTTTACTATCTACTTTGGAAAATTTATACCCTCCAATCAGGATTGTTATATTTTAGAAAATAAATATTACATTAGGGAAGACTATTTTTATTGTAAGAGCGATTCGTATAAATTCGGAAATTGGGAATTTGAGATGTCGGGATTTGAAAGTGATAACTTAACAATTCGGTATTCAAGTAATTTAATTGGCTACCTCTTTGCATCTCAATTTATTATAGACTTTCCAATACATTTTAAGTTGAATGAAAAAGGTTACTCCATTGTTCATGGATCTTGTGTAAGCAAAGATAATCGTGCTTTTCTATTCACAGCAAGAGGAGGAGCTGGAAAAACAACAATTGCGCTGAATCTTCTGGAGAGGGGATTTGGTCTCCTTGGAGATGACCTAACAATTCTTAATAAAGGTAAAGTAATCGGCTTTCTTTCACCGCTAAATATATTTACTTACAACTTAACCCCGTTAGTAAAAGAAAAGCTTGGAATCAAAAACAAGGTTGTTTTAGGCTTAAAAGATCTACTTTACAAAATAACAGGAGGTTATATTAAATTATTTACCCAGATAAATGCAAAAAATATATTTAAAGAAGAAAATATAATTGACAAATCTGAATTGGATGCTATTTTTTTTCTTATTCCAAAAAATGAGTTACGTGTAGATTATATGAGCAAACAAGAGTTAATAGATCATCTACTTATTAATCAAAAACTTGAAACCCCTTTCTTCTATAAGTATATGTTAGAATATTCGTATATGTTTCCTGAAAGTAAGTTAAGTACGCACTGGAAGCAATATAAAAAGAACTTGGAGACGAATTTACCGGATGATATACCTATCTGTAAAATCGAAGTGCCACGAAAGTATGATTCGAGAGTATTCGAGAAGATTTTAGAGGTGATTAAAAATGAAGTATGATTACGATTCATTGCAAAAACAGTATCTCGGCTCAGGTTTGATGGCTAAAAAGATGAAAAAAGTGGTATCAAAGATAGAAGGTGGGGATTTGTTACTTGATATCGGATGTGGAACGGGTGAGTTACTTAGTAGGGTTAAAGATAGGTTTAGATTATTGTACGGAGTGGACATAGATGATGATGCTATAAATTTATGCTCTAATAGATTCTGCAATTATGAGAACATCAGGATCGTCAAATGCGATGTCACAGAGCTAAACGAGAAATTCAGAGGCATAAAATTTGATTACATTACGGCTTTAGATATTCTAGAACATTTAGAGCCTAACATCGCCAAAAAATGCTTAAAGGATATATATATTGTTAAAAAGAGGGGGAAGACTTATTTTTACAGCTCCTAACTGGTATGATAAAATTTGGATAAAATTGGGTAAATCACCAAAACACAAGTTTTCTCATAGTTCATATGGCTGGGCAAAAATGATTGAGGAGGTAGGTTTTAGGATATTATCCATAGAAACTGTAGATTTTCCATTAGTAAAAAGTGATTTCTTGACGAAACACTTACATATCTTTGGCATGTGTCCACTGATAGTAGCTGAGAAAAGCTAAGAGGTATCAAAATGAAGGAAGTACTAAGTTATAATATTCATAACATTTTAAAATTCCAAATAGTGAGAGACAAAAGACGAGACTTGATGAGAGATCTAAATTTAGAATTCTCATTCTTTGAAGTTGAAGAAATAGATGATCCGGATATTGTTCTCAATATTGGGAAATTTACTCCTTCGAATAATAATTGCTATCTTGTAGATCACAAGTATCACATCAAGGAGAATTATTTTTACTGCAAAGACGTAGGGGGGAGAGCAAAATGGGAAGTGGAGATATTCGGTTTTGAAGAGGGAAATACAACAATCAACTTTAACGCGAATATCTTAGGATTAGAGAGAATTTTATTCCCCGATCTTTTACCTCAAAACATTGTTTTAAAACCAATGATTGAATATAAATTGGGAAAAAAAGGTTATTTCTTAATTCACTCAGCGGCAATTAGCAAAGGTAATCAAGCGTATGTATTAGTTGGGAGAGGTAGCGCATTCAAAACAACGATCACAATGGACTTTGTTCGAAGCGATGAAGTTAATTTTTTGGGCGATGATCGGATAATACTTTATGAAAATATAGTTTTGCCTTTTCCAAATTCTTTTCTAAAATTTAATTATGTGATTAAACATTTACCGACTGAAAACTTCCGCAATATTTTAGATAAAATACGATTTGTGAGGTATCTTTGGAATAATTCAGATTATGCAAACTCTAATGTGCCTGTAGTTAATTCATCCACTCTAAATGCTATATTTTTCATTGTGAGAACCAACAAGCCAGAAGTTAGAAAAACACCCATAAGTGTAAAAAGAGCGATTGATAAACTAATTGCAAACGAAAAAGCGGAAATGTTTAGAAATCCTAGTCTGGCACTTTCAGATTTCGGTTATCACTTTCTTAAATATATGTTGGCATATTCTTATGTTTTTCCAGAAAGTGATGTGGCGAAGTATTGGAGAAATATGCAGGAGGGTCTCAAAAGGATACTGAGGCAGGTACCGCTGTATGAGATAGAGATACCGTATATATATAATCAAAGGGTATTTAATGAGATTAGTAAGCTCGTACAAGATTTATAGCTAAAAAGGGCAATTTTTAGGTAGATGAAGACTGGTAACAACAAAATATTGAGGATTTCAGCCACAGTAGGGTTTGTATTAATCACCTTAGCTCTTATCCTAATAAACAATGAACCAGCCACTGGCTATGAAATCTCTATTTATACTGCCTTATCCCCTTTTGTATGGATATTTTTGATCGGTAGCATTGCTTGTGGTATTAGCATCATTGTACAACAAGCACTTACAAAAGAACCTAAAGAGAAAAGTTGTTGGTTAATCGGACTGTTAATAGTTATGTTGAGTGATTTTATTATTCTATCTTTACCTGCTCTTAAAGGGTATGTTGTATATGGGCGCTATGACATTTTAACACATATAGGTTGGGCTTTGGATACACATTTATATGGTACTATTTCCCCCGACAATATATATCCAATAGAACATATTTTTATTGTAATTATTTCATCTATTATCGACATCCCCCTAACAGCGATAGTTAACTTTATTGTTCCAATCTTTTTTGTGCTGTATATATTCTCTATATATCTTTTAAGCAAGATTATATTCCGCGATTCTCAAAAGGTAATGCTGGCTGTGGCGGCAAGTACGGTGCTTCCAGCAAGCTATCTGAGTATGGTATCTCCAAGAGGATTAGCCACTTTAATGATTCCAATTATACTGTATCTCTATTTCAGAATTTCGGAAAGGGGTTCTCTTGGATTTACTATCTTGCTTCTCATGTTAATTATATTGTATCCATTTTTTCATCCTCTTAATTCGCTTATAATCATCCTCGGTTTTGTAGCGATGGAATTCTCAAAAGTGGTTTATAATGCAATTCATCGTATCCGTGATGGAGAACGATTCTCTATTCCCCAATTAATGTGTAAGATTTCATTAAATCCATCTCTGATATCGTTTATAGTTCTTATAATGTGGATATCCAACCATTATTATTTCTGGAATAATAACATAAGATCTGTAGCTCGCTGGTTTGCAGGGGAGTTAATCACACCACAAATAACATACACTTTGGGTCTAGCTCAGAAGATAAATTTACAATTGAGTGATGTTGTTGAGCTAACCCTTAAAATGTTTGGACATAACTTGTTATACATATTATTATCATTGGGTTCAATTTTAGTAATAAAAAGAAAATTTATTTCTTCTCCCCTTAATCTAAGAAACATCTTCATTCTGTTTGGATTTTTTATGTTGAATAGTTTATTATTATTTCTCCAATTGTTTGCAAGTCCATTATTTTTTGGTTTTCAAAGGTTATTATTTATTATGGTAAGTGTAACCCCAATATTCGTTGGGTTCACATTCTATGAATTTACTAAAGAGTTTCAACACCAAAGACTAAAGAGTAAAGCATATTTTTTTAAAGCTTTATTTATGGTAGGAATTATATTAATTTCTTCAATAGTGGGTATATATAGTTTATATCCCTCTCCCTACATCAGATTGCCAAACCACCATGTTACAAATATGGAAATGAACGGAATGAATTGGTTGTATAGTTATAAAGACACAAATATTAAAACTATTAGTATAAAAATGAACTCCAGATTTGCAGATGCATTAATGGGAGTCAAAGAAAGAACAGAAAGAAAAGATATCACACAGCCCCCAACAAATCCCAAGGGTTTAGTTCCAGATCATTTTAATTATACCTATTATCAAAAACTTGGCGATTCGTATATTTCCAATAAATACATTCCACTTTCTGTATTTGATAAGATACTTCACACACAAATATACCCCCAACTCAACGCATTCACCAAAACAGACTTCAAAAAACTAAATCATGACCCAACCGTATCCAAACTCTACACCAACAGCGAACTCGAAGTCTACTTCGTCCGCGCCACCAGATCAGCCTAAACCCACCTCTCCCTCTTCACCATCCCCCCAACAACCAGACTACTCAACCCATACCCAGCCATCCACGCATACCCTACGCCTATTATTCCAAACTCAAGCATAAAAACATAGCTCAGTCCGATTATCAAAACGAAAATCAAGGCACTCAGGAGAATCAATCCTTTAATGTCTTTTTGCACCTTCTTTATCGAGAAATAGAGCTGGCAGATGGCGACAAAGAAGCTCGAAAGAGCAAAGATTCTGAGCAGATCAAACCCTTCAACATAGCTTTTCCCAATAATTCCAAGCAAAAGTCCGCCAAATAGATATAAGATTATCACTGCCGGAGCAAGGAGAGAAGCTATTGCAGATAAAGCTTTTAGGGTGTTCTTCTTCAAGGCTTCCCCATGACTGCCCTCAACGAATAGCGAGGTGCTGAAAGCACCCGGAATCATGAAGAGCAGGGAAGCGATTGCGTAGGCTATGTAGTAGTGGGCTGTTTCTTCGGCACCAAGAATATTCAGAACCATTATCGGTAAAATCAGATTTGGAGCAGTCATCAGCAATCCTGCAATGTAATTACCAGCGGAGAAATGAAGTGAGTCGTTTAAAAATTTTCTGTCCATGCCAGAAGGTTTAATACCGAACCTGAAAAGAAAAAAAGCAGAAAAAATAGAGGCAATGATAAAGGATATGCCAACAGAACTGAATATGCCCAGTGCTCCAAGAAATACCAAAGGGAAGAGGAAAATCACTCTGGAGCCAACCAAAAGGCTTT
>Ga0190363_1000814_pt1 | contig 18556 bp, 20 predicted proteins | sample 48721867_MG_FD_161272 | JGI IMG/M metagenome (GOLD analysis project Ga0190363, IMG submission 161272) | Hydrothermal vent microbial mat bacterial communities from Southern Trench, Guaymas Basin, Mexico - 4872-18-6-7_MG | ecosystem: Environmental > Aquatic > Marine > Hydrothermal vents >... | reverse complement strand
CTCACTGACATTAGAGAATCTTGCGAGTCTGCATCCCGCCGTACTTGAGGCTGCTGCAATCGGCATACCGGATGAAAAGTGGGGAGAGAGACCGATGCTGATACTCAAAGTAGACGACAAAGCTGGGGTGGGCGAAGACGATATCAGAAGACACATGGAGAAGTTCGTGGAAGAAGGGAAAATAACGAAGTGGGCGTTACCTGACAAGATCGTTTTCGTGGAGGAGATACCAAAAACGAGCGTTGGGAAAATAAACAAGAGAGTTCTGAAAGAAATGTTCCATTGATTTTTCATAATCATTTTTTCTGAAAGATTTATATCTCCTAAGAGTAACTTACTTCTTATGGGCCGCGGAGGTGTGGCTGCAATCGCTTTAATCCTCGGACTGATTTTTCTGCTTGCACTCTACTACATCATGATATACCTCAACCGATAAGGTAATGATTAATCTTACTATTTTTGAGAAGCTTCCAAAAAATTTATATGATTTCTGAGAAACTTCTCGATACTGAGATGTTATCAATACTGAAGCAACTGGCACTTATGGATGCCCATAAGAGGGTTGTGAAACTTAGCTCCAAAGAACTTGGAGAGAGAATTGACCAGAGTTTTCAAACCGCTGCAAGAAAGCTTAAGGAGCTGGAAGAAAACGGATACATTCTGAGAACTCTAGAAAAAGACGGACAGTACATTGTGATTACTGAGGAGGGAGAGAAGCTTCTTTATCGGGAGTACTTGGACTACAAAAGAATTTTCGAAGGGGTTGAAGAGATATTCATCAGAGGAAAGGTGATGAGCGGGGTTGGAGAAGGGAGATACTACGTTTCACTGGAAGGTTATCGAAAACAGTTCAGGGAGAAGCTGGGTTTTGATCCCTATCCCGGAACCCTCAATCTAAAGCTTCCCAAAGAGCAAGCTTATCTCAGAAGGAGAATTGACGAGGAAGAAGGCATAATGATTCATGGATTTAAGACTGAAGACAGAACATTTGGAGAAGTTAAGGCATTTAAGTGCCGAGTCAGGGGATTTGAGGGAGCTGTCGTTTTACCTCAAAGAACACATTACCCAAAGGATGTGCTTGAAGTCATTTCCCCCGTAAAGCTTCGGGACAAAATGAGTCTCAAAGATGGTGACTTTATCGAAGTGGAGGTGTTTCTATGATAGACGAAGCTTTAAAAGCGTTCAGGAGAGGAGAGCCCGTATTGCTTTACGATTTCGATCATCGCGAAGGCGAGACAGATATTGCTATTCCGGCTGTTAACGTAACACCCCAAGACGTTGCGATGATGAGAATCGATGGTGGAGGTTTGATCTGCGTCGCTTTGCATCCGATAGCGGCAGATAAATTGGGCATACCATTCATGCACGATATTCTCGCTGCGGCAAGCGAAAAATATCCGGAACTTCTGCCTTTGAGCAGGGGAAATGACATAAAGTACGACTCCCGATCCTCTTTTGCCCTCTGGATAAACCATAGAGATACGTTTACCGGAGTAACGGACATTGACCGATCCTTAACAATAAGGAGGCTTGGAGAAGTTGTTGATGTGGTGATGACAAACGGAGAGTTCGATCTTGCAAGCGAGTTTCGGTCTCCTGGACACGTTGCCGTTTTGAAGGCTGCAATAAATCTCACCTATGACAGGGTTGGCCAGACTGAACTCAGCGTAGCCCTTGCAGAAATGGCAGGGGTCTCTCCGGCTGTTGCTATCTGTGAGATGCTTGACGCATCAACAGGGAAGGCTCTAACGAAAGATAAAGCAATGGAATATGCAGAAGAGAAGGGAATACCATTTGTAGAAGGGAAAGAGATCGTTGAGCAGTACAGGGACTTCAAAGAAGTTAAAGTTAAGCTTTTTCTGTAAGCTCTTTCTGTGATTTTTCTGTATCTTTCTGTGATCCGTTTTGTTCCGATTCTCCGACTGATCACTTAATTAGGTTGATTGACAGCTAGCTCTCTGAAAGAATAGATGAAATTAGCTCTGCCATTTCAAGCTGTGAAGTTTCGGGAGTCCTCTTTACCTCAATCGGCTCCATGTCAAGACCCATAAAAAGTTCATTAAGCATCCTCTCTCCAGCTATCCCCTCGATGGCTTTGAGATACATGCCTGTGAAGAGCTTAACGAACTCCTCCACAACCTCGCTTTCCATCTCGAAATAGCATTGCTCCATAAGAAATTCTGCAAGTTCAGGCGGTGCCCTATACGCCATCCCGAGTTCAACACCCCATTTCGAGAAAATTCTGGATTTTATTGCAAGGCCCATTTTTTCAAGCTCATTGAAAAACCTTATAGCTTCGTCGTAGATGGCGAACAGGGTGATGAATCTCGATATCAACTGTAAAGGTGTTTGAACATCCTTTAACTCTTTGAAAAGAGACTTATCAGAAATATACAGGTTAGAAAGAATGTTCGGAGTTGTGTCACCCTTTAGAGATATCACAGAATCCGGTTCTCTTACCTTTAGGAACATGCCATCCTTCCGAAGAGTCCCAGAGGTCATTAGGAGAACTTTTCTCCTTCCGAATTTCTTGATTACCGTTTCAAGTTCAGTTAAGCTGTTTATGAGTTTGTGTTCAAACACACTTCTGGCGATCTCCCTTCCATCATCGGTGAGGTAGTTCATCCTTACCTTCGGATGGCTTGTTTTTGGATGGGAGAAGCCGTAGCCAAGGTTCTTGACTTTCTCAAGCAGTGGAATATCCGGTTCTATCTCCATTCTCACTCTGGTGTCCTTGGTATGGATGAAAACCTCCGGAAACTCTCTGTACACATAAAGGAGATACATCGAATTGAGGATTGCAAGGGCTTCCGTTTTATCTTCGAAGCTCTTAATGAACTCTTCGGTTATGTCGTAATCGATGATCTCCCTCGAGCTAACTTTAAACCTGAATTTGTTTTTGAAGAACTGAATGAAGTCTTCAGGATTACAGAACACAACTTTTTTTCCTCGAACCTCAATTTCTTCATCCTTATTGCCCTCTCCAATTGCGAAGTTAAGTTCATGCAGCTTGAACGTTATTCTCTTCAGTGCTAGCTCTTTATTCTCACAAACAGTTGCCGAAACCGAGAAACCACCTTTCCTACCCGTGATGAGGTCACCATAAGGCGTAAAAATCCTCTTTGTCCTCAAACCGGAGAGCTTGAATGTGAGCAGTATTTTGAACTTGTCAAAAGATATTCTTGACATCTCAATACCTCAGATGACCTTTGGAAAAAGGTTTTAAAATTGTTTTTGAAACCATTTTGAAACTATTTTAAACTTGCCAGAATTCGTTACCAATTTTTACCAATTTAAGTAAAGAAACTAAAAAGTTTGAAGTATACTTCAACATCCAGTTTGTTTCAAGGTAACCCGCTATACCTTTCCCTTAAGAAGTTCAGCACCCTCTTCAACCACAACCTGAGTGGGGGTTGGAAGCTTGTAACCGGCTCTCTTCAAGGCGTTTTTACCAACTTCAAAGCCCTCTGGCCTCACCCAGATGCTCATGATCTTTGTTCCTTTGAAAACCCTTGCTGCATTCCCAACCGGTCTGCCGTAAGCCATCCTCATTCCCTGCGAGATTCTGTCAGCTCCTGCCCCCACCGCCATCTTGTGTTCCCTCAGAATGTGGTGAGGATAAATTCTGAGCTTGAGATAGTAGTTGGATCCTCCAAGCCTTCTGGCAGCGAACTTATTCGCAGCGATTCTCGCAGCCTCAAGGGCGGTATCCCTAATCTGAACCGCTTCCTTGGCGACGAGCGTGAGCTTAACAGGGAACGTTGCGGTCTTATTGCCCATGTCGAACTGCCTAACTCTTATCCCTGGTACTCCATCAACGAACTCCTTTTTTGTAAGGGGTCTTTCGAGTCTTTTGAACATCCTCGCTGGCTTCCTTGCCATAGTATCACCTTCTCAGCATAAAGACGCGGTGTATTTAAGGGTTTTGCAGATTCTGATTTTAACTTAGCATTACCTTACCACTCTTTAACTTACCACCTCAAATACCTTTACGCTCCCATGCTTCGATATCAACTTTATCCCCTCAACTCCAGTCCCAACATGGAGCCTGTAGAACATAGATTTCTTGTACACTTCAAGTACATAGGCGCTATCCTGTGTATTCAGCCCCGCTATCCTCATAATAGCCTTGAACTTTCCTTTGAAAGTCTCGTTGCCAAGCATCATCTTGTCGTCGGTGATTATGTATCTAACGCCCCTCTTCTCCAGAATTTCTTTTGCGAGGGTTTCGTTATCGGTTGTAAAGAATTTAGCTGCATCTATAGCCCCAGCTTGGAAGTTGTTGCAGACTACCGGCCTTTTTGCAATGTAAAGAATCCAGTTTCCATAATCCCACCAGCTTAGTATGCCATATTCAGGCTTTTTCACCGGATTCAAATAGTCTGAAGTAGGAGGAGAAATTTCCTTTAGTTTTAAGAGCGCAGAAAGCCAGTCCTCATTCAAATCGAATTCAGTGAAGGAAAAAAATAGCCCCGTTGAAGAGATAAAAAGTATTATAACCAGAGAATATGCGATCTCCGTTTTTCCCCATATTAGATCCGATTTTTTCTTTTTTTCCAGTCTTTCTTTCTTTTTTCGTTTTTTTCTTTCTACACTCTCATCTGGCTCTGGCTCAACCTCAAAAATCGGTACGTTTGAGGCTTGCAATAAATAACAGATCCCATAGGATGCATAGATTATGGCCACTGGAACAAGTACCTCATCGAACCTCACTTGGAGCATTGAAAGGATGAACGCCAGAACAAACCAAGAGAAAAGATACAAGGAATTCTTTTCCATTTTAAGAAAATGATAAATCGAAAATGGGATCGCTATGAGAAATGCAAACATTCCAGTCTCGATTATCACAAGAAGAATTTGAAAACTTCTTGCCTCAGCTATGGTTGGAAGATACGGGCTTATACCCAGTATGTAGTTTATCCCAAGCCGTATAATCGGGAAAGAGCTTGTATAAAGTATGAATATCACAGCAATGCCGATAATAATCGTTAAGAGAGTTGCAACATTTTTGTATTTCGAGATAATACGTTTTTTCTCCTCTTCAAGTTCAAATCTAGATTTTACCTTCTTAGCTTTACTCTTTTTCCCTTTTACTTTTTCCCCGGTTTCCTCTCGGATTCCCGATTCACCTTCAAAAGCGGAGATTGCTTTCCTCTCAGCAATTAAATTGACCAACCAAACAACCAGCAAAAATAACAAGATTGCCAAATATGGAAGGGATAACTGTAGAACGCCGAATTTGGATGAGAAAGAAACAAAAGAGCTGGCTAAGACTGATGGAAAAAATGCGAGGATTATACCTCGGTAATCCATCCTACCATATCTGATTGCAAGAACAGTTATAATGGCAATAATCGAGGCGTATATGCTCCCCCCAAGCCAGGAAGCTGACAAAATAGCAAGAAAAATACCTGAAAACAAAAAATTAGTTTCCTTTTTTTCCTCCCTATTTACTCCTCTAAGGAAAAAAAGTACAGAAAGGAGGAAAATCGCTACGTTCCACCCATGATAATCGGAACTTCCTATGGAGTGAGTTGAGACAAGCTTTGGAGTCAAAGCAGCTAGAAAAGCTGAGATAATAGCAACAAATCTGTTCTCAAAGATTTCCATCGAAATAAAGTAAATGGTGGCTATCGCTATCAATCCCATGATAACTGGCAGAAGGGCAGCGAATGCCTCTGTTGCGTTAAATCCAAAAATGAGTCCGGGAAAAGCTATGACCCAGTGGTAAAGAGGGAGCCAAGCTATATTTAACCCATGAGGATAATTGAGATAACTATCAAATCCGATTCTCTGGCCAGATTTGACGATTACTTCGGCAAGCCTTAAATGATAGTAAGAATCAAAGCCATTGAACACAACGAGATTCTCTCTAAAAACACGGTTTAAATGCTGTAACCTCAGCAAGAGTCCGAGTAAAATTATCGCGAGAAAGAGGATTCTTGTATTCAGCTTGGGCATAGAGAACTTGCTGGGTTGAGAAAAAATAAATATTTCTATTGCTTTTTCCCATAGATTTAAGATATTTTATTGAGGGTATTCGATTGGACTCAACACTCTCAACTTCTCTCGGAAATCCTTTCAAGTTCTTCCAGGAACTCTGAATTCCGTTTTATAATAGAATCCTTCAATATCGCCGTTGGAGAAAATTCCAACTCTCGCCCTTTTCAGAGATCTCAACTACATTGCAACCGAGCAAAAACATAAATGTCCAGTGATGGATTTTATTTGAGGAAACTAATCTAAATAGCCCAGAGCCCTTAGTCTTTCCTTAACCTTCTCCTCCTCTTCTTCAGAGAATACTTCTTCCTTCTCTTCCTCTTCTAAGCTGGCCAGAACCTCTCTCAAAACGTAGGTTACATAGTCAGACACAGACGTGAAACCCGTGCCTTCGATTCTATTTTTTATTTTCTCATACAACTGGACCGGTATGCTAACTGTCGTATACTTCCTCTCCTTTTCCTCCATCCAATCACCTCTTAATGCTCTTAATAATATGTAATGTATTTTAATTAAAGCATGGGATTTTATAAGGTTAACCCCTCATCATCGTGGTGCTTTAACCTCCTGATTTATGATTTCTGAAACCTTATATAGAAAAAAGGAGACCTTAGCTGGAGATCGATGAAGTCCAAAAAGATCAAATGTAGATCAATTTGCAAAGGATTTGTTGAGGGTGAGGTTATAGTAAGCAGGAAAAACTTTTCCTTTCTTGGAGATGTCGATCCTGAAACTGGAATCGTTAAAGCGGAGGATAGCGATATTTATGGCGAGAGCATCTCCGGAAAGATTTTCGCCTTTCCCTCTGGTAGAGGTTCAACCGTGGGAACCTTTGTTTTGCTCAGAATGAAGAAGAATAATACGGCTCCGCTTGGGATAATAAATCAAACAACCGAACCTATAATAGCCGTTGGGGCAATAATAAGCGATATCCCGCTTGTAGATTTCGTTGATATTTCCGTTCTGAGAACGGGTATGAAAGTAAAGATGACAGCCAGCGAGGAATGCTGGATCGAAGTGGATGAGTTAGATTCTAGAAGTCCAAGATCAAAGAAAAACTTTAATCATTCCTTAAACAAATTTAAAACAAAAGTGGTGCGAGATGGTTGATGGTCCACAGGATTCTGGAGAAGAAAACAAGCTTGGAGAATTCAGAGAGATAGTTACAAAGGCTTTTGATATATACGATGAGGAAAAGTTACCGGATGGCGTACGTTTTTACGTAAACCCGAAGAGTAAGGAGGCGGTTGAGGGATTCAAGGAAGAATTAATTCATTTTTTGCCTCATTACCATGTCGAAGTAAACTACAAATACGGGGAAATGGTGTTAGAGATAAGAAGAGCTAAAGAAGAAAAGGAGAGAAGGTGGATTAATATCATCCTGCTCATCGCAACGATTTTCAGCACAACTTTCGTTGGTGCATCCTTCACCCCCGATTTCAATATCCTTGAAGGGATAAAGTTCTCCCTCGCGATAATCTTCGTACTTGGCAGCCACGAGATGGGTCACTTCCTTGCAGCCCGCTACTGGGGGATGAAGACGACACTCCCATACTTCATCCCGTTCCCAACGATTGTGGGGACTCTGGGAGCGGTTATCAAACACAAAGGACCCATACCGAATAGAAATGCCCTCTTTGACGTTGGAGTTTCAGGGCCGATTGTCGGTGTTGTGGCTTCAATTCTCATCACAGCAATCGGACTTACGCTCCCTTACCAGCCCGCAGAGGGTGGAAGTTATATCGAACTCGGAACACCTCCACTTTTTGATGCCATATCCTCTTTGATTAAACCCTCTGTTGATTTTATCCATCCTATAGCCTTCGCGGGATGGGTTGGCATGCTTGTCACCTTCTTCAATCTTCTTCCAGTGGGTCAGCTTGATGGTGGACATGTCATGAGGGCCATGATCGGAGAAAAGGCAGAGTACGTTTCTAAATTCATGCCTCTCGTTCTCATAATTGGAGGTTGGATCTACTCTTTCCTCACGAGACAAGAATCCATCCTGATCTTTTGGGGAATAGTTGCTTTGATATTTTCTCTCCAGAGACATCCTCAGCCACTTAATGACAAGATTCCAATCGATCGGAAAAGGATAATCACAGGTGTATTCGCTTTTGTAATCGCTATTCTCTGTTTTAACCCCCTACCCATCAAGTCTCTAGGCTGAAGACACACGGGGAAATTGAAAGATGTCCGAAAAAATTTATGAATGTGAGGTTCTATGAGATAAATAACGTAAATTAAAGAAGGTGATTTCACTGAAGATAGAGATCGGAAGAGTAAAAGAGGTTATGGAAATGGTACTTGAGAATGACCTGAGCTACCAGAACTCCGACGCTGCTGCTATTCTGTTCCCTTTAATGATTGATGATGGGCTTAAGCTAATCATGATTATGCGCTCAAAAAACCTGAAGAGGAGTGCAGGCCATATAGCCTTCCCCGGAGGTATTAGAGAGGGAGAGGAGACTCCTATCGAGACTGCTCTAAGAGAGACCGAAGAGGAACTCGGAATCGAGGCATCTAAGGTAGAAGTTCTGGGATATCTCACTCCAAAGGAAGTAATGGAGCTAGGAATTAAAATACATCCTGTTGTAGGAATATTTGAAAAATCTGAGATTTTTCCAGATACTTATGAGGTAAAAAAAGTTCTGATAGATGATTTTTTCAAGGTTTTGAGGACTAGGCGGATTGCCGACTGGGGGCCAAACTATGAGTGTGATGGAGAGCTGGTGTGGGGTGCTTCAAGCAGAATTCTCGATGATTTCTATCTAAGAATTGTGAGGAGATTCGGAAGTGTGGATAACTTTGAGATGCAGTTTCTGTAAATTTTCCACTAAAATTTGAAAAGCGCTCCAAGGAATACAAATCGGCATGGGTTCTTACTAAAGTGGTTAAAACCGCATTAAAATCCCTAATTCTTGAGAAATTAGCAACCAGTTAAAAAACCGATTAACGAATCGATAAAGAAATAATTTATAAATTGTCACTAGAATTTATCATCAGAATGAGACTTCTTTCACTCGGTCTTGGAAAAAAGGGGTGCAGAATTGTCGGGTTGCTAAACAGAAACGGAGAAAGGATTAACGATATAAACCTTTTTAAATGCTATGCAATCCATAGAGAGTTACCTTTCCTGAGTGCGATCGATTTACCAGAATCAAACAAATTCACAGCCTGGCTTGATGATGAGGCTGCAAGGAGTGTGATCAATACCATATTCTCCCGAAACGAATTTTTCGAGGCATCACTTTTAATAACCGAGTTAATGGATGATTATGGATTCAACTTCGCTTTAAGAATAGGAGAGGAACTTATGTCCCTCTCCGAGGATCCAGTGATGATTCTAGCAATTCTCCCTTATCTAGAGGTGGGTTCGAATTACGAGGAGATCAGAAGAAGACTCAAGCTCCTTAACGAATCTTCCCATTTCTTGATCCTTTTTGAAGACAGGGAAAATCTTGATCGGATGATTCTCGATTCGATGAACATGATGGCCCTTGTTGGAGAGATAGATCTAAAAAAGAAGATTTCTGGTGAGGTCGTTATCGATACGAGCGATGTTTTCAACTCCCTTATGAAAAAAGGTCTTTCTAGCGTTGGATTTTCATCAACTGAAATTAAAAAGAGTTTCCTTGATAAACTTGCTTTTTGGAGAGAGGAGGAGCCCGCAAAAAGAAAGTCTGACAGAATGGTTAAGCTTCTAAGAAGAGCAATAGAGGAGAACTTGAGTGCGAGATGTGACCTCTCAACTGCAAAAAGTGTACTCGTCCTTTTTGAGGGAGACCCCGGTAACATAACAATGGATGGTATGTTCTCATGTCTTACCCTTGTAAACCAAAAATTCCCACGAATCGAGCTGAGATATGGTGACTATCCCGTGCCCGGTTCCAGAAATTTAAAAGCAATGATTCTTTTTTCGGGTATGACCGGATTTAAGTACTGATTTAAATTAAATTTAAATTAAGTTATATAATAAAATAAAAATCTAAGTAACTACCCTCGCCCCGTTTTCTTCAACGATAAGTGTGTGTTCCGCCTGCGAAACTAGACCCTTCTCAATCTCTGCCAGCACCGGATAGCCCCTCAGTATTCCTTCCCTAACGAGCTTACTCATAATTATGTTCGGTGCCTTTTTAAGCCATCTTTTGGCGAAGGGGAGAGTTTTGTATTTCTCTACCTCTTTAAGAATTTCTCTTTCTTGTTTCATCCTCACGGGTCTTTTAGCAATGACTGAATAGATCTCGGTTTCTCCCCTCTCGCTAACTTTTCCAACGCCCGTTGTTGCGAAAGGTTCAATCGCTATGACCATACCTTCTTCTAACTTAACTCCCCTGTTAGTCTTGTAGTTGAAGATTGTTGGGGGCGCATGGGTCAAGTATGGTAGAAGACCGTGTCCCGTAAGATTTACGATGGGTTTGAAACCCATATCCCTTATTTCTCTTTCAATCGCCTCACCTATTGCAGACGTGTCCGCTCCTGCATAAACCTCATTGATTGCACTCTCTAAGGCTTTTTCAGCAGCTAAAACTAGGTCTTCATTGTCTCCTAGATCTATCGTTATAGCAGTATCAGCGATTATTCCATCGATATGGGCTCCTATGTCAAGCTTAACAACATCCCCTTCCTTGAAGACCCTATCATCATCCTTTTTAGGCGTAAAATGAGCTGCATCGCTATTTATCGAAATGTTGCATGGGAAAGCTGGTTCAGCTCCGAGTTCTCTAATTCTATTCTCAACGAATTCAGCGATTTCGAGGAGTTTGATGTTGGGTTTTATAAGGGGTTTCACCTCTTGCTTAACTTGCTTCAGAATCTCCCCAGCCTTTATCGTTTTCTCATGAACCTCTTCTACTTCATCCACGACTTCATCCATACTTCTGAAATCCCTCCGGAAGTTTAAAAATCTAACTCAGAATTGAAACAACATTGTAAAGGAGATTGGCAGAACTCACAGCAGGAGTGGTAAAGCCAAGAACGCTGATCTGAGAGGAACGAATCAAAGCACCTAACACTCCAGCTTGGGATGTAAAAAGCGAGATAAGAAAAGCGAGTAGAGTAAATACGTATTCGCTTATTGCCATTAAAATCCAACTCTTAAAATTCAACTCAGCTGCAATTTTCAGCTACAATTTTACCCAATCGTCATACTTCGTCAGAACTTCGCATTCATTAGCCTTGACAACGACGGTGTCCTCAACCCTGACACCACCGACTTTACGATAGTAAAGCCCCGGCTCAACTGTGAAGACCATCCCCTTCTTTATCACGTCCTCGTTTTCGAAAATCCTTGGCTCTTCATGGACTTCAAGCCCTACTCCATGCCCGGTCGAATGTATAAAACCCTCACCACTCTTGCTTTTGATGGTCTTATATCCCCTCTCCTCCAAAATATCGCAAACGGTGTGATGAATTTCCTTTGCTATAATTCCATCCCTGATCTTCGAAATCGCGGCATTCTTTGCCTCTATAACCGCCTCAAGCATATCCTCAATTTCAGGATTTTTTTCCAGCAAAACGGTCCGTGTAAAATCGGAGTAGTATCCGCTCTCTTTGTTTTTTGGAAAGATGTCGATGATCACATGATCCTCTATCCTTCCCCTCCCTATATCATGGGGATCAGCGCTAAGCATCCCGCTGGAAACGATCGTCTCTTCAGCGATGAAACCTGCTTTGAAGAGGAAAAGTTCGATCTCGTTCCTTACCTCTTCACAAGATTTTGCTTTCCTCAATAGTTTTAAAGCATGTTCAAAGGATTTTATTACTGCATCACTTGTCTTCTTTATTTCTTTCACCTCTTCTCTCCTCTTAACAGCCCTCAGCTTCGAAAAGGGGTTTTCTATAACTTCCACATCCATTCTCTCTCTAAAGTAAAAAGAGAGGAACGATGGAAAGTCATAGGGAACAAGAATCTTTCTCCCACCATGGGTTCTTATCAGCTCAAAAAGGGTTTGACAGAGTGCCTCTGAGGGATTCTTCCTCTCCTCCAGTATCTCATAGAAACCTAAATCCTTTAGAGATGCGATCTCCTTTACTTTGCTTTCCCTCTCAGCCCTCCTCTTCTCCATTTCATGTACGACGAGTAAATCGGTGCCATCATCGCCGATCATATAAAAGGCTGGATCTGGAATTTTGAAGCCCGTAGCGTAGAAAAAGTTCGCATTCTTGCTGGAAGCGTAGATTACAAAAAACTGAGCATCATGCTGTCTGAGAATCTCAGGAATCATGTTTTTCACTCGTTCCTGATTCTTAAAGCTTTTTTGATTTGAGGTTAGCGAGTTTAAGATTTAAGATTCGATCTAATGCCCAAACTAAAGTCAGAGATTTAACCCTAAAGTTAGTCTCTACCTAAGCAGTCATGAAAGCGGTCAATTAAGTCGCTAAAACGGAGTCTAACGATCCTTCCATCAAAATATATTTCAAACTCTTCATCGCTTCCGATTTCAATTTTACTTGCAGGGATTTTAGCTCTCAGCCCACATAATGTTACCAACGCGTAGGCCCTTATTACCACATCCCAGTGTTCGAGAAAAGGCGTCAACTCCTCAATCGGATCTGGATAAGCATCTCTCATATTCTCAGCGGCTCTCCCTATTCCATATATCACATACTTCAATTCAACCTCTTCGTTCCTGAGAAGAGAGAGTAAGATGTTTTTGAATCCCTCAAAGGCAATAGGGGCATTTCTGCCGATTTCACCGATTGCAAGAGGTGCCCCTCTACAGTAAGCCCCAGATTCGTCCCTCAGATGCCAGAACAATCTCCTGAGAATTTCCCTAACGAATTCAGCCTCATCTTCCTTTTCAAGCACACCACAAATTATTCCCAGAGCTTCGGCAGCGTAAAAAACGAAAGGTTCTGATCCGTAAAGAAAGGAAATAATGGTCGAGGCCGTCCTCTTTTTTTTCTCAGCAGAGGCTACCTCATCATACATTCTCGCTTCGATGAGGCGTCTAAGGCCATTTTTGTCTATTTTATATGGTTTGGACATAGTCAGAACCAATTTAATTTCTTAATCTCGCCTTCAAAGAGGGTTTATCTCAAAGAGGCAGTAATTGTCCCCTGTCCCCCAGCATTTTGTTTCTATTACCTCATGTCTCCTACCCGTGTTCTTAAAAAGTATCCCCTCAATGATTCCCTCATCCAACTTACAATATGGTTTCCCAATCTCATCGAGTCCACTGCAAGTATAGCAGTCGTAAACCTTTATTCTATTGCTTCCTGTCCTAACATCCCCCAATCCTAGATCTTCCCAAAGGTTGGCAATTCCGTTTATGACATCATCAACTTCAACTTTTAATGAGAGAAGATGATAGCCGACATCTATTCCCACTTTCTTCAACAGAATCGGGTTCTCAAGATTGTATACTGTAAGGTTTCTTATCAGTGTTCTAAAGAACCCATCTCTTGTGAACCTGAAGCCGGCTAAGATTTTGGCTTCTTGGGGGAAAATCATCTCAGGTGTATGGAGGGTTGAGACGTAATATCTCTTGATGAAGTTTTTCTCAATCTCTTCTTTTTCAACTTTAACCAGTCCAAGCTTTTGAAGGATCTTTAAATGATGAGAAACCGTTGATTTAGAGAGATTGAGAGATTTAGCTATCTCTGACGTAGTCATGGGCTTACTCAAGAGATTTACTATTTCCAGCCTTTTTCCATCGAGTTGCATTATACAATATTGGGCACTTAAATTATAAAATGATATCGGTTCGATTAATTTCTAACCGTAAGATTTATATGAAACCAATATAATGGAATTACTATGGTGGAGTATGGGGATAACAAGAATCTGATCGGTGTGACAAAAGGTACTGAAATTGAAGAGGCTGTTACAAACGAGTTCAAAGGAGAGACAATGGAAGTCGGATTGTATCTGGCAATGGCCAGGCAAGCTGAAAGAGAGGGTTATCCTGAGATTGCGGTGGTCTTGAGAAATATCGCTATGGACGAAGCCTACCATGCTTCGAGGTTCGCTGAGTTGAATGGCATGATAAAGGACAGCCTTAAGGAGAGCATAGAGTACATGCTCGGAGGAGAGATGAAAGCGAATGTGCATAAGAGGGAGATTGCCGTTAAAGCAAAGGAACTTGGAATCGATGAGGCCCACGATATCTGGGATGAGGCGTCAAGAGACGAATACAGACATGCAGAGGCGTTGAGGGGAATACTAGAGAGATACTTCAAGTAATCATTATTTTTTATTTTAATTGAACCGCTGGTTAATCCTGAATAAAATACTAAATTTCAAGATCTGGTGAGAGTATGCTCGAACAATGGCTGAGCTATCCGGCAACCCCTGATAGAGTTCTCTCGATGATCGGTATTGAAATTCACTGGGTAATTCTTCAGTACACCCTTGGCCTATCTTTTCTTGCGGTGGTTGCCGAGGTTATCTGGTTAAAGACGAAAAAGGAGGATTGGCTTAAAATTGCGAGAACGATAGCAAAAGGCTTCATATCGTGTTTGCGGTTGGAGCTGCAACGGGTACAGCCTCAGAATTTGGCTTAGTTTTGCTCTGGCCCAATCTGACAGAGGCCGCTGGTAGATATATCTATTCCCTCTGTATGCTGAGATTTTTGCCTTTCTGATGGTAGTTGTTTTCATCTACATGTTCTGGTATGGGGTGGAGAAAGCTGCCTGCCAAGGCACACATCCTCGTCGGCATTCTTGCTGTAACCGGGGCATGGTTCTCGGCAGCGATGATAACGAGCGTAAACAGCTACATGCAAGCCCCTTCAGGCATAGTTCCTGCCTACGACAACGGATGGATGTTTGATGAGGGCTATCCAAAATTAACGCTCTTTGTTCCAAATGATATCGTCCCAGCTTTAAACGTTAAGGTTTTACAGTCTTTAGGTATGGAAATCAAAGGGAAAACTGCAAACAGCCTGATCGTAGCTTTACCAGTTTCGATTGTAAAGCAACTGATTTCCGAATCGTTTAGCGGAAAGACGGTGGGCGATAGTATCCTTTACGCAGTTCTAACAGATTCCGCAAAGGAGAGTTTGAAGGATGTGCCTTTATTGAAAATCGTTGATGCCATCGTTGCGAACACGGTTAAAGAAGTTGGAGTTTACACAGTTACGTTCAAATCACCGACATACCTTGCTTCCATAACCCACACGCTCTTTGCTGCGATAACGGTCTCATCTTTCACTGTCGCTGGAGGTTATGTCTTGGCTTATTCAAGAAAAAAACGCGAAACATGCGAAGCTCGGACTGAAATTTGGAATATACATCGCTTTAATCTCAATAACCATTCAAGGAATAGTTCAGACCATGACATGGGTGTTGCTGTAGCTGAGTGGAATCCGGAAAAGTTTGCGGCGATGGAAGCGAATACACCGGCATTTCTTGAAAAGTTCGTGGCATTTTTGGCTTACGGCAATTTCAACGCAAAGATTCCCAACTACTATGAAATCCCATCCTCGTGCATTACTTGTACTACACAAAACTGACTTTAGCAGCAATTCTCGGGTTGGTAGCTCTATTCCTAGCTTACAGGTTACACAGAAAAAGAGACGTTCCCTACAGCTATCTAATCGTTCTCCCAATCGTTGCCCAGATCGTGAGCTTTCTCGGCTGGGCGGTTAGAGAGATAGGCAGAAAACCGTGGACGATATATGGCGTTATGGATGTTAGCACTGCCCACACGATCAACCCCCCCAACGATGGGCGAGGTGATAATCATAGCACTCTATCTGGTTGGACTGCTGGCAGCTTTGTCTTACACATACAGATTCCTGTGGGAGGGGATGGCATGGAAGGCATGACTGCCATGATCCTCTACTTCCTAGCCTTGGTTTTTGGCTTGCACATCACGATGGTCAACCTCGGCATAGCCTTTTCAACCATACCCCCGATGAAAAGAAAAGGCGAAAAAGAAAAGGATGAACTCTACTAAGAACTTCGAAACAGCTAATGAAGTTCTATGCCGCAACGTATGGGTTGGCAGGAGTTTTCGGTACAGCTTTTACAGTATTTTTATTGAGCTTCTATCCAGCGTTCATAGGACTGGCTGGTCATCTAACCTTTGTACCCTTCGGATTGGCCGTGATGGCGATAGTAATTCACTTCTTTGCCATCAGCGCGTATTGGTATGGATGGGACAGATGGAATGGTAATACGCACTTCCTACTCGGCTTAATCTTGCTCATCTCAGTTTACATCATTCCCTTAGGATTTAGAGCAATTTCGGCATTCTTGAACGTACCTCAAGGGTTGGAGCTGATACCAAAACCCCACTTGATGTCATTGCCGCATTGCTAAACCCGACTCTCCTGCCGTTGTATCTGAAAAGCATTACCGCAGCTTTGGCTGTCGGATTCTTTACAATCTCATCCGCCTACATGCTGAGATACTCAAGAGGGGAGAAAGAAGCTATCAGGATTGTCGACAGATTCGTGCCTTTAGCCACCATTGCCTTCGTAGCAACGATAATACTGGGCATAATCTACGCTGAAACGCTGAATGCGTTCGTTAACTACAAGTTCGTCAACGCCTTCGGCATTCTGATCGGTGCAAAAGCAGCCTACGACTTCAGCTGGCTCTTCGTTATAAAGCTGATAATGTTTGCAGTGCAGATAGTAGCCATAATAGCCTTCTTGAAGATGAGAAAAGAGGTAAAATCCAACAGATCCGGAAAATTCAGCAAAGCGATAATTGCTGCTGGCCCAGCCTCCCTGATAGCTGTCTTTGCTGGAGAGATGCTGAATTCTTTCAGTCAGTATCCCTACTTCGTTGCAAAACTTGCAGATAAAAACTTCGTTTCAAGCATCTCAGAACCGTTAAGAACTTTTCTGGCAGTGAGACTTAATCTCGAGCTGTCAAATCCTCTAGCCACTTCTCCAGATCTCTACCTGATAACGATACTCTTCCTAGTACCCCTTCTGGCTTCAGTGTCTTTCCTGCTTCACATCCTGCTTTTCGGAAAGGAAAGAACCGAGATTCCAGAGGACTAATGGTCTCAAGGACCGATAGGACCGATAATTCAATTATTTTTTAATTTCTTCAAAGTCCAATTTTTTTACGATCCTAGCAGCTGTAATTCCTTCCCAGATAATTTTGTAACCCAGAAACTCCAGTAGAACATCGATTCCGTCCTCTTCAAGCAAGGTTTCTACGTCAGAACCCTCATCCAGCTTCTTTCTTACTTCCTCAACATATCCCTTATCGAACAACCAGTTTTCAACCAATATTTTTGAGTTTCCAATCGATTCCCTGATCTTCTCCAGAATTTCAGTTACATCAACACCATATTTTTTCGCTAGGTTGACAAGATTCAAGGCTTTCGCCTTTTGTACCTCCTCTTGCACTTTCTCTTGCACTTCCTCCTGCGCTTCCTCCAAAGCCATTTTCACTGATACGCTTTCCACTTCTTCAAAATAACTGTTCACAAGCTTCAGAATCTTTATGTAGGGAAGCTTTCTCTCAAAGGAGATGATAAATGGAGCTGCCTCTGCCAACTCCTCTCTTCCAATTACAATCAGTGGCACATTGGCTTTCTTTACCTTCTCAACCTTCTTTTTCAGATAATCTTCGGTCCAAAAACCGGCGATTTCGATATAAACCTCTTTACTACCCTTTTTAAGTCTAAAATCAGGTATGAATGCATAATCTCCCGATTTAATAACTCTCGGTTCTCTCTGGATCTCTATATCAGGTCGTGAAGCTTTTAACCTCGTGTAAAGCTCTTCCTCCAGCGATGAGTCAAATTCAATAGCTTCAGACCTTTCCGGAAAGAGTGTAGTTCCGCTCAAAATCTCCAGTCTGTAGATCTTTCCAGAGTACTCATCAACAATTTCAGCCTTGATCCACCATTCTGGCGAGGAGACTATGAGGGGTACTAATTTTGCAAAACTCGTGCCATATTTCCTGGTTTGCTTAAGAATTGATGCCGGCCCAGTTAGCGTGATGCCATCTTTAACCTCACCTTCCCCAATCTCGTACATCAAACCCAGACGTTTTATCGCCCAGAATATTCTTTTGTGCTCACTCTCCGACCAGAAGCTCATTCTGAGAGAGTTAAAAAGGGACGTTTGAAGGAGGGAAAGATTATACCTTCTTAAAAGCTCTTCCGGAGTTCTGAGTCCTATTTCTTCAATCAGGCTTTCTTCCTCAAGATCTGCAAAAATTGAGTTTTCAATTTCTTCTATAGTTGAGCCGAACTTTTCTGAGGCTTCTTGAATTATCCTCTGCCTATCACCTTTGGTTGTGACGAATCCTTTTGAGAAGAGAAATTTTCTCACCTCATAGGGAATTAAAGAGGTTGAGCTTTTATAGTGGATGTTATTTTCAATTATCCTTGCAAGCCCTCTGAGCCTCTTGTAATTCTTTGATGTTTCCATCCGTCTCAATTCCTTTCTTGCAACCTTTAATTTATCTCCAAGACTTTTTCTATAGATATTAAGCACTTTTTCAGCGATTTTCAAGTCGTTAAGTGTGAGAAATTTTGGGAAAATCTTTCCTCTGTATTTTCTAACTTCAAGGAATTCCTTTGGAAGCACGTAAGAAAGTTGAAATCGATACTTTATTAATGTAGTGGATTTTAGAATAA
>Ga0190363_1000813_pt1 | contig 18556 bp, 20 predicted proteins | sample 48721867_MG_FD_161272 | JGI IMG/M metagenome (GOLD analysis project Ga0190363, IMG submission 161272) | Hydrothermal vent microbial mat bacterial communities from Southern Trench, Guaymas Basin, Mexico - 4872-18-6-7_MG | ecosystem: Environmental > Aquatic > Marine > Hydrothermal vents >... | reverse complement strand
CTACATAGTTAACATTACAGGATACTTCACCGAGGCCGCCCCCAAAGGCCGGTACTACTGTAGCGCCGTACTCTACGACGGCGAAGGTAACGAGTTCAAGATAAGCTCCCTTAACTGGCTCCCAAAAAACATGTTCAAAGCCTTCAGGACGATAATACTTGAGCAAGTCGGTGGTTTCACGGTCAGCTTCGAAGATGAAAACGGAAATCCGATACACTACGTCAGAAACGGGCAACTATTCAGGATCAAAATAAACGCCACGTCACCACTCACCTACGCCATATTCGCCATAGACACAGGAACATCATATCAAGAACATAAAAGGTGGATAGTTCTCAAATATGATCAGGGAAACTTTAGTGTAATGGAAGGTTACCTATTCTCGGCGAGAAAGCCTCCCACTTTAGTGGGGGGATGAATCGCCGTTTAGTTTAAATATCGGAAACCTTATATTTGTTTCAGGCGAGTCGCCCATGAAGGTTAAGAAGACAATTAAGGCTAAGATTCTTGAGCTTCGGAAGGGCAAGGAAGAGCTTTTGAGGCGTGAGTATGAGAATTGGCAATGCTATCTGAGAGGGGATAGGACAGTTCCGTTGTATTCTGCAACCAAGCAACAGGCTGAGAGACTTCTTAGAAGGCTTAAGGGCAGGGTCAAGCCTAACAAAGAATACCCGATGATTCTCAGAAGAGATGTTTATAGAGCCGACACCAAGCTGACGCCATACTGGCTTAAGATACCAATCTACGGAGTTAGGGGTGGAATAAACGTCCCCATAAAAACCCATGAACCTATAACCGAGGATATGGTTTGCAGGGAAGCTAAAATCATCAGGAAGGGGGATGAGTGATTCGTCTATATAACGGTCGAGAAGGAAGTTGAGGAGAGAAACCCTAAATCAGTCTTAGCCATAGACTTAGGCATAAGGTGGATAGCCACAACAGTCAACTCCAACAACCCCAAACCCAAGTTCTACGGGAAAGAACTGAGAAGGGTTAAGGGACACTACTTCTACCTCAGAAGGTCTTTAGCTCTAAAGAAGGCGTATAAAACCATAAAGAAGGTTGGACATAAGGAGAGAAGGGTGGTCAACGACATCCTCCACAAGATAAGCAGAGCAATAGTTAATGAAGCCTTAGAGAACGACTCCATGATCGTTCTCGGAAACCTTAAAGGAATAAGAAGAAATGTTAAAGGTCGAAGGTTCAACAGGAAGCTCAACAACGGATTCCCATACTACAAGCTAAGCCAATTCATAGAATACAAGGCTAAATGGCTTGGAATCAGAGTCATCAAGATAAGCGAGAAGAACACCTCTAAGCCCTGTCATAAATGTGGGGAAGAGGGAGTCCGAGTCGGAAGCTCCTTCAAATGCCCGAACTGCGGTTATTCCTGTCATGCGGACTACAACGGAGCTATGAACATCTTGAAGCGGGCTACGGGGCTAGTCTCCGTAGCAGGGGCTGCCTTGACACAGCCCGAACTGGGTAGGATGAAGCCAAGCTGACAAACCCAGAATCTCCCCGCTTCAGCGGGGAGAGTGTCAAAGGACAACAGAGTTCACGTATGCTAAAATACAGGACGGGTCGGAAAACTTCACGTTAGACCTGTCGAAGTGTAGCCACAGCGATGATGAGGTAGTCTTCGCGGGAACTCTGAACATTGCAGATGGAAGACACAAATATGAGGTAATAAACGTCCTTGACGCATACGGCAATGTTCTAAACTGGATAAATAGGCCATTGGACCCGGAGATCATAGTCGATGATCCATACATATACATAGATGCGAACGTAAGCGATGCATCAGCACAGAACTTACCTCCACACGAAATACTAGTAATGCAAAATCAACAGTTCAACATCACGGTTGATCTTTATAGCGGCACCAGCGAACTTAGCAGCGTATCCAAAGTAGGGATAACTCTTGTACCCTTCTCACTAAGAATACTGGCAGGGGAAGAGCCGGAATATAAAATACTAGTAGAGTACGATACGTCAACTCAGACATGGCAGATCGTGCCTATCGGACTCGGTGAAACCCCGATCAAGATCATTTCAGCTTCAAACACCAGCCAACAAGTATTTTACAATGAACGCTTCATCCGGTTCACATTTACTTTAATGTTTAACACGACAAATTCATCGCTTTACGGAACCTACATCGTAATACCAGCATACTTTAACACTATTAGTGGCTCTTGTATGGAACGTTGATTTGACGGAGCACTTCGAGCTGAATAGGTTTATAGTGTTTAATCTGCCATCATTCAGCTGGTTCAATTATAGCATAGATGAAAATGGAGCGCTTGACCTGGACAACAACAAGGATACGCCGAACTATTATGTTAGGATGCACGTTAACGCCACGTCCCACACGGAGGTAACCTATGACTTCCTAGTAGTTATAGTTGGTGTTCCTCCAGGGCTGCTGTTCCTGTCTCATGTTGGCTACGTACACTTTAACCAGACAGTTGACTGGGAGAGAAACTACACTTGGACCTACACTAATGGTACAGCGGTGAGCGACGCTGAAATGAGTCAGATAAGAGACATGGTCTGGGAAAATGAAACGATGGGAATGGAGAAATTAGGGTATGCCGGGCTTGGACCGATAACAGAAAACACGACCATAGATAACCTTACGGGCGACCCCAAATATTGGTGGATCACGGATAAAAACTTCGAGTGGACGTGGCTCGTCTTCAGGGTCAAGGAGGTCTACGCTACCGACATTACGGGACTTGGGGTTACTTGGAGCACGCTCATGTCAGAGTTTGCAGGTATACTCCTTTATACCGACGTTGATGGGGATGGAGTGCTTGACATGGGCGTTAGCCCGCTCCTAGGTGCAGCCGACCCGGAGGAGGCAACCCACGTCTTCCTTATAGATTCCGCCCAAGCAGTCAACTTAACATTACCCTTTAACGACGCTTATGGAGAAAACGGCAGCGTAACGGTTTCTGGAGGGGAAACTGTTGATTTCGGCGTAACGCTCAGCAACGTGAGCGGAGTATTGTTCCCACTTAAGGTCGGCAACGCTAAGAGGGTACATAATGTTTGGTCATTCATCAGGGAGGTGACACCAGTTGACCCTGAGGACTTTGATAAGACACCATCCAAGGCGAACGTAACGGGCATATCCTTAGTGGGGCACTTCAACCTTGAGGCCGGAGATGGAAACTTTAAGGGGGTTCTTAAGATAGACCAGCGAGTCGGAGAATGGAGCGTGAACGTTGGTAACAGCACTAATCCAGCCGACCTTACTAATAGAAGTTTAGCCATAGCATATTATGGGCGGAGAGTTCAAGGAAACTACACGTCGACCTTCGTCTCAGAGTCGGGTAGGCCAGTAGACCCTGATGAAAACTCGACGATGTCAAGCACTTTCAGCTTTAAGGTAGGCAACGCGTCCATAGCAGACTTCCAGATGGGTAGCTCGGTTTACGTGTGGAATGGAACAGAGAATTATACTACTTACTCTTCAACAACACCTGTCTCAGCCTTCAAGATGATGTACATTGGAGAAGCGGGGGATTCCATAGCAAACATTACCATAACCGGTGAAACGTACTTCATGGTAACATGCTTCCCGGAGTGGGATGGAAAAAGCATAGACAACGATCCACCTATATATCATACATTTCAACCAGTGTCTATGAGACGCAAACTCCACTCACCTTGCTGCTACTCCTATTACTTACATCTTCAGGGAAGGGAGAAGCAGGAATCACCATCGTGATAGTAGCGGTTGCCGCCACGGCCGGGACGGGAGCTATAATATATAGAAGAAAAAGGAGCAAGTAACCCAACACTTTTTTCTATTTTTATTCGGTTATGATGCGAGGGCGGTCTATTATTTTGATTTTCTTTTTCACGCTATACTTTGTGCATAGTTGAAGGATCTCGAAGAATGGGATGCCTGTCTCCTTGGCTATTTCATCTATTGACCTTTCCCCATCGCACATCTCTAGTATTTTTCGCTCTCTGTCGCTGCACTTCTTGAGAATTGATTCATCCAGGATCACCGGGACCTGTACTGTAACTATTCTCGTCCTTCTTTCAGCTTCAACTTCCTCAGCTTTCGCTTCCTCTACTTCAGCTTTTCCCTCAACAGGGGCCTCTACAAGTTCTGATGGTTGTTCTTCCACCGGGACCTCCTCGGTTTTAACTTCGCTCACTTCGGGTAGCTGTATGGATGGAACCTGCTCTTCCTCAACTCCTTCGAGAAGCTTATCTAGTGTTGTTCCATAGGACTTGATCAGAGCGGACATTTTAACCAGTACGATCCCAACTCTTTGATGGGTGAAAACCGCTAAAACAGACCTTTCCGAGAGGCGCATTATTATTAAGGTTCTTTCCCCTATGGTGACTGTTATGTGGGATCCTATGCTCAAACCGGGAAAGCTTGAAACAAACACCTTTAACCTTTCCTCAACCGGGGGGTCAAGGTCAGAGTAGATTTGTTTTCCTCCCACGGTGTAGAGCGCGAGACCCCTAGCTGTTATGGCTCCAAGAACCCTCAACTCATCCCTCAGCATACTAACAACTTTAGAAACGTTTTCTGCCGCCAGCAACCAAATCCCCCAAGAATGATACTTCAAGTTTAATATAAAAAAATAATGTTAAAAATGGATTTAACCAGCTGCTACTTTGAGGTGGAGTCTACTTTTCTTTTTCCTTTTTAAACATAGATATTATATCTTCAAGGTGTTTTACCATTTCGCTTTTTAATGGTTCCATGGTTTCATTTAGGTCGCTTTTCTCCCTTAAAAACTCTATTGCAAGGATTTTTCCGTTTTCCGCTATAACTCTTGGAATGAAGTTTTCTACTAGGAATACGCCTTCAGGAGGCTTAACCTTCTCAAGTCTTCGCTCCACTTTTTCCTTTCCAAAAATGCTAGTCCTACTCTCCTTAACGGCGAATATAGAAGGCCCTATCACAACGACCTCTCTAACATAGCCCTTTGGGACCTTAATTTCATTAAGCTTGGAGATAACCTCGTTTTCATTGATTCCTGTGAAGCCGCCAGCAACACCTATACCAGGAGACGCGGTGCTGATAGCGGCCCCCTCATCGGATTTCATGGTGGCAACCTCTCCTTGAGCAGGTACAAGTGTGTGGCCACTGCTTTCATACGTTGCCTGGACTACAGGTTGAGCGGCAGACTTAACAGGGGGGGAGGGTTGTGCCGCTGGTTGGGGTATCGGCTGGGTGGGCTTCGCCACGGCTACTCTGGTTTGGTCGGCGGGAGGAGCAGCTTGCTTTTCAACAATAGGTTTTTTGACAGCTGGCTTGGGTGCTGGGCGTGGTGTCGGAGGCTTAGCTTCCATGCCAATCAAGCTTAGGAATTCTTCGTCTTCGTCTCCCTCGTCCATTGCGATTACTTTAAAAACGAGCCCCCATTCCCCTCTTAGAGCTGATGCCTTCCGTGCACCAACAAATTTCTTCCTCACCGAGGAGTTTTTCCCTTTCCAGAGATATATTTTCTTTTGTCTTTCAGCCACAACTATTAGGACTCTGTCATTAGTGAGTAAATCCTTGCTAAGACCTGGTAGTTCCGTTAATTCTCCATTAGGTTGAACATCATAAACTACGATGCTCATGAGGCATCCCAAACTTTTATTTTACTTCCAGCTTTAAATTTATTGAGTGAAACCACATATTTAGTTTTACCTTTTCCCTTTAAATAATTTAGCAATTTAAGTCTGCCATTCTTGAAAATCCTCAAGTTAATAGTCAGAAAAATGTAATGAAAATGTTTTGAAAGATAGAAAATTAACATGGTGATGCAAAAGGACAGTATTGGAATCGAAAAGTTTAAACCTGAGAAAGGATGAGTCAGCTAAAACAAGGATTTCCGTTTCAACAATGAAGAAAATTTTTTATTCACTGGGCACTCATTTCTTAGAGAAATGTTTATATAATTTTTCTTTTTGAGTCTTATCACACTAACTTCTTGGAGGAGGAGACGTGTGTCTGAAATTATGGATGCCCTCAAGAAGATAGAGGAGGTTGCAGCTAAAAGCGAGGATGTTGCTGCTGAAATCGAGGGATGGGATAGGGTTCTTCAATTCAACATTGAGGGAGGGACACCATTTTACATTGAAGTTAAGGATGGTAAGCTCACGGTTCACGAGGGAACCCATGATAACCCTGACTTAACGTTTGAAACAAATAAAGATACTATCTTAGGGATTCTTACGGGAGAGATAGATGCAACATCAGCCTATATGAGTGGAGACCTTAAGATTACCGGTGCACTGCCGGATGCCGTAAAGTTCAGGACAGTAATAGAAATAGTCAGAGATGAAATGGAATAGTCTACTTCATCTTTTTTTAAAGGATTAAAAGGAAGGGGAAGCACGGAAGGACTCTGCAAAAGCTTTTAATGAAGGAAGAATCTCTACTACCTTTTAAGATCAATTGCCAGAAGGAGGTTAACATGTCGGAGGAGTTAACCCTTGCTAAAATGGTCGTCGTGGATCCTAATAGGCCCATAAGATTACCTGAGAAGTTCGTTGAGATTTTAGGAAAGAAGAACGCCGTTTTTGTGCTTTCAAAGGCAAACAATGAGGCACGCCTAATACCCACAGACAGTACGGAAGTAGTAAAAGTCTCCATAAAAATTAATAAGTTAAGCCAGAAGTTCCTAAAGGAGCTGGGGACTGTTATTGTTAGGAATAAGATAGATTTCCTCTACACGACAGGGCTTTGCAGGAAGGGAAAGATATGCTTTTATGAAGGGTACATAGATAAATCACACTTAAGCTCGAACATAGAAACATTTAAAAAAGAAATAGAAGAAATAGAAGGTGTGCTTTCAGTAGATATTTCAACGGTGAGCTGAGGGCGAAAGGTTTATATATGGGGAAATCCATTATTTTAATGGCTGGGAGATGGAGATAGTTCATAGTGCTAATTTCTATTCAGAAACCAAAAGATTTAAAAACCCGTCAATCAGTAACGCTGACTCCTTCTATTAGGATGAAGGTTCATGTAATCTTCATCTCCCACCACCTCTTCAGGAGGTGTTTAAAAATGTCTGAAGTGGAGAGAGAACATAAGGTGAGATGCCCGAACTGTGGCAGTACAAGCATAATTAAGGATTACGTTAGAGGCGAAACGACTTGCAGCGAGTGCGGGCTGGTGATTGATGACTTAATGATTGACAGTGGACCAGAGTGGAGGGCTTTCACCGCTGAGGAGAAGAAGGACAGGAGTAGGGTTGGCTCGCCTTTAACCCTTAGGATGCCTGATAGAGGGTTAAGTACGACGATAAGTAGAAGTGACCGTGACGCTTACGGGAGGAAGATATCCCCTAGGCGGAGGGCTCAGATTTACAGGATTAGGAAGTGGCAGGTTAGGACTAGGGTTCATTCCTCGGCTGACAGGAACCTTGCTCAGGCTATGCCCGAGCTTAACAGGATTGCAAGCCAGATAGGGGTTCCCAAGGAGATAAGGGAGACTGCAGCGTTTATATATAGGCGCGCTCTGGAGAGCGGGCTGGTTAGAGGGCGCTCCATCGAGTCGATGGTTGCAGCTTCAGTTTACCTTGCCTGTAGGGAGCATAGGATCCCCAGGCCGCTTGACGAGATAGAGCACATAGCACGTGTTAACAGGAAGGAGTTAGCTCACTGTGTAAGGTTGATCCTGAGAGGGTTGGAGCTCAAGTCGCCTAGGCCTAATGCGATAGACTTCATACCCAGGTTTGCATCCGAGCTTAGGCTGTCAGCTAAAGCTAGGACTAAGGCTGCAGAGATACTCAATAAGGCGAAGGAAATGGGTATAACAGGCGGGAAGGATCCGACCGGCCTTGCCGCTGCAGCATTATACATTGCCGGGATACTTACGGGAGAGAGAAGAGCTCAGAGGGAGATAGCCGAGGTAGCTCATGTAACAGAGGTAACCATAAGAAACAGGTACAAGGAGCTCATCAAAAAACTTAACATACAAGTGGACATATAGGTAAAAGTCCTTTCCTCACTCATCTTTTCCTGATTCTTCCTCTTGAGGTTTAACTTCTGCTTCACCAGACTCCTTTCCGGCTGCCTTCTCTCCTTCCCCGCTTGCCTCCATGCTTGCTTTAGACTCGGATTCTGCCTGCTTTTCTTCCTCATACCTTTTTATTTCCGTCTCGTATTCCATTTCCATGGCTCGTTCCTCGGCTGTGGGGGTGGCATATTCTTCTCTGCCGAGTTTTACTAGTCGGACGAGGTATCCTGCAACCCTGTTACGCACCCTCTTAGACCTTATCTCAGCGATCATGTTTAGGATTCTCTTATTTTCCTCGAAATCATCTGTTATTAGGTGTCCGTATTCCGCCAGCAACTTCCTAGCGATTCTTTTAATGTATCTAGGTCTAATTTTGCCCAAAGTGCTACCTCCAGAGCCTATAAGAACAACCGTAAGTACCAATCCATATGGAATCTTTAAAAGCGTTACCCATCGAGGAGTGCCACCTAGAGGAAGCGTCATCCAAGCAAGCCAAAAAAGGTTTAGAAGTGTTAAAAAGGGGAGGGGGTAATGTTTGAAGTGGATCATGTCTAGGCGAAGACCTTGTCCAAGAGGGTTTTCACCTGTGTGCGGTTTCTGTGAAGACCCATTCTCCTCGGGGACATTCCCAGGGCCAGCCCAATGAGCTGTGTGATGAACACTACTGGTAGCTTATATTTCTCGGCTCCAAGCCTATTGTTAATTTCGGCCTGGCCGACGTCGAATTGGAAGTGGCAGAATACGCACGGTGTAACGACGCAGTCAGCTCCAGCCTCCATCATCGCGTCTATCTTTCTACGGGTCATGTCTAATGCTAAGTCTATTTTTCCGGCTCTTACACCTCCCCCCGCACCACAACACATGTTCTTGTCCCGGTACTCCACCGGCTCAGCGCCTATGGCCTCAATGAGTTCTTCCATCATCGTCGGGTTTTCAGGGTTGCCTTGCTGTCTTATATCGCTAGGCTTCAGGAAGTGGCAGCCATAGTGGCATGCTACTTTAACTCCCTCAAGCGGCTGAACAACCATGTCCCTTATTTTCTCCGGTCCAATTTCCTTGTAAAGTATCTCCATGATGTGTATCACGTTAACCGTCCCCTTGTACTCTCTTCCTACCTTCGCAAGACGCCGGTTGACATCTGCCACGAGCTCCCTATTGTGTTTAAGCATGTGGTCTGCCTCCTGCAACGTAGCATAGCACCCGTTGCAGGTTAACGTTATGTCTGCACCCATGTCCTCGGCTATAGTAATGTTCCTAGCTGCTATGACGATCCACGTGTTAAGGTCGAAAGAGCCGAAAACTCCTGGAGCAGGGCAGCAGGAGGTACCCTTCATGTAGTCAACTTCTATGTCAAAAAGCCTTAAAAGGTCGATAGTTGCGGTCTCAATTCCAGGATACCTGTTGGGAGTTAAACATCCTAGAAAGTAAGCATACCTACTCACTTAGAACCCTCCCTTCCAGCCTCTTCTATTAGCCTGATGAAACCCGTGTCCTCCAGTAGCTTCTTAACCTCCCCTAAGGCGTCGGGGAAGGCATGAACTGTGGGAGGCGTCTCGTCCAGTCCAAGCTCCTTCCTTACCTCCCTAGTTTCATCGTTAATTGGGACGGCGTGGCCGTACTTAATAAGTAAGCCGGCCACTTGAACGTGTCTTGGCAGCATAATACCATTATAGACGGCGATGTTCCTTACACTACGGACTATGTCGGTGATGGGGATTAGCCTTGGGCATCTTTCCTGGCAAGTGTAGCATGTAGTGCAGTTCCATAAGGCATCGTTTCTTATTGCGTCCTCCTTAAGACCCAGCTGAACCTGCCTTATTAGCTTCCTCACGCGCCACGCGGTTTCACGGCCACTAGGACAGCTACCAGTACACGTCCCACACTGGATACATGCCCTAAAATTTTCTACTTCAGGGAAAAACTTAGATCCGAAATCTATTACTTCCTGGGTGAAATCCGCTTCAAACTTCTTAATCAACTTCGAGGATTCCATGGACACCACCTAAAGGGAGATTTTGAACGTTTTAACCTCCTCACGCCTACTTCATGTAAATAGGGGGTTACATTGCCTCCTCTTGGAATGCTGCTATTATCGTATCCAAGATCTGCTTGAACTTGAAGTGGTTTGGCTCTATGGCTCCGCTTGGGCATGCCGCCGCGCATGCCCCGCAGCCCTTACAGAGTACGCTGTTGATTTCCGCTTTTCCCTCCTCGTTGTAGCTTATTGCTCCGTAGGGGCATATTCCACTACACGTTTTACAACCGGAGCATATTTCCTGGTTTACCACTGCGTAGTACGGTTCTATCTCGACCTCGCCTTTCCCCATTAGGGCGGCTGCCCCGGCTGCGGCGCCCTTAGCCTGGGAGACCGCGTCGGGTATGTCTTTTGGGCCTTGAGCCATCCCAGCAAGGAACACTCCATCTGCGAACGTGTCTACGGGTCTTAGCTTGGGGTGTGCTTCTAAGAGGAAGCCGTCAGGGCTCTTTGAAAGCTTCAATATCCTTTGTATTTCGTCCGTTGTTTCGCTCGGCTTTACGGCGGAGGCTAGCACGACCAAGTCGAACTCCATTTCTATTGGGTCTCCGAGAAGGGTCTCCTCGGCCCTAACTATAAGCTTCTTGGTCTTGGGGTCCTCGTATATTTCGGCCACCTTGCCTCTAATGCATTTGACACCGTACTCCTTAGCTGCCGTTTCATAGAACTCTTCGTACCCCTTCCCGAAGGCTCTCATGTCTATGAAGAAAATGTAGGTTTCAGCGTCGGGGTACTTTTCCTTTATCTGCCTTGCATGCTTAAGACTGTACATGCAGCAGACTCTCGAGCAGTAGGGGAAGTAGTGTTCATCCCTTGAGCCGACGCATTGGATGAAGGCTATCCGCTTCGGCTTCTCCCCCGTCGAGGGGACGACAACCTTCCCCCCGGTTGGGCCGTAGGCGCTTAGGAGACGCTCCATGTGAAGGGAGGTTATCACGTTCTCGTACTTACCGTAACCATACTGTTGCATTTCGTAAGGGTGGAAAATGTCGTAGCCCGTGGCAACTATTATCGTGCCTACCTCCACCTCGACCTCCTTATCCTTCATGTTGAAGTCTATGGCTTGGGCTTCGCATACCTGCGCACATAGGCCGCACTCGATACACTTTTCCTTATCTATGACGTAAGTATTAGGGACTGCCTGAGGGAAGGGTATGTAAATAGCCTTCCTTGCACCAAGCCCTAGCTCGAACTCGTTGGGAACGTGCACCGGGCAGACATCGGCGCAGAGTCCACAACCCGTGCATTCACGATCCTTCACGTACTTCGCCTTTTCAAGGATCTTAACCTTAAAGTTTCCAACGTATCCGTCGACGTCTACTACTTCCGAGTAAGTGTGCAATTTTATGTTTGGGTGGCGGGACACCATAACCATTTTGGGAGTTAAAATGCATGCGGAACAGTCCATTGTAGGGAACGTTTTATCAAGCTGGGCCATATGGCCCCCTATGGAAGGTGTACGCTCAACAAGGTGAACCTCGAATCCTGCATCGGCTAAGTCTAAGGCGGCGGATATGCCTGCTATCCCCCCGCCAATTACGAGGCAGGACGGTTTAACCGGAACCTTCCTGACTTCTAGGGGTTCCAGGTCTCTAGCCTTAGCAACAGCCATCCTTATAAGGTCTTTAGCCTTCTCCGTCGCCTCCTTAGGCTGCCACATGTGAACCCAGCTTGAATGCTCCCTTATGTTCGCCATCTCGAAAAGGAAAGGGTTAAGGCCGGCCTCCCTCACGGTCTCCCTGAACGTTTCCTCGTGGAGACGCGGACTACACGCGGCAACCACGACCCTGTTAAGCTTAAAGTTTCTTATGCTTTCCTTGATGAGGTTCTGACCCGGATCGGAACACATGAACCTGTAATCCTTAGCGACGACCACTCCGGGAAGCTTCGAAGCATACCTGACCAGTTCCTCAACATCTATTACGCCGGCAATGTTGGTGCCGCAATGACATATGAAAACGCCTACCCGCGGTTCCTCGCCCACCTTCTCACCCATAAAGAGCCTCCTTCAAGCTTTAAAGTAACCATGCAGCTGCGGGGGGAGCCCCCCTAACGCAACCAACTTAAGACTACTAAAAATATTTATCTTTTCCGCTGAAAGCCCAGAATCCTTCCGAGCCGACGTCTCGCAACAAAGTTGAAAACATGTTCCACCGTTCCCCACCTCAACGACCTAAGAAACATGGCAGCCACCTATGGCTTCAGCCTTAAAGGGTGACACGCAGCCTCTCCCGAAACTTTAAAATAAGGAAAGAAGCTCGTGAAATACGAGTTTTTACCTTTACCATCCCCTCACTATATGAAGGAGATGATGGAAATGAGCGACGGCTTCGAACCCAAGATCCTAGGCATCTTCTGTAACTGGTGCAGTTACGCAGGAGCCGACATGGCCGGCACGAGCCGAATGCAGTACCCGCCAAACATCAGAATCATCAGAGTTTTATGCAGCGGCAGAGTTGATCCCCAATTCGTCCTGAAAGCCTTCGAGCTGGGCGCCGACGGCGTCCTAGTTGCCGGCTGCCATCCCGGAGATTGCCACTACGTCAGAGGAAATTACCGTGCTGAACGCAGGATCGCCCTCTTAAGGGCGATGCTACATCAGCTAGGCTTAAACCCCGACAGGTTAATGCTTAAATGGATATCGGCAAGCGAGGGGGCAGAGCTCGTAAACGCAGTCGAAGAATTTGTTAAAAAACTTAAGGAGCTTGGGCCAAGCCCGCTTCGAAAAGGATAATGGAGGTTTTAACATGCCAGTTAAGGTAGCATTCATTCAGCTCAGTAGCTGTTGGGGTTGTTGGCAGAGTCTATTAGACTTGCATGAGGCGTTGCTCGATGTGATCCCGCAGCTTGACATAGTTTTTTGGCATACTGTCGTGGATTATAAGTTTAAGGATCTTGAGGGGCTCCCCGACGGCTCGGTGGATCTTGGCCTCACAGAGGGTTTCTGCAGGACGGAAGAGGATGTTCACTTGTTGAAGCTTGCACGTCAGAAGTGTAAAATGCTGGTTTCTTATGGTGCATGCTCCACTTTCGGGGGGCTTCCGGCGCTTCTGAACCTCTACCCTATCGATGAGGCTTTGAGGCGTAAGTTCATGGAGGCTGAGAGCGTAGTTGATGGGAGGATACCCGACAGGGTGGTTCCCAAGATGCTTGACTACGTGAAGCCGAATCCGTCCATCGTCAAGTATGACTTGTTAGTGCCGGGGTGTCCTCCTGAGCCTAAGCTGATAGCGGAGGTTTTAACTAGCCTCCTTAAAGGAGAGATGCCGAAGCTTAAGGAGAGAACCCTTTGCGACGAGTGTCCACGTGTTAAATCGGACGTTGTGGTTGTTAAGAAGATTAAGAGGGACTTTGAGGGCATACCTGACCCTGAGAAGTGCCTGCTGGAGCAAGGGTACATCTGCATGGGTCCTGCGACTAGGGCGGGGTGCGGCGCGGTGTGTCCGTCTGCGGGGGTCCCTTGCAAGGGGTGTATGGGTCCCGGGCCTAACGTGTTGGATCAGGGGGCTAAGATGCTTAGCGCGCTGGCGTCGATTGTGGATTACGAGTCGGTCAGTCCTGAGGAGCTTGTTAAGGCTGTTAAGGATGTTGTCGGCACGTTCAGCAGGTTTACTCTTCCATCAGCGATAATACCGAGGGCGGTAACTGACAGGAGGAAGTAGGTGGGGAAAATGGGTGAGGAAAGGACTATTGTTATTGAGCCTGCGACGAGGCTTGAGGGTCATGCGAAAATAGTTCTTAAGCTGAACGAGAGGGGCGAAGTGGACGACCTGATGTTTAGCATCACTCTCACACGCATGTTTGAGAAGTTTCTTGAAGGGCGTCTCGCAGAGCAGGCTCCACGGCTGACTCCGAGGATCTGTGGGATATGCCCTGAGCCCCATCACGTATGCAGCTTAGAGGCTGTTGAGGCTGCATGGGATGTTACTCCACCCTCTGCAGCGGTGAAGCTTAGAGACCTTTTAATGCAGGGTAAGCAGATTTCAAGTCATGCACTGCACTTTTATGCTCTAGCCGCACCAGACTTTCTGGCTGGTCCATTCGCCGATCCATCCGTAAGGAACCTTGTTGGGATAATCAAGAACATGCCTGACGCTGCTAAGAAGGCTATAGCTCTTATGCGTGTTGGTCAGACGATCTGCAGGTATGTGGGCGGCCGCTCTGTCCACCCTGTCACGGGGATTCCGGGAGGAATGGCTAAACGGTTAACCGAGGAGGAAAGGGATGAACTGCTTAAACTGGTCAATGAGGGCGAGGAACTGGCTGATTTCACCGTTGAAGTGACGAGGAAGATCGTTGAAGGATACCTTGACGTGATCACGAAGCTCGGAGTTGTGCCCACATATTACATTGGCTTGAACGTTGAGGGAGTTCACACAATCTATGATCCCAAGGCGACGGTTAGAGTCATGGACCCTGACGGTAAGGTTGCAGCGGACTTCCCGAAGGGGGACTACCTCAAGTACGCCGGAGAGCGTGTCGCCCCTCACTCGTACGCTACGCACATCTTCTTTAAGCCTGCCGGCTACCCTGACGGAATATGGCGTGCAGGTCCACTGGCGAGGATCAACGTTGCCGACAGGATGGAGACGCCGAAAGCCCAGGAGCTCCTTAAGGAGTTCAGGGACACTGTTGGGAGACCATGCCATGCAACTCTTGCCTACAACTGGGCTAGGATAATCGAGCTGGTTCAGGCTGTTGAAAAAGCTAAGAAGCTGCTAGAGGATCCTGAAATAGTTAGTGCCGACGTTAAGCTTGAAACGGTGACTCCGAAGGAGGGCGTGGGGGTAGCGATCGTTGAGGCCCCCAGAGGGACGCTCATCTACAACTACTGGACGGATGACGAGGGAGTGATAAAGAAGGCGAACCTGATCGTGGCAACAAACAATAACATCGCAGCAGTGGAGAAGTCGATGCTAGTTACAGCGAAGCAGATATTCGAGGATAAAATACACGAGAAGTTAAAGTTTCCAGAACCATGGTTTAAGTAGGACGCATAAGGGTTTTCCCAATTTGGATGAAAAGTTGTGGAGGGATTGATTAATGGTGGACGTTGACCCCAAGCTTCTGAACCTGATCGAGATGGTTATGAGAGCCTATGACTGCTGACTGGCATGCTCAGCACATCTAATCGTGGTGGACCACAAGGGCAGGAAAGTTGCCGAGAAAGAGGTAGTATTGGGTGAGGGCTGAACCACCTCCCTAAACTGCTGGTGGAGGTGGGGACCACCCCCAGCAGGGGGGTAACACCCACTTCAAAACCAAAATGTGGGATTGCGTGCCTTCATACCCCTTATGAGGAAAGAAAATCTGGAAGTTACGTTAAAGTTATATTATGGTGTAGCTTTGTTTTCTGGAGAGGTGCGAAGTGGAGGGCTGAATGTTGAAGTTAAAGGTGTTTACCGCCCTTTTGCTCGTTTCAATGGTACTCGTCGCAATGGCGCCATCTATTGCCGGCTTTGCCTTAGCACCCCCGGTGAGCGTGAATGGAGAAAGACAAGCGAGGGCTTGCTCAAGCTACAGCCTGTCGCTGAGGGTTCCAGCGTATTACGTTCAGGAAAGTGGGGATTTAATCTTGTTCGTGTTCATTGCTGTGGATTCGTCTGGCGTTAAGGCTGCGTTCACTGTAGGTAACGGAACTACTGGCTGGCACTACTCTGGCGCAACGTGGCTTCAGGAGTGGTTTAACCCGACTGCGACGCTAAACGTTGAGGGAGAAGGATACCTTATCGTTTCAGCGATGTTGCTCAAGAATGTTTGGCCTAGCGGTTGGAGGGTTGTTGACCAGTGCTTCGGGATGGTTCCCAAGTTTGGCAATGAAACTTCGATGCCCTACGCTGTAACGTTCAACCAGGATTACCGTATGATTCTGGTGTATTCTGTTGAGGCTTCTTAGAAGCTAATTTTTCTAATCTTTTTCTTCAAGCTTTCTTAGGGCGTAGTCTGCTTGGGTGGTTATCCTAGTCGTTGCCTCCGAGATTTTTCTCAGGGCTTCGTCTAGTTTTCCTGTTGCAACGTTCTCCCTGGCCATCTTCAGGAGGGAGGATGCTTGCTTTAGGATGGTTGAACTGGCCGTTGTTGCCAGGAGGTCTGCTTCGCTGCACACAGCGTCTAGCATCCATAGGAGGACGTCCTGGCCTTCCGGCTCCTTGCCGCCGTTTAGGTACGCCATGTGCCTTGAGATCACCACTGAGGATATTATTGAGAGGGATTTCAGCCTTTCGGAGGCGCAGTATTTATTCACGTGCTTCATCATTTTGCTAACCTTTCCTTTTACGTTTTTACTTCATTTTTTTGCTTTCTGCGCGAACCTCATGAACCATTCCTTTGCTTTGGTGGCTTCTTCCTCTCCTCCCCCTAGGGCTTTAAGGAGCCAGCCGAACTTGTAGGCTATTAGGGTTAAATTGTAGAATCTTGGCCTGATGATGTATCTTATGAAGTATGCTGTTATGTTGGCTGCTGCGTCGAGGATCCCCCAAGTGTTCTTGCCGGAGAACATTACTTCGGACATTCCGAAGTAGAGGGCTCTCTCGATGAAGTGTTCTCTTGTAAGCCTGTAGGGGAACATTTTGTGTTTTACCACTGCGTCAGGCGTGTAGACGACCCTGTACCCTGCGGCGCGCACCCTTAATCCTAGGTCGGTGTCCTCTCCGGAGTAGAGGGTTCCATGCTTCCGGGTTATGTCCTCGTTGAGATAGTTTACTTTTTCCATCACGTCTCTCCGGACAGCCATGTTGCAGCCGTAAGGGCTGAGGTGCTCTGTTCTTTCCTTTTCGGTTCTAATGGCTAGTATGGGGTAGATTGGGGGTTTAAGCCATTCTGGTACTGGGGTGTAGAAGATCGGTAGGACTCGTCCACATACGAGTCCTATGTCGTCTCCTTCGTCAAACACCTTTACCAAGTTTGAAAGCCAGTCCTCGGCGACGATGCAGTCGTCATCCGTCGAGGCGATTATTTCACCCTTCGAAGTACGCATGGCAATGTTTCTGGAGAGAGTGTTTCCAAGTTCAACCTCGTTCCTTATCAGGTGAAGCCTCTTTTCCCCCGAGAAGGCGTCCCTCAGAGCTTCCATTGTTCCATCCGTCGATGCATCGTCGATAACCCATACGTCAAAGTCGGGGTAATCTTGATTTAAGATGCTTTCCACGCATTCGACAATGTCCTTCTTACGGTTAAACGTGCAAACTACTACGGACACCGAACGCATCTCCGAACCCTCGAAGAAGAAGCCACCTTACCTTCAACTCTACGCTAAATTATAAAAAACTTTTTTCCTTTACTGATGCACCCTAAGCTCTCAGTGGGTATTCCTTCAACATTCGGAATCCACGTAACGCTCCCCCACCTTTAACCTTATTTTAAAAGCTTAAGGTTAGAGTTTCAGTAAATATTATTTAATGGTTTGCTTAAATAAAAGATAGAGGCGTTAACGTATTGATAACGTGGTTGGTGATGTTTTTTGTTAAGTAAGCGTTTAGGGTGTCTTCAACACCCGGTTCGCCAAGAGATTTATCGTTGGATATGTGAAAATCCAGGGGCATACTTTTTTGAGATTGCCAATGAACTGTCCATTCCTACTGGGACATTGGCGTGGCACCTTAGGGTGCTTGAGGCAGGAGGGCTGCTCGAGAAAACGAAGTGTGGTGGGAGAGCGGTCTTTTACCCCAAATATTTAAGGGATGCTAGGACCGAGAAGGCCTTCCTCCTTTTAAGAAATGAGAATGCGCGAAGAATATTCGAGTTTATCGCCGAGAATCCGGGGGTTCAGCAGGGGGATATTGTAGAGTTCTCCGGCCTCCACCATGATACCGTTAGATGGCATGTAAAGAGAATGCTGGATGCGGGGTTAATTAGCATCCGCCGCGGAGGCAGGAACAGCCAGTACTTTCTTGGAGATGTTGGGAAAATGATTATTAGTGGAGAGGTGAGAGAGATTCCATCCAAGTTCATAGAGTTTCTCCTGGAGAAGCTGCATAGTGAAAAGTTGAACCCGGAAATACGGAAGATAAAGAGGAACATGGTCGTGATAAAGCTTAAGTCGTTGGAGCCGTATGAAGCCGATCGCCTTCTAATAATAGATCTTTCAAAATTCGATTTCAGAATTAGTGGTGAGGGACGGTGATTATTAGATGAGGGTTATTCCGGAGGCGCAGCTTATAGGTGAGGGAGGCGTGAAGGTTCTTCTTGCACTAGGAATGGGGGCTACCTCTATAAGCGAGATAGCCGATTTTTCTGGTGTAAGTGAGAGGATTGTTAAAGCGAAAATTAACGTTTTCCTAGAAATAGGGCTTGTCAGGGAGGAGGAAGGGGGGATTGCCCTTTCAGACGAGGGTAAGAGGGTCTTGGAAAGGATAGTTTCTTCCATATAAAGATTGGCTGGGAGGCTTGGAAAGGGAAAAGGCGTTTGCGAGGGTGGAGCAGGTGATTATCGGAGCAGCTACCCTTGTGAACTTCGAAGGTACCCTTGAGGAAATTTTAAAGTTTTTTTCTGATAGCGGGTTCAGTATTGTCGAGGTTAAGTGTGAGGA
>Ga0190363_1000811_pt1 | contig 18566 bp, 24 predicted proteins | sample 48721867_MG_FD_161272 | JGI IMG/M metagenome (GOLD analysis project Ga0190363, IMG submission 161272) | Hydrothermal vent microbial mat bacterial communities from Southern Trench, Guaymas Basin, Mexico - 4872-18-6-7_MG | ecosystem: Environmental > Aquatic > Marine > Hydrothermal vents >... | reverse complement strand
CTTGTTGAGAAAATAGAGAATTTTAAAAATGAGGTAGAGTATTTAGGAGAACAAATTATGGATAAAGCTAAATTTTATTTAGAAAGAGAAAATAAGGATTTAAAAGCAAAAGCAGTAAGATTTGATTCTTTAATCTCCCATTATTTTTTAACTCATCATACACAACTAACTGAGATAGAAGAAAGATGCCTAAGTAGCACACGTTATATATTAGCCTCTACAAAAAATGAAGTAAGGCAAATCAAAAGACTTTTAAATATCCATCTGGACAATTTTTTTAAGAAAGTTTATAATTTAGTAGATTCTCTGCAAACAAAACTGAAATTACTTGATCCCAAAAACATATTAAAAAGAGGATATTCTATAACCTTTAAAGGTAAAAAGGCAGTTAAAAATGCTTCTTTGTTAAAAGAGAAGGATAAAGTGAGAACAGTTTTTTTTAAAGGAGAGATTGAGGCGGAGGTGAAAAGAATAAATGAAGAAGGAGATTAAATATAGTGAGGCGATAAAAGAGTTGAATCAAATTCTTGAGGATTTGGAGACAGAAAGGATTGATGTGGATGAGGTATCTTTAAAGGTAAAAAGAGCTATAGAGCTTATAAAGTTGTGTAGAGATAAAATCAAAAAAACAGAGTGGGAAGTAAAAAATGTGATTAAAGAGTTTGAGAAAGAGATTGATCACCAAGAAGAGGAGGAGGCATGAGAAGCTTTTCTTTGTATTTAAGAATGATGATTCTTCTGGCTTTATTTTTTGGAATTGTTTACGGAATAATCACTATTTTTATGCAGGCAATAGGCATTGGGAATCTTTATTTTTATTTTATTCTTGCTTTATTGATTCTTGGATTTCAGTATATGATTGGTCCAAAGATTGTGGAGATGAGTATGCGTGTGCGTTATATAAAAAAGAAAGATTTGCCTTGGCTTTATGAGATGGTAGAGGATTTAGCAAGAAAGGCAAAGATTCCTGTGCCTCGAGTAGGCATAGCAGAGATTGGAATCCCTAATGCCTTTGCTTTTGGACGGTCTCTTTCTGATGGAAGAGTATGTGTAACAAGAGGAATTTTAAATTTACTTGATAAAGAGGAGCTTAAAGCAGTTTTAGGACACGAGATAACCCATCTTAAAAATAGAGATGTTTTATTTATCACTTTACTTTCTGCCTTACCCCTTATTTTATACTGGATAGCTTTGCGTTTTCTTTTTTTTGGAGGATATGAGAGAAGGCGTGAAGGAGGAGGTTACACAATTTTAATTGGACTGGTAGCTTTTATTCTTTATTTTGTCACTAATCTTTTAATTCTTTATGCTTCCCGGATTCGTGAGTATTTTGCTGATAGAGGCTCAGTAATACTGGGTAATCCTCCTCATAAATTAGCTACTGCTTTATATAAATTAGTTTATGGTTCAGCAAGAATTCCTAAAGAATCTCTTAAAGAGATTGAAGGGCTTAAAGCATTTTTCTTAAATGATCTTTCCAAAGCCCATCAGGAGATATATGAATTATCTCAGTTAGATATTGATAGAAGCGGAACGATTGACCCTGAAGAGTTAGAAATTTTAAGAAAAAAGAAGGTAAAACTTTCCCTTGCCGATAAAATGATGGAGATATTAAGTACCCATCCTAATATGTTGAAAAGAATAAAACATCTTTCTTCTTATCATTGAGCTTGCCCGATTTCTGAATTGAAATGATTAATCAATCTATTTTTTACCTTTTTCCATTTTTCGACGGCTCCATTTTTTAAATTTGACATCTTACCTTAAACATAAAATGTTAAGTTAACCATAAGTATTTCCTACATAGTTATAGGTTTTGTTTATAAAGTTAAAAATATTAAAGTTTTAGAGAGAAAAAGTTTAAAAAAATTAAAATTTAGTCTTGATTTTTTTTAATTTTTATGATATACCTCTTTTGGAGGTAAGATGAGATTGGACAAATGTCCTATATGTGGAGGGAAGCTAAAAGTTAAAAAGCTAAAGTGTAGAAGTTGCGGAGCTTCTTTGGAAGGAAGTTTTATTAGCTCACCCATTCTTAACTTACCTTCTTCTTATCAGGAATTTATTGAGATGTTTGTTCTAAGTAGTGGGAGCCTGAAAGAGATGGCAAAAAGATTAGGAGTAAGTTATCCTACAGTAAGGGCAAGATTGGATGAGATAATTTCTGCTTTAAAAGAGGAGATAGAAGAAAGAGAAAAGTATAAAAAGGAAATTTTAGAGAAAGTAGATAAAAAAGAGATTTCTGCAAAAGAGGCAGCAAATATTATTAAAAATTTATGAGAGAAGATAGAGAAAAAATAAAAAAGATGATGCTTGAGGGAAAGATAAATTCTGATGAAGCAAAGCTTCTTCTTAAAGCTTTGGATGAGTCAGAAAGAAAAAAAGAAAGGATTTTTAAGGAGGTATTAAATCATAGGAGAAAAAGAGAAAAGACTTTATTAAAAATTTTAGGAGCGTGGTTTTTATTTTTCTTTTTAGCAACATCTTTTCCTTTTTACTTGGGAAAACTTCAATCTTCTAAGCATAGTTTATCCTTGGAGGCTTTGGAATATTTTCAAAAGACAAATCATTTTCTTAAAGAAGGAGATTACTTAAAAGCAGCTAAATTCTGCAGGAAAGGGATAGAGAAGTTTCCAACTTCTTTAGGATACTCTCTTTTAGGGGCAATCTATGAGCTTGTTTATAAAGAGACAAAAAATAATATTTTTAAAGAGAAGGCAAGAGTAAATTTTGATAAAGCAGAAAATTTGAGAATAAATACAAAGGGAGGTGAAAAAATGAGAGCAATTTTATTTTTATTTATTTTGTTAATAATAATTTTAAGTTTTATAGGGTTGGGGATACTTTTATTTTATAATCTCTTAGTAAGAAGAGAAGAAAAGGCAAATAAGTCATTTGCAGATATTCAAGCTCAATATCAGAAAAAGTTAGATTTAGTCCCTGTTCTTTTAGAAGCAGTAAAAAATTATGCTGCTCATGAGAAAGAGACTCAACTTCAAGTAGCTCAGGCAAGGAGTAAAGCTCAGGAGATTGCAGGAGAAGGCTTTTTAGCTTTTGATAAAGAGAAATTAAAAAAATTTTTAGAATCTCAAAAAGAATTAAACACAGGTTTGGTAAGATTATTTGCTTTGGCAGAAAAATATCCTGATTTGAAAGCAAGTGCTAATTTTTTAACTATTCAGAAACAGTTAGAAGATATAGAAGATACAATTGCAAGAAAAAGAGAGATTTATAATAATCAAGTGAGAGTTTATAATTCCTCTTTAAGATATTTTCCTATGAATTTAATAGTAAAAGTTTTTAAATTTGAACCAAAAGAGTATTTTGAAATAGAAAAGGTGTAAAAGATGAAAAGGAGTAATTATCTGAAAGTAAAGGTTTTTGCAATATTTCTATTTTTTAGTCTGTTTTTAACTTTCCAAGTTTTTCCTCAAACCACTCCTTACGAAACTTTTAAAAATTACAGGCAAGCACTCAAGGAAGAAGACGTCAAAGAATATTTTAACTTGATAACTTCTGAATCAAAAAAGATAGTTAATCCTTCAAAGTCTTTAATGAGAAGAGAATACAATGATTTGAAAGATTTAGATTTCTATGTAGAGAAAGAATCCTGTTGTGAGGCTGTGATTTATTTTAGACCACCTTCCAAAAAAGTCCCTCCTTATTTATTAAAGAAAGAAAACGGAATCTGGAAAATAGATTTAAAGAAAATGAGCCAGGTTTATGTATTTGATACTAATAATAACTGGCATTATAAAGAAAGAGGAGGTGCAAAATGAAAGCTCAGGTAACTTTATTTTTAATAATTGGGTTGATTGTTATTTTAGGAGTTTTTGGGATAGGTTTAATTCTAACTTACAACAGTTTAGTTAAATCTGAGAAAGCAGTGGAAGAAGCAAAAGCTCAGATTGAGACAGTTATACAAAGAAGATTAGATTTGATTCCCAATTTAGTTGAGACAGTAAAAGGTTATGCTCAGCATGAAAGAGAGGTTTTGCTAAAAGTAACTCAGGCAAGAGCAAAAGCTCAAACTCTTTTAGAAAAAATTTCATCTAAGAGATCATTGACTAAAGAAGACCTGACTGCAATTTCTGCTTCTCAGTCAGAATTAACAAAGACCTTAAAAAGTCTTTTTGCTTTAGTGGAGAACTATCCAGATCTGAAAGCAAGCACAAACTTTCTGGCTTTGCAAGATCAGTTAGAAGGAACAGAAAATAGAATCGCTGTTGCCCGACAAAGATATAATTATGCTGTAAGAATTTACAACACCAAGATAGATACTTTTCCTGGGAATATAATTGCTCCTATGTTCGGATTTGGGGAAAAGAATTATTTTGAGGCAAAGAATGAAGCGGAGGAACCGGTGAAGGTGAGGTTTTAATATGAAAAGGAAGTTTATAATCTATCTGGGTTTGGTCTTTCTATTCACAGGATGTAATTTTCTAAAAGAACCTCAATTTGATTTAGAAAAACTTATTAAATCGCGGCCTTCTAAAAAAGAATATGTGTTTGATTATGCCCACCTTCTAAAATATACTAAGGAAAATATGGAAGAGCACCTGAAGTATTTTAAAGAAAAATATGGAATTGAGATGCTTATTGTAACTATCCCTTCTTTAGAGGGAAAAAGTATCAATGAGGTTGCATCTTGTATGTTTACCAGCTGGAATATAGGAAGAGATAACCAAGGCAAAGGAATTCTTCTGCTTTTATCCGATGAAGAAAAACTTATAAAGGTAGAGGTTGGTTATGGAGTAGAAGGTGTTTTTACTGATCTTTTCTGTGGATATATTGAAAGAAAGCAACTTAAACCATATTTTGAAAACAATCAGGTTGATGAAGGACTTTCTGCAACAAGAGAGGAGTTTATTGGAAGAGCTGAAGGAAGGCTAACAGATGAGGAGATTAGAAGAAAGATGGAAGGGTATTTATCAGCAGGTGCAGGTATAAAAAGAAAAGTAAAAATAGGAGAGTTGACCCAAAGGGAAGAATTATCCGAGGAAGAAAAAAGATATTTTTCTGCTCAAAGCACACCCGAAGAACTTCTTAAGAGGTGGATGGAGAAAATTAAAAAATGCATTAGTGACCCTACCTTAGAAATGTACACCGAAGAATCAAGGGTGCTTATGAGAGGCATTCCTAAATCAAGTAAAGCCTTATGCAGAGATTTATATCGAAGGTATTCAAAGTCTTATGAGATTAAAGTGAAGGGAGATTATGCTGTAGTTTTATATCCAGGTAGTAGAAAAGAAGGGCCAATATTTATGAAGAGAACAGATAAAGGTTGGCAGATAGATATTTTAAGTATGGGCAAATGGGTAAGGTATAATCAAAATAATGATTGGTTTATCGGCGGCGACAGCCACCCTTATATGTTTGCTTTTGAAAACAATCAGTATTCTAAATATGTCTGGGATTATCATTTCTATGATGATTTTGGAAAGTTTTCTCCAGTAAGAAGCAATTACGATTATTATATAAACTTATATAAAAAAAGGTTAAATGAAAACCCTGATGATTTTGAAACTATAATCTCCTTAGGGGAAATATTTTTTGATTTATGCGTTGCCAAAGAGGCAGTTCCTCTTTTTAAAAAAGCAATAAAGCTAAATCCAAAAGATCCCCGTGCCTACAGATACTTAGGGTTGATTAATCGAGATAATTTCTGTTCGCCAAAGACTGCTTTAGAATACCTTAAAAAATATACTGAACTGGCACCTTCTGATGCCGACGGTTACTTTTATGTTGCTATCTGTTATACAAGAATGGGCAAATTCGATAAAGCTGTTGAGTATATGAAAAAATATACCAAAGTTTCTGGAAAGAAAATTTATGGTTATAACTGGATAGGCTATCTTTATGATTGGAAAGGGGATTATCAAAAAGCTAAAAGATGGTTTAAGAAGGTTTTAGAATTAGACCCAACCAATGAATATGCCACAGATATGCTTCGCACAATAGAGGAAGAAAACAAATAATTTTATGAGATAAAAGATAAAGACTTAGAATGGGTAGAAAAAATTTTATATTAGTCTTGGTGGGAATCTTAGTGTTGGTTATTGCGAGCTGGTTTGTATATTATAAATTTTCTTCCAAGGATTTAAAGATAGACTATAGGCAGCGGCCATCAAAGGAAGTTTATGTTTACGATTATGCCCGAATTTTAGAAGATGTTTCTGAATACGCCCATAATTATCTTAAGAGAATAAGAGAGAATTTTGGTATAGAAGGAGTAATTGTAACTATACCCTCTCTGGATAGGGGAGAAACTATTGAGGAGGCAGCAGTTAAGTTGCTCAACAATTGGAAAATCGGAGAGAAATGTGCAGGAAGAGGCATTGTGCTTTTATTAGCGGATAGAGAAAAACAGGTAAAATTAGAAGTTTCCTATGAGCTGGAGGATGTCTTTACCGATGCATTTTGTGGTTATATTGAAGATTTACAATTAAGGCCTTATTTTTTAGGAGGACAATTGGGTATAGGTATGTTAGCGGTTATGGAGGAGTTAGAAAACCGGGCACAAATTAAAAGCAAGGGAGATTATACTATTGATATAATTTTACAGTTGGATAGAGAGTTGCTTTCAGGAGGAGCAGGAGCGAAAAGGGATTTATCAAAATTTAAAAAAGAGAAAATAAAAGATGTTGGTACTAAATATCCTGCAGGAAGAACACCTCAAGAAGCCTGGCAAATAATGATACAGAGCTGGAGAGATAAAGTGCGCAATCCCAATTTAGGTTTTTATACTGAAATCGCCAAACTTATCTATAGAGATTATCAGAATTTACCTGATTCCAGATATGAGAAAAATGTGCGAACATTTGCTAATAAGCCATATCAAGTTATTCAGAACGAAAATTACGCGGTAATATTTTTTGGTAATAAAGAAGGTTGGGATAACGCACCATTTTTATTTTGCAGGACTTCCGAAGGCTGGAAGTATGATCTTGTGCATCAGAGAAAGTATATAAGAAGGGGACCTAATCCATATTGGGGTATAGAGAGGGCTAACCACCCCTACATTGATCTTTTATCTGATTGTCCCTACTATACAGGTCAGGATATTCCTTTAGAAGGAGAAGATATTTATAAAATAGAAGATGATCAAAGATTAGCTAAGAAGATTCTCAGATTAGAGAAGGCTTATAAGAGGAGTCCTAATGATTTCAATATAGTTATGGAATTAGGAAGATTATATACCATTACCTCGATGGAGAAAGCGATGCCTATTTTGAAAAAGGCTAAACAACTTAACCCACAAAGCCCACTTCCCTATAAATATTTAGCTATAGCATATGTAGATTCTGCCTATCAATATAAGAGCGCAATTAAGGAAATGAAAGAATATCTGAGGAGAGAACCACAAGATGTCTTTGGCCACAATTTTTTAGGTTATCTTTATTTTCAGGTAGGTGATTATGAAAAGGCAATTAAAGAATTTAATGAGGCAGTTAAGTTACGTCCGGATAATTGCTATGCCTACTGCAAATTATCTCGCTCATATACTCAACTGTATCTTCAGATGTCACAATTAGATCCTCGGCGTATTTTATATAAGAATTTAGCTATGGAGATGTTCAATAAGGCTAAAAATACTGCAACGCCAGACCACAGAAGGATTGGATGGTTGGAGAACTGGTTAAAAAAGAAAGGAGTATTAGATTAAATATATTTAAAAATAAGGAACAGCGATTTTCTTGATAAATCTTTTCATTTTCACTAACATCTAACTATGCTAGGCGAAAATAAATGGTCACTCTCCTATTGGCTATGAAAAGGAAAAATTTTTTAAAGCTGGCTTTTCTTTTTGCTGTAAGATATTGAGAAAGGTTAAGACTATAGTGAAAGGTATGAGAGAAATAATGACCCAGAAGGTGTCGGCAAAAATAGTCGTCCAGAGGGGTATATGTGAATGGTTTGCATATTCTTTTTATTTGGCAATGTATCCGAACAGTTCGGATATGAAGGAGTTATCTGAAATTTTGGATGGATTTTAAAAGGGAGGAATAATGGAGAAGAGAAGGTCGATTGGGGTAACGATATTTGGATGGGTATTTATACTACTGGGCCTATCAATCCTATTCGCTTCACTATTCCCTCTCGGACTTTATTTTAAATTCAAAAATATCCTGTCAATCCTGTCAACAGTAATGGAATATTTTTCCTATTGGAAATACCTTATGCTTTCTGCAGCTCCGTTGGGAATGATTTGGAGTCTAATATACATTATTTGTGGTATTGGTTTATTAAGGCTTAAATTTTGGGCAAGATATATTATTATTGCCCTAATGCTAACCTCTATCATAACCCCATTAAATAAAGCCTTAATATTTGGAAGTCAGACTCTTAATATTATAGGCTTGTTACTTCAAATTGTATTTGTTTCTTTCATCTTGTGGTTTTTTATGAAAGAAAAAGTTAAGAAACAATTTGAAGTTGAAGGGGTTAAATTTAGATTAAAAAGCAAATACGGCGCTATAATAGGCCTTATTATATTTCTAACGCTATTTACTCCTGTTACTGTCTTGACTTTCAAGGTGTATGCTTTGCTAAAATATAAAGAGCCGTTTTTTATTGCTAAGCCGCAAGTAATAAGATTGCAAAAAGCAGAAGACGAAGCTCTTTTAGAAAAATATAGAAGAATAGAACTTTTTGGCGTTTCACTCTTAATTCCTAAGGATTTTGCCCTTATAAGTTTCAGTAAACCTCCAGATAACCTCTCTGAATGGATTGCCTTTATGGCTAATCCTGTCGATAGTAAAAAGGGGCTGGTTTCCTTAAGTAGCAAAGTTATATATGAAACAACAGCAGAAATGTATAGAGTAATGGGATTTAAAAACGCCTATGATTTTGAGCAGGCTATTTTAACTAACAATTGGAGTCCTATATTTATAACGCTGAGAAATGTAATTCGACCAAGAGGAAAAGTTTTCAAAATTGAACAAATTAATTCTCCTAAACTCAAAGGTTTTATAAGATCAAGTTATAATAAGGAACAGAATCATTGGATATATGAAGTCTCCTTTTACAGTAAGGATACTCTTGCTTCAAAAGGTATGATGATTATGGTCAACGAAGAATATTTAAATAGAAAGGATGCGCTTAATATTATTTCATCATTTACCTTGTTAGAAGAAAAGGAGAGGGGAGAAGATAAATATTATAAAGAAGGTTTAAAGTCTTTAAATTCAAATGATTTTATCGACGCACAGTTTAAATTCGCCAATGCTTACTATCTATCTCCAGAAAATCCAGAATATGGATATATGCTTGCTAAGGCGCTTTTTAAAAATGGTAGAAAGAGTTTTTATAGCGTCAAGAGGATATTAGAGGAGGTGTTGAAGTTAGAGCCAGATTATAAGGAGGCGAGAGAATTATTAGAGACTATTAAACTGGAGTTATCATCCGCTTCCTCATCTGGTTCAAAGTAAAGGAATGGTAAAAAAGCAGTGTTAAGCAACGGATTTCTAATAAGTTTTAAGTTACACCGTCTAAAATATCAGATAACAACGGATAAAAGGGAAATCAAAGGTTTGCCCAAATTTGCCTATTGGCAAACTTCTTTTATCTGTAAAACGTTATATTTAATTTGCCCCCTCGCTCGAAAGATTTATATAAAGTTATCATTTAATTAAAACATGGACTGGAAAGAATTTTTAAAATTGGATAAAACTAGAATACTCCTATTCTTATTTTTATTCTTATCGCTGCCTTTAATTTTTGAATATGGCTGTGATTTTATTGATGGTCAATGTTGTATAATGAATTTGTGGACTGGATTGGGTTTTTTATCTCGCTCTATTCTAATTTGCTGTGAAGGTATACTACACTTTATTTCTAGACACATCTATGGAATTTTGTTAAATTTGATTATTGCATATATTCTTTCAGTCTCTATATTTCACTTTGTCAAAACTAAGCAAAATATTGTAAATTTCATAAAACCGACAAAGAAAAAATTGATAATTACTTTTTTGATTTTTTTAATAGCACCAATCTGGGGTCTTGGATTAGCTCCTTATTCATCAATTCATATCTGTCCAACGCATTTAACTTTTTCTTCTCCTGAGTTCCCTTATGGGATAGGAATCATTGTGGTGGGTGAGGCTATCTTTAGCCCTATCACACATAACTATGGAGAATTGGAAAATCTAATTTTACCATTACAAATATTCATTTTATATCTCTTGTCCTGCGCTGCAACCCATTATTATGAGAAATCCAAAAAAAAATAAAGATTTTGTGAAGATAAAATGGAGAAAAGTTGGATTACTTATAACTCTTTTTGTGTGTATCTTAGCCCCCTAATTCTTTGGACAAACCTGCCTGCGGCAGGCAGGCCTGCCTACCGCAGGCAGGTTATGTTATAATAAAAGACAAACTTTCTAAAGAGGGGGTAGAGGATGAGTTTAAAAAGGATATGGAAGCCAGAGGATAAGTTAAAAAGAAAGTAAATTGACACTGGTATGAATAAAAAATATTGTCTAATTAAGAAAGGGAGTTTGTCCAAAAATAGGGGGTTAATCCAAAATTTCTAAGTGGCGAGGCAAAACCCAGCCTTTTTTCAAAGGGTTGGATTTACATTAAAAATGGGCGGTGATTTGCTCATTAATTCTAAAATTGGTAAAGAATCCCACAGAAAAAATCAAAAAAACAAAGTTTTATTGCAAAATTATTTTGGATTTGGTATAAGGAGGAATTAATAAAATAAGAGAGGTGCTTGGGATGGCTGACAAAAAATTTATAGTTTTAGTTGCTTTGTTATTGATAGCTGTATTTATCTGGATGGTTGATTTTAGTAAATTTAATCTTTCTAATTTTGCCAGAAGTGGAAAAGAGGGCAAGATTGTATATGCCTATGAGCCGGTTATTGGCGGAAAGCTTGAAGCTCGGTGTATGGAGATTTATATGATAGATCCATCCACCAGAAGGAAGAAACGGCTTACGCATAATAATTTCTATGACAATATGCCTAATCTTTCGCCGGATGGAAAGAAAATTGTTTTTATGTCAGCCAGAAAAGAATTGAAAGATTATGCTGCTCTTTCTCACCAGATTTATATAATGGATAGTGATGGGAAAAACGAGAAACAGCTTACTTTTACCAAGGGAAATTCTATGCAGCCCTCGTGGATGCCAGACGGCAAAAGAATACTCTTTAGGACGCAAGGAAATAGAGGAATAACTGGGAAATACCGTTGGTGCATAATGAATGCCGACGGAAGTAATATTCAGACCCTGGATGAATATTTAGGTTTCCATATTCCAGGTGCTCCCTATTTTTCACCGGATGGTTCAAAAATAGCTTATATGAGCTCGGGCATTTGGATAATAAATCGAGATGGGACAGGCAGGAGACAGTTGACGCATGGAGAGTGTGGTGCAACCCTGGCTTGGTCACCTGATGGTGAGAAGATAGCTTTCATCTGGTATGAAAAGACTGGTCAAGGTTACTTTGGCCCTATTCATAAACCATACTTGAAAATAATAGATGTAAATACTGGAAAAATAGAAAGTTTTGCTCTTAAGCATGGTTTGCAACATCTTTCTTTTTCACCTTGTGGGAAATGGCTTGTGGGTAGTGGATTTGGGGCTTTGTATAAGGTAAATATAGAAACAAAGAGAGAAAAGCGTATTATTGGCAGACCTCGAATAGGACATAAATGTCCACAATATTATTGGCCAGACTGGAGATAAAGGAGGAGAGATGAATGATTTAGTAAAAGAAAATTTAAAAAGATATTTAGCAATAGGAATGATTATTTTGGCTGTTTTTGTAATTGTTTGTGCTATGGGTATAAAATGGACTCCACCGCTTATCCCATCTCTTACTCCTCTATTTGGAGTGAAATTTGGCATTATCTTTTTGCTCTTTCTAATTGGTTACTGTTATTATTTTGATATAAAAAAAGGCTTTTGGTGGATAATAGGGATTTGGATAGTAGTTACACCAGCTTATTTTATTGGAGGATTTTTCCGCCATCCTGCCTCTATGCACGGAGTCGATTGGGTAGTTACGGGAAACTCCTGCCTTTGTGCATTAGCTATTGGGATTAATGTTTTGCGGGGGAAATTATGAAACGAATACTTATCTCTCTTATAGTGTATCTTTTACTGTCAGGGTGCGGTAGATTTGTTACATCTCCTCGCACTCCACATTTTCAGGAAAGTAAGATAACTTTTACCTTTCCGCTACGGTTAACAAGTGGGGACATTGGTTTTTTAAAACCCCATCTTCTTCTGGACAAAAAAGGGTTTTTGTATGCTGTATGGATAGATGGAGGAACAACCTATATTGCCAAATCCTCTGATGAAGGAAAAACCTGGGATAAGCAAATTGTATCTTCAGGCAAACAGAGAAGTTATGACTGGTGGCCATTTTGTTTTAACAGTGATTCTCAGGGGAAATTATATTTAGTTCAGGCACCAGGATCCTCGGACTATGGTATTTTCTTCTCCTTTTCAGAGGATGGAGGCAGAACATGGAAAGATCCAGTTCGGGTAAATGATGATACACGAAAATTTGCCTGTCCTGAGAGGCCATCTTTCACTATAAATGATAAAGGAACTCTTTTTATTATCTATACAAAACAGAAAAGGTTTGAAGAAATCGACCCGTGGAAAAAAGAAAAAAAAGCAGGTCTTTATCTTGCCCAGTCATTTGATGGGGGAGATACCTGGGGGAAGAACGTTCTTTTAAAAGATATAACTTTTACAAGTCCTATAGATTTCCCATCTTTATTAAGTTATAAAAATATTCTTTATCTTGCTTACGGGAATTCTATTTATAAATCTGAAGATATGGGACAAAATTGGAAGAGAATATTGAGATTAAAAAGTAAATTCGGCAATATAAAAATTGTTATGAAGAGCGATACACAAGGTAATCTTTACATAATCTGGCAAAGAGCAGTGGTAACAAAAGATGAAACAGGTCTTCTTGGCGGAGGTAAACTAAAAGGCTATGTTGATATTTGCTTTTCCAAATCTACTAATGCTGGTCGCAGTTGGTCTTTTCCTGTTCGCATTAATGACACCAAACTTCTTTTTGAGTGGAAGATGGCGCCTATTAACATAACAGGGACAGAGAAGATGAAATACCTTACTCAGGAAACTAAAGAAGCAGTGCCTTTTGACTTAGCGGTTAGTGAGAATGGAGAAGTGATTGGAGCAATCTGGAAGGATTGGCGGGATGGAAATGGGAGTTTATATTTTTCTTATTCTTTAGATGGAGGGAAGAGCTGGGCTGAAAATGTTCGGATAAATGATGATTCTACTTCGCCAATGAAGGCAGGTTCTTTAATTGTTAAGGATGATGGTTCAGTTTATGTTCTCTGGACAAATTTAGGACCTCATAAATCTATTCCTGGTGGGTTTATTGGTAATGTAAATGTTTATTTTTCTTCAGGCAATATAGCAGATTGATGTAGAGATTCCTGGAAAAATTTAACCGGTTGGAACAAAGAGAATAAAGGGTTAGCTCCATCCTTAGAACTTAAGAATTTGGAGACGAGGTCTATCTGGCAGAATATAGAAAATTTTTGATTTTTTGTTTTTATTTGCTTAACATTATTATATAATGTTAAACGATGACAACCCTTAACAGACACAAAAGGAGTTAAAACCATAATGGAAGGTAATTCTTGTATAATGATCCAAAAAGGTGTCGGCAAAAATAGTCGTCCAGAGGGGTATATGTGAATGGTTTGCATATTCTTTTTATTTGGCAATGCATCTGAACAGTTCGGGTATGGAGAAGTTATATTGAATAAAATATTATGAAAGAACGTAAATTATTAATTTGGGAGAGAGTGATATCGTTTATGGGGAAATAAGGTTATTGCATGGGGAAGACAAACCCTCTATGAATTTAGAAACCTATTGTCCGAAAATATAAAAAATACAAAAAATTTGGAACTCCTGAAAGACGAAGGGTATCCAACAAAATTTGACAGCAACTATATTCTTTTTCAGGAAAAAAATGCTTTTGAAGAAGGAAAAAAGAAATTAGAAAGTTACAGAAAAGAGTATCCTGAAGTTCCAATTCATCCTGGCTTTTTTGCTTTTCTGTTGAGAACAAGAAGATATAAAGAATGGAAAAGATATATCAAAAGACATGATGAAAAAGAAAAGGAAACATAGGAGATAATCGATAAACTCTACTCTGTAATGATTAAGACCAATCATGATTATCCATATTTGGAATGTTATAGTAAAATACACAATAAAGAAGAACTTATATTAGAAATAAGGAAGGTTGCTGATAATTTAAGTATAAAGTTAGAAATAATTAATAAAAAACCAATATAACAAAGCAATCCAGTGGATTGTAAAGGCTGCGCTTTTTCAGCCGCTGATGTCGAGTTAGATAGATAAATATGATATAATATAAACAAGGAGGTAAAGATGTTAGCTAAAAAATTTGCTGTGGGCGTTGGTATTGCTATTATTTTTCCCATGATGATTCATTACGGCGTAAGTACTTTCAGTCCCCCACCAAAATGGGAGGATTACCGTATAAAAAATTATTATGAAAAACACAAACGAGCAACACCCGAAGAACAAAAAAAATTAGAAGAAGAACAGAATCGCTTAGACGAACAAAGAAAAAAAGCGGAAAAGAGATTCCAGAAACATTTATTTTTTGTTGCTGTTCCCTTAGGTATAATAGCCATTATCATTGGGGCTTTTCTTTCAATTCAGGCAATAGGTACTGGCCTCATGTTTGGAGGTATTTTTAGTGTATGCGATGGGTATTTTAACTATTGGTATGAATTGGCCGATCCTCTAAAATTTGTATCTATGTTAATCGCATTCATTGTGCTTATATTTGTTGGCTATAAAAAACTTGGAATAAATAAAACTTAACAATTCGCTGCAGCCGACCCTTGACGCTGGCGCCTCAAGGGCGACTGAGCTCAAGCGTTAGATGAAATTTTAATTAAATAGATTAATTAAGAAAGGAGGAGGTCATTTATGCGAAAATATGTATTGGGAGTAAGTTTTTTATTGCTTTTTCTCTGTGGGTGTTCAAATCAAACGGTAAATTCTGAAAAAAAAGTTGATGCAGAAAGAAAAATAACACTTTACTCAAAACTAATTGAAATAGCTCCTGAGGATCCTGATAGTGCCAGTTTTTATAATAGTCGTGCATGGGCTTACTATGCATTGGGGCAAAATGATAAAGGTAAACAGGATATGGATAAATCTATACAACTATCTCAAAGAAAAGCCAAAAGGAGCGAAGAAGATTTGAGAAAGAGATGGATTCAGCAGCAGAAGGATATTATACGAGTATGTGACGAAGTTATTGCTTCTGATCCGAAAAACGTTTACGCGTATATTGAGAAGGCGAATGCTTATTTAGGTTCTGAAGGAAGACGTGGGCTTGAAAAGGCATTGGAAATTATGAATGAAGCAATCAAAAAGAATCCTCTAAGTCCGGATGCGTATGAAACACGTTCAACTATATATGATTTACTTGGTCAACCAGAGAAAGCCAAGCAAGATTATGAGAAGGCACTTGAGTTAGAAAAAAACGGATAACAAATCAATAGAGCGGATTTTTTCCGCCGCTAAAGCGGCTCCAAAAACCGCTCATTTCGGCCGTTATGCCAATAAAGACAGAGGGAACAACATGGACTACGAAAAATATAAAAAAGAATGTAAACGAATAAGAGAAGAAAATAAAGAACTCATCTCTGGTTTTGAGACTTGGCTCTCCGGTAAAGGTCTATCGCCAAAGACAATTAATAAACATACTTCAAATGTAGATTTTTATGTAAATGAGTTTCTGTTGTATGAAGATGCTGTCGAAGCCAAGGACGGAGTTGGAGAAATAGGTATGTTTTTAGGATATTGGTTTATTAAAAAGGCAATGTGGGCGAACAAGACGACGATTAAGGAAAATGCCGCGAGCCTGAAAAAATTTTATCAGTATTTATATGAAGCCGGCAAGGTGTCTAAAGAGGCTTTTTCAGCCTTGAAAGAGACGATAAAAGAAGATATGCCGGAATGGCTTGCAACTATGGACAGATATGATGATCCAGAGATTGAAGACATGGAAGAAGTTTGGGGATTTTGACATAACAAATCGCTTCACCTGACTGCTATTCCGCTGGCGCTTCATAGCGGCAGGTGAGCTTGGTCGTTATAAGGAGAATAATAATGCATTAAGAATTATGGAAATATTTACCGAAGAAGAAATTAGTAATTATTTCAAATTGAATCCAAGATTTGGTTCGTTGGGTCATGTATTAACTGAAGATGAATATAAATTATTTGTGGAAAAAGAAGCAGCGGAACATACAATTGATAAATAGAAGATACCTTAATTACTAGGAGAAATGAAAAAATATTTAAAAAATCAACTTATAACAAAGCAATCCAGCTGACCGTTGCCCGCCGCCTAACGGCGTCGAGATAACGGCAGCTGATTTTTATGTTAGATGAAAAATTATTTAAGAAGAAAGGAGCATCATGAAAAGAAATAATTGTATAAGTTACTCTTTTTTAAGAGTGAGCTATTTTCTTGTATTAACTTCGATCTTCATCGTTCAAGGATGTAACCCGATCCCGAGAACGTCTTTTAGTAGTAAGAATTTGGGTATTCAGTTTGATTTTCCTGAAGGATGGAGCGAGCTTAGCTGGCTAGAGCTTAATAAGCAAAAAATACAAAGAAATAAGTATGATATCATAATCATAGGAGATCCTAATCGTAGAGCTACAGTTAAACTTTCAGATATAACTCCATTATTAAAAGACCGTAATTTTCAGTATCTTTATCAATGCTACCGATATAGTAAACTGTTCAGAGAAGCAATGAGTGGTCGCAGAAAAAGAGAAACACTAAGTGAGGAAGGACAAAAAATTGCAGAGTATCTGGGATTTTTGACTGGAATGTTTGAGAGATCGGCCTCCGAGAATCTTACGGAATATAAACTCGAACGTAGAGGGGCTATCACCCTTGCGGGTTTACCAGTAGGCGAATTAGTCTATGAAGGCCACAAACCAGGCGAAAAACAGAGTTGGACTCGACTATTTGTCATGATCTGGAAGGATAAAGTGTTTATACTGCGGTTCAGAGTGCCTGTCGAATACAAAGAGGACTATGTTCAAGCATTTCAGTATATCGAAAGTTCGTGGGAATGGATTGACTAATCGCATACAAATGAAAGAAAGGAGGATTTTGTGATTTGGGATGTTTTGATCTTGTCGATATGCACATTTGTGATTCTTGCTAAAGCAAAGAATATTTGGATTACAACAGCGTTTTTACAGGTTATTACATGATTCTGAGGCTTTGGGGGATAATTCACTCCCTGTTTACTTGAGTTTTTCTGCTGGGATGTTTGTTTACGGATTGATTATTTTTACATTGTTGAAAAAATTTCATAATGAAGACAACACAACTGCGTTTATTATAACCTTCTGTTTGGGTTCATTAATTAAAGGGTTTGTTTTAGGATGGGGTTAGTAACATTGAAGAAAACTGTTTTGGCTTGAAATGGACATAAAATTAGGAAGTGGGAAAAGAAAAAAATAAACAGAAACATCTAACAAATCGCTGCATCCGACCAAAAAGCTGGGCTTTTTGGCAGCTGAATTCAAATGTTAGACATAAAAATTATTAAAAAATAGGAGACAAAATATGGGAATAATTAAAGGTTTTATCGAAATATTGTTTATTATAGCTGCATTCCGGACTTTAAAAAAATCGAGAGAGGAAATAAAAATAGAAATTGAAAGTATAAATACATCAACTTTTATATTTAAATGGCTTTTTCACTTAGTTCTTCTATGGTTGTATTGGATTTTTAAACCTTTATTCCCGTTAATGGTAGTGGTATTTATTGTCCTGCAAATTTCACATGGTTTATGGATATTAATTAATAAAGAAAGCTTTTTCTCTACATACGATAAGATACCTGAAATAATTGATAAGATATTTCCATTAGCTTATCTTTTATATTTTGGGTATAATTTTATAGCAATTTTTATTTCATTTTTATTGTGGTAGATATTGTCTAACAACTTTATCCAGCGGACATTTCCGCTGAGCGAAAACGCCGCTAATGCCGATGTTAGCCATAAAAATAATAAAAAACATAGACAAATTGCCATTACTAATCTAAAAGCAAAAGGGGGATGAATATGACATTTAAAGATGAATCGATTATAGGACGAGTAGAGAATGTAACTTTTGCCAGGAAATTATCTATTTTGCATTGGGATATTATTTTTACTAATGACGGATTTAGTTTTGCATAAAATAGGTTCAACCTTTTTTATGCAAAATTTTTTAGCACATTTATATAAGAGTTTAGCTATTGAGATGTTCAATTTAACTCTGAAAAGGAAAAATTTTTTAAGAACTAAAGCTGGCTTTTTGTTATCTTTTTGTTATAAGTTATTATATAATATTGAAAAAGATTGAAACTATAATGGAAGGTGTAAGAGAAATAATGACCCAGAAGGTGTCGGCAAAAATAGTCGTCCAGAGGGGTATATGTGAATGGTTTGCATATTCTTTTTATTTGGCAATGTATCCGAACAGTTCGGGTATA
>Ga0190363_1000810_pt1 | contig 18588 bp, 18 predicted proteins | sample 48721867_MG_FD_161272 | JGI IMG/M metagenome (GOLD analysis project Ga0190363, IMG submission 161272) | Hydrothermal vent microbial mat bacterial communities from Southern Trench, Guaymas Basin, Mexico - 4872-18-6-7_MG | ecosystem: Environmental > Aquatic > Marine > Hydrothermal vents >... | reverse complement strand
TGGAGGGATTAGGTGAGGGCTTGGGATAGAAATTCATTTGCCGGACCCGTAATGTTATCCACCATTTTCCACCTCCTTTCATTTCAATTTTTTATTTCAATTTTTCCAAAATTTCCCTTTCAATTTCTTCAATCTCCTTTATAATTTGCTTTCCCATCATCCACTCTCCTAACAATTTTTCTCTGAAGGAATGATTCAATTTCTCATCAATTTCGTCACTGATTTGAGAGGTAAGACTCTCAATTTTTTTTCTTATTTCCTTTATCCAAGCGATTTCTCTCAAAGAAAGTTCTTCTATTTCAATTTTCGGACCACTACTCAACTCTTGTGGAAAGAATTTTCCAATTCTTCTAATTCTTAGCAATAAAGGATGACGGTTTTCTCTGTAAAGTTTCTCATACAGGTTATGCAGAATTTCTTTCCTTTTACTTTCATTCTTTTTGTGATTTGCTTTTACATTTAAAATTAAAAACATTTTAAACCACCCCCTTTTTATTTTTTAAGGTTTCTAAAATCAGAAAGTTTATTCAAAATTTAAAAAATGTCAAGAGCTCTAAAATACCAGGGCTGGGAAGCGGTAAATTTCAGTTTTTGGATCTTTGAAACAAAAATAATCCAGTCCAGCTTTAAGGCAAAGATGACCTAAAAATTCTTCCAAACTCCAGCCGGTTTCTTTGGCAACTTGAGGTAAAAAAAGAGCCTGAAAAATGCCTTGTTTAATTAAAACTCCATCTTCGCCAAGTTTAATTTCTTTTAAATCTTTAACTTTTTTTAAATCTCCTAAAATAGAAATTTCAATTGAAATTTCTTTAAGCTCTTTTTCCTCTAAAGGTAAAAATCGAGGATCATTAAAAGCCGCTTGGAGCGCAGCATAAACGATTGCTTTTTTTAAAGGATAAATTGGCTCAACAAAGCCAATACAACCTCGAAGCTGATCTTGTTTTTTCAAAGTCACAAAAACCCCAAATTTTTTTGAAAATTTTTCATTTTCTTTTAGCTTGATTTCTGGAATTTCTTTTTTCTTCAAAAAACTTTCTATTGATTGATAGGCTAGTTTTTTTAACTCTTCTTTCTCTTTTTCAGTTAAAGAAATCATAATTTTGAAAAATATAAACTTCCATAGCCAACTACTTGGTTTTTTTCAAAAGAGACATCACCGGAATTTTGATAGCAAAGAATCTCTCCAAAAGAATTTTCAATGTTTTTTGCGACTTCCATTAAAACCTCAACCGCGCTTCTACCACAGAGAAAAGTATCAACCTCTGGAAATTGAAGGCTCAATCTTAAAATGGTTTTTTCTAAAACTTCAATTTCTTTTGATAAAATTGCTTTTAAAACTTCTTTATCAGCCACTTTAGCAATTTCAGCTGGAGGATAGTGAGAAAGATCCGAAGAAGCAACAATTAAAGTTTCTTTTTCAAAAAGATTTTCTTTCAAAAATTTTCCTAATTTTTTAATCAACTCTAAATTTTTGCTTCCAAGCAAAATTGGGACGATTTTAAAACCAGGCTTTAAAGTCAGCTGCAAAAAGGGAATTTCAACTTCAAGACAATGTTCAAAAAGATGAGGCGCTTTTCCAACATTTTTAAAATTTTCTGAAAGTTTTTGTGAAAATTCTTCATCAACCTCCACTTCTCCTAAAGGAGTGATCCAACTTCCTTCGCTCCACAAAGAAAGACCTTCAAAAATTTGCTGGTGAGAAACTCCAATTAAAATTACCCTTTCAAAACTTTTATTTAAAACCGTTTTAAAAGAACAAGCCGCCACTTTCCCAGAATAAATATAGCCGGCATGAGGCGCTAAAACACCAAAAACTTTTCCTTTTATTTGAGGCAAAGAAACTTCTTCCAAAAAAGCTTCAATCATTTTTTTAAGAGTCTCTTTTTCTTCTGGATAAAAACTTCCAGCAACAAAAGGAGCTCTTTTTTTCATTTTTTAAAACTTGGATTTTTGACTTTGATGAGATCTTTTTCTTTGATTTCAGTCTGAGTTTCAAGAAGCATTCCAATTTCTTCTCCTTCTTTGGCGCTTTTGATATCTTCTTTAAATTTTCTTAAGCTCACAATTTTTCCTTCACCAATTTTTTCTTCGCCTCTAAAAATTTCTACCTGAAAATTAAGTTTTACTTCTCCAAAAGTTACTTTTCCTCCAACCAATTTTTTCTTTTTTTGAGAAGAAAAAACTTTAATTACTTCAAACTCACCAAGATATTTTTCTTCTTCCTTTCTTAAAATTTTCTCTAATTCTTCTTCAAGTTTTTTCTGGATTTCATAAATGATATTGCTTTCAATTATCTTTGGCTGATAAAGATCAAAAAGAGCTTTTTCAAAATCTCTTTTGCTTTCAAAAGCCAAAATAATTGCTTTTGAAGTCTTAGCTAATTTTAAATCACTTTCTCCAATGACCCCGATATCTTCTTTTACAATCTCAAAAACAATTTTAGGGAAAAATTTTTTTTGGGTGGCTTTTACCACTTCTTTTAAAGCTTCCAGGGTTCCTAAAGTTTTTGCTTTTAAAATAAGTCGATAAATTAAAGAATCCTTAGTTGGAGTTTCAAGGAGGATTGTCACCGGTTTTTTAGCTTCTTTTTCTTTTTTAAACTCTTCCACTTCTTCTAAGTTAAAAGAAGCAAAAAATTCTTCTCCCACCAAAGGCAAATTTTCAAACCCAACCACCCGCGCCGGTGAAGAAAAACTTAAGCTTTTTACTTTGTTTCCTAAAAAGTCTTCTAAAATTCTTACTTTTCCTAAGCTTGATGAAGTTGCAATAAATTGACCTTCAAATAAAGTTCCGTCTTTAATAATTAAAGTTGCCGTGTTGCCTCTTTTATAATCCAGAAATGATTCTAACACAAAACCTTGAGCCGGATTTTTTGGATTGGCTTTAAGTTCTTGAAGCTCTCCTAAAAGAAGAACCATTTCTAAAAGCTGGTCAATGTTAATCCCTTCTTTAGCCGAAATTTCAACGCAAGGAATATCTCCTCCAAAGCCTTCAAGATAAATTCCTTCTTTTGAAAGTTGATTTTTGACTTTTAAAACATCAGCTTCAGGACGATCAATTTTATTAATGGCAACCAAAACCGGAATTTTAGCTTCTTTAACATAACTGAAAGCTTCTAAAGTTTGCTCTTTTGGCCCCTCATCAGCGGCAACCACTAAAATGGCAACATCAGCTACTTTGGCACCAAAGGCTCTCATTTTTTTGAAAGCTTGGTGTCCTGGGGTGTCAATAAAAGTAATTTTTTTACCTTGATGAACAATTTCATAAGCACCAATGCTTTGAGTAATTCCACCAGCTTCTTTTTCAGCAATTTTGGTTTTTCTAATCGTGTCAAGCAAAGTTGTCTTTCCATGATCAACATGCCCCAAAACCACTACCACCGGGGGTCTTTCTATTAGCTTATTGGATTGATTTTTTATTTCTTTTTCCATCATTTAAAAACTCTATTTAAATTTTGAAAAAAAACAAGTAAAAAAACTCCAGCGCTTTAAAGCGCTGGAGTTTTTAAAAAGCTTGGCAAACTCCCTTTTTATTTTCGAGATTTTCTCTTAAAAAAAGGTTTCTTCTTTGGTGGATAAGCAAAATCAACTCTTAATTTTCGATCACCAAGCTGGGAGTTATTAAACATCTCAATGGCTTTCTTTGCTTCTTCTTCACTTCCCATTTCCACAAATCCAAAGCCTTTTGATTTTCCGGAAAATTTATCCAAGATTACTACTGAACCTTCTACTTTTCCTGCGGCTTCAAAGATCTCTTTTAATTTTCCTTCAGTCACTTCATCAGGGAGATTGCCCACAAAAAGCCTCTTTTTCATCTAAAAACTTTAATCTTTTTTACTTTTTGTCTTTTCCCAAAGAAAAAGTTTTTAAATCTTTTTCTTCAGGAAAACGACAAGGAAGCTTAACGCCACCCCCGACCTTTCTTTTTTTAAAAGATACTCATTTTTTTCAAAAAATCAATTAAAGTTTTTTAACCATGTAAGTTTCTTTCAATCGATATCCCAATTTTCGATAATAATCTCTCACTCCGACTCCAGAAATGACCGCTATTTTTGAAACTTTAAATTCTTCTTTGGCAATTCTTTCAGCTTCTTTAATCAATTTTTTCCCTAATCCTTTATGCTGATAAGAAATGTTTTCTTTTTCTTTTTCAAAAAGAGAAGCTGTTTTTCCATAAGTATGAAGTTCTCTGATAACAGCAGAATCATTTAAAACTTCAATAAAATGCTTTTTGCCTGAAAAATAAAACGAAGGAATTCTTAATCTCAAAAAAGAAAAAAGTTTCTTTCGGTCTTTACTTTCAAAAGAAAGAAAAATTTCTTTTCCAGAAGATGCCCAATAATCTTCTCGGAAAAGATAGATTTTTTCCGACCTTTCTAAGCTTTCTGCTTGCCGGCAGCGAATACAATGGCAGGCTAAATTTCTTTTTTCCATTTCTTTTTTCACTATTTCTCTTAAATTGGTAATTTTATTTCCTGCCACAATGTAGGTGGAAGGAATATCTCGAATCACTCGCTGAATTCGAACCCAGTGAGGCACTCTCTTTTTAATTTCAATTAAAAGTTCAACTAACTTTTCAGTTGAATAAGGATGATATTTTCCTTCAAGATAAAACTGATAAAGAGGAGCTTCTTTTAAAACCACACAGGGATAAATCTTTAAATAATCTGGCTTAAATCTTTCATCTTCGAAAATAATTTTGAAAGCTTGAAGATCTTTCTCAAAATCAGAGCCATAAAGATTAACCATCATATGATAATTGACTTTAAAACCAGCATCTTTTAAAAGCTGGGTTGCTTTGATAGTTTCTTTGACGCCATGTCCGCGTCGATTAAGTTTTAAAATTTCCTCAAAAACCGTTTGAACTCCAAGTTCAACCCTTGTAACTCCCAGCTTCCGGAGCCATTTGATTTCTTTAGCATCAATACAATCTGGACGAGTTTCAATGGTAATTCCAATAATTCGGTGTTTTGCTTTTTCATTTATTTTTTGAGCTTCTTTTAAAGTGGAAGAAGTTTTTTCATTGCAAGCTTCAAAAACTTTTTTGATAAAATAGCTTTGATACCTTTTAGGATAGAAAGAAAAAGTGCCTCCCAAGATGATAAGGTCAATTTTTTCAGTTAAATGCCCGCAATTTTGAAGCGCCTCGATTCTTTTTTTGGTTTGAAGATAAGGATCAAAATTCACTCCTTGGGCTCTTTGAACTGCTGGTTCTTTTTCAAGATAACTTTTTGGAATTTTTTCCTGAAACGGACAGAAAAGACATTTTCCTTGACAAGGATAAGGCTTGGTTAAAACCGTGATTACCGCCACTCCTGAAAGAGAGCGAATTTTTTTCTTTTGAAGAAGATTTTCTAAAAAAGAATCTTTTTTTAATTTTCCAATTTTCAAAAGTTTATGGTAAACTTTTAAAAGCTCGGGATTGCTTGGCAAAGGTTGATGAAATTTTAAAGAAAACTCTTTTTTGAGTTTTTCAAGTTCCTCTTTAGTTTTTATCTTTCTTTTAGAAATTTCTTTTAAAAGCTCTAAGATCATGGATGAAAAACTTGCTTTCAAAATTTTAAATCAGGTAAGAGATTTTTACAACCAAGCTGCGGAAAGTTTTTCTTTAACTCGACAAAAAAGATGGTTTGAGTTTGAAGCTTTGCTAAAAAATCTTTCTCAAGGAAAAGAAAAAATTCTTGATTTTGGCTGTGGCAACGGAAGATTTTCCGAGATTTTTGAAAAAGAAAAATATTTTGGAGTAGACTTTTCTTCTTCTCTTATTCAGCTTGCCAAAAAAAGATATCCTCAAAAAAATTTTTTTCTCATTGATGGCTTACATCTTCCTTTTAAAGATGAATTTTTTGATTTTGTTTTTTCAATTGCGGTTTTTCATCATATTCCTTCTCAAAAACTAAGAATTAAAGTGTTAAAAGAAATCAAAAGAGTTTTAAAAAAAGATGGTATTTTTCTTTTAAGCGTTTGGTATCTTTGGAGCAAAATTTCAATTTGGAAATTGATTTTAAAATTTACTTTAGAAAAACTTATTGGAAAAAATAAAATGGATTTTTTTGACCTTTATCTTCCTTGGCAAGGTAAATACCTTCGCTATTTTCATCTTTTTTCAAAAAATTCTTTAAAAAAAGAAGTCAAAAAAGCTGGTTTTTCAGTGGAAAAAGTTTTTGTTTTAAAAAGAGGCAAAGAAAAAAATTTAATTTTGATTGCAAAAAAATAAAGGAGCGCCCTGGTACTTCGATATGGTTTAATTATCCTTTCTAATTCCCGATGAACATACATAATTTTAGCAGGGTTAAAATTACTTTATTCTAAATTTTAGCAGGGATAAATTTTGGTGAATAATTTGGGTAGCAAGTGAAAAAAATAAAGACAAAAAAGGAGCGCTTTTTAGCGCTCCGGAAAAAATTTTAAATTCTTCTCAAGTTCTATTCAGGAAAATAATCTAAAGGATAAAAACCAGTAGAAGCTCCAGGATCAAAAATTTTCAAAAACTTTTTATCTTCCTCTGAAAGAGATTGAATCATTTTTTTCACTTTACTTGAAAGAATATCAACTCTTAAATAAGGAAATTTCTTTTTAGCTTTAGCATAGCTAATTGCTTCTTTGAGAAGCTTTTTTCCATATCCTTTTCTTCGATGTTCAGGTTTGATATATATGGTTAGAAGAGTAGGTTCTCCGAAAAAAATTTTCCCTTTTTCAATAATTGCAATGCCTATTATTTTCTCATTTTTTATTCCAACGACAAGAATTTGAGTTTCAAAAGATTTTCTCGGAAGTGTTACCGTTGGATTATTAATTTTCACAAATTCTATCACTTCCTTTTTTGGTAGAACTACTATTTTTTCCATTTCTCACCTCCTTTTTTAGTTTTTAATTAACTTTTTATGTGATAATTTCTTTAAAACAATTTTTTCAAAATTTGTCAAGATTTGCTAGTTTTAAAAAATTTAATAAAATTCTCAGAAAGGTCGCATTTTTTGAATTAAAATTTTATGTTAGAAAAATTTTTTGGAAAAATTGAAAGAAAAGTTGAAAAGGAAAAAGCACCAATTTATGAAGTAGTTCAAATTGATCCCAGAAAGCCTTTAGAAGAGCAAAATTATGATTTTGGCATTGAAATTACTTTGCCCGGAGCCAAAAATGATTTGGATCATCATGGACCCGAAGCAACTGCCCAGACTCCTTCAGCTTGCGAGCAAGCTTTAACTTTAGAAGAAGAAAAGCTTCCTCCAGAAGGAGCTAAAATTGCTATTTTAAGACCTGACGCTGATTCTTTAACTGCTTTGGCAGTTTTGGAGTTAAGGAAAGCCCATCAAAAGATTGATGAAGAAGTGGTAAAAGCAGTTGGAATGCTTGATCGTTTAGGTCCAAAATCAATGGAAAAAATTGCTGGAACTTCGTTAGAGAAAAAAGTGGTTGCCATTTGGAAGATTAGTGGTGAGGTTAATGTTCCTTTAAAAGAAAAATTAGATTTTATCAAAAAAGTTTTGGAAGGAGAGAAAGAAATTGAGGAAAAAGTGGAAAAGCTTTATCAGGAAAGAAATGAAGAGCTTGAAAGAGCTAGGAAAAATTCAGAAATAAAATTAGTGGCTGGAGGAAAAGTTGCTTTTGTAAAATCAAAAGATCGCTATGCCATGAATTTGGGCTATGAAAAAGCAAATATTGTGATTGCTTTAAATCCTGAGATGCCAGTTTTAGAAAGAACGCCTGAAGGAGAGCTTAAACCAACGGGAGAGACTTATCGAAAATATACCATTGCTCGTTTAAATCAATTTGTTCCAGTTGATTTAGCTGGGGTTTTAGAAGAACTTAATCAGAAAGAAAAAGAGAAAGGAGGTTCTCCTACTTGGGGTGGGCGAGGCGATATCATTGGTTCTCCAATTGGAGTTTCATCTAAATTAGAACCAGAAGAAGTGATTGAAATTGTTGAGAGACATCTTAAAGAGTAACGCAAAGCGTAAAGCGCAAAGCGAAAAAGTGAAAGGATATACGGTGGAAATACAGTAGAAATACAATAGAAATACGGTAGAAATTCAATAGAAAACAGAAAGCCAATTGCTAAAAGCCAACTGCCAACTGCCAATTGCCAAAAGCCAATTGCTAATTGCCAATAAGCTAATTTAAAGGTTGATTTTTGCCAAAAAATTGGTAAATTATTTAATATCTTTAAAATTTTTTTGCCCATGTAGCTCAGGTAGTTAGAGCGCACCCTTGGTAAGGGTGAGGTCGGCGGTGCAAATCCGCCCATGGGCTCAAAATGGCAAAAGCAAAGAAAAAAAAGCCTGTGAAATTAAAATGCAGCCAGTGCGGCCGAATTAATTACTATACTTACAAATCTAAAAGGAGTGGGAATAAAAAATTAGAATTAAGAAAATATTGCCGCTGGTGCCGAAAGCATACGATTCATAAGGAAACAAAAAAGTAGAGATACAATTGAAATACGGTGGAAATACAGTAGAAATTCGTAGAAATACAGTTGAAATACAGTAGAAATTCAATAAAAAATAGAAAGCCAATTGCTAAAAGCTAATTGCTAACTGCCAATTGCCAATAGCTATTTCGGGGGCGTAGCTCAATTGGAAGAGCAGCGGTCTCCAAAACCGCCGGTTGGGGGTTCGAGTCCCTCCGCCCCCGCAAAAATTTTTGCCCCTGTAGCTCAAATGGAAAGAGCAGAGCCCTCCTAAGGCTAAGATGGAGGTTCGAATCCTCCCAGGGGCAGAGATTTTTTGAAGATTTTCTATTTATTTGATTTAAAAATTGAAGTAATTAAAACTAGAGCTAAAAAACTGGCTAAAAGATATCCGATAATTCCTAGATGAGGTTGTTTTTCTAAAATTAAAGAAGAGCCAATAATTAAGGCAGAAATAATTAAACTAAGAGAAATTCGATCGTTGGATTCTTTGGTTTCAGTTAAAACTTTTTCCAATCTTTGAGAGTCAAAGTTTATTTTTATTTTATCTTCTTCAAATTGCTGTAAAATTTTAGTTAAATCATGAGGCACTTTTTCAATTAATTCCAAGCTTTCTTGAAGAAAAAGGCGGCTTTTCTTTAGCAATTCTTTGGAGGTAAATTTTTTTTGCCAGAGTTTTTTTATGAAAGGTTTTGCTGCCGAGATCATATTAAAATCAGGATCAAGCTTTTTGCCAATCGTTTCTTCCATTGAAAGAGCTTTTATCATTAAAACCAAATTAGAAGGTAAAGTTAGATGATAACTAACCATCAGTTTTAATAGGTCTTCGCTAATTCTTCTAATTTCTAAACGCTTTAAAGGTAGTCCAAAATACCGGTCAAGTAGTTCTTTTAAATCTTGGCGAAATTGATTTTTGTCAATTTCTTTCATTATTACTCCAAGGTTTTCGAGACACTCAACAATTTGGCTTAAGTTTTTATCAGTAATCGCTTGAATTAATTTTCCTATTTTAGAAATAGTGATTTCATCCAAATGACCAACCATTCCCGCATCTAAAATCACAATTGTTGCTGGTGGTTGAGCCAAAAGATTAGCTGGATGGGGATCAGCATGAAAAAATCCATCTTCCAAGATTTGCTTAAGAATTGCTTCTGCTCCTCGCTTAGCTACCTTTTTGGGATCAAAAATATTTTTATATTTTTCTTGAGTAATCTCACTAACCTTTATTCCTTCGACAAATTCCATTGTTAAAACTTTAGAGGTGGAAAACTCCCAATAAATTTTAGGCACTTTGATGCCTTCGAAATTTTTAAAATTAATTTTAAATCTTTCAAAATTGTAGGCTTCGTTAATGAAATCAATTTCTTTTTTAATTGCTTTTTTAAGCTCGCTAATAATCAATTTTGGCTGATAAACCCACCCATGAGGAAGATGATTTTCTAAAAAACTAGCTAAATGCTTCAAGATTTCCAAATCGGATTCAATTATTTTTTCAATTCCCGGTCTTTGGATTTTCACCGCAACAACTTCATCATTTGGAAGAATTGCTTTATGAACTTGGCTTAGGGAGGCGGCGGCAATCGGTTTTGGTTCAAATTTTTTAAATATTTTTTCTAAAGGTTGGTTTAATTCTTTTTCAATGATTTTTTGAGCTTCAAGAGTACTGAAAGGAGGAGCTTGGTCTTGAAGTTTTTCTAATTCTTTTATAAATTCTGGAGGCAAAAAATCAGGTCTGGTGCTTAAAATTTGACCAAACTTAACAAAAGTAGGACCCAATTCTTCTAAAGCTAAACGGAGTTTTTTTGGAGGAGTGAGTTTTGGGTTTAAGCCATATTTAAATAAAACCGAAATAACTTTTTGACTTCGTTTGATTTGATTCCAGCTTTTCAAACCAAACATAAGCTCAAATTAAAAAAGGGGCTTTTAACCAAAAGCCCCTTTTTTGTCGTTTATTTTTCAAAAGGCCAGTTTTTAGAAAAATAAGCCCAAACAAGATAACCTATCGCTGCCACAACTACAACTGCTCCTACAACAATTCCAATTACTTTAGGGTCAGCCCAGTTAATAGTTGCTAAAAGATTGTTGCCCATTTTTTTAATTTGAAAAATTCGACCTTTGTTTACTTACCGATCGGTAAGTAATTTTGCTAACTATTTTAAACAATGAGAAAAATTTTGTCAAGTAAAATATTTTAAAGGGATTTTTCAGAGATATGGATTTTTTGAGAATTTTTGATAAAATTCATCAAAAGCTTATGGAAAGAAGTTTTGCGGCTCAAATTGGCAAAGAACTTGGAAAAGAGATTCGTCTTTGCGGATTTATTATTTCAAAAAGAGATCACGGAAGTGTTATTTTTGCTGATCTTAAAGATTTAAGTGGATATTGTCAGATAGTCTTTTTAAAAAACAAGGAATGTTTTTTAAAGGCAAAGCAGCTTAATGAATGGGATGTGGTTGAGGTTAGAGGAAAGGTTAATCCAAGACCAAAAGGAACGGAAAATCCCAAAATTGAAAGTGGTGCCTATGAAGTTGAGGTTAATTTTTTAGAAATTCTTTCAAAGGCAAAACCGCTTCCTTTTTCAGTTGATGATGAAGGTTATCAGATTTCAGAAGAGCTTCGCCTAAAATATCGCTATCTTGATTTAAGAAGACCTCGACTTCAAAGAAATTTAAAAATCAGACATCAAATCTTTAATTTTATTCGAGAATTTTTTTCTCAAAGAAATTTCATTGAAATTGAAACTCCAATTTTATCAAAATCAACTCCAGAAGGAGCCAGGGATTACCTTGTGCCTTCAAGAATTTATCCGGGAAAATTTTTTGCCCTGCCTCAATCGCCTCAACAATACAAACAGCTTTTGATGGTCGCTGGCTTTGAAAGATATTTTCAAATTGCTCGCTGTTTTCGAGATGAAGATTTAAGAGGAGATCGCCAGCCAGAATTTACTCAGCTTGATCTTGAAATCAGTTTTACTTCCGAAAAGGAAATTCTTGAACTTGTTAAAGATTTGATGTTATCTTTAATTAAAAAATTTTTCCCTCAAAAGAAAGTAAAGTTTTACCAGTTAAGCTACCAAGAAGCTCAAAAAAATTATCAAACCGACAAGCCTGATTTAAGAGAAAACAAAGAAGACAAAGATGAGCTTGCTTTTTGCTTTCTTAACAATTTCCCAATGTTTGAGTGGGATGAAAGAGAAAAAAGATTTGAGGTGCTTCACCACCCTTTTACCTTGCCAAAATTAGTTAAAGAAGGAAAAATTATTGAAGATAAAAAAGAAATTTTAAAAGCTTTAAAAGAAAAACCAGAAACTCTTCTTTCCTGGCAGTATGATTTGGTTTTAAATGGAGAAGAAATTGGTGGGGGTTCAATTCGAAGCAATGACCCTGAAATTTTGATTTCTGTTTTTGAGGTTTTAGGTTATCAAAGAAAGGAAATTGAAGAAAAATTTTCTCATTTAATTGAAGCTTTCAAATATGGCGTCCCACCTCATGGCGGAATTGCTTTAGGACTTGATCGACTTTTAGCCATTCTTTTAAATGAGCCAAGTATTCGGGAAGTAATTGCTTTTCCTAAATCAGGAAAAGCGGCTGATTTAATGACTCAAACACCTTCAAAGGTCGAGAAAGATCAACTTAAAGAACTTCATTTAGAAATCAAAAATGAAAGTTAAAGAAAGAACTTTAGTAATCATTAAACCCGATGCTCTCCAGCGCAATCTTTTAGGAGAGATTATTCACCGTTTTGAAAGAAAAGGATTAAAAATTGTAGGTCTTAAAATGGTTCAGCTGGAGGATGTGATTTTAGATGAACATTATGCTCATCATAAAGATAAACCCTTTTTTGAAAGTTTAAAAAAGTTTATGAAATCTTCGCCAGTGGTTTTGCTCGTTCTTGAAGGCTTGGAAGCAGTCAAAGTGGTGCGGCAAATTTGCGGCGCCACTTGTGGTCGAGAAGCTGATATGGGAACGATTAGAGGAGATTTTTCAATGTCAACTCAAACCAATATTGTTCATGCTTCTGATTCTTTAGAAACTGCCGAGAAAGAAATTAAAAGATTTTTCAAAGAAGATGAGCTTTTTGACTATCAAAAAATTGATTTTCCCTATCTTTACAGCGAAGATGAAATTGAATAAAAAATTTTTTCCACTTGATTTTTAAAAAATAGCCTCTACAATTAAAATAGCCCTTCTTTGGAAGGAAAGGAAAGGCCTTGGGGCATTTGAAACTTTTTGGGAGCCAAAAGCGCCTTTATCCCAGTTCTTAGGAACAGGATAAAGGCTGAGGCACCCACCTTAAAAACTTTGCCAAGGAACACTTTCTTTTTCCTTCCAAGAAGGGCTATTTTTTTATGACAATTTTTTTCCAATCCTGATAATCAGCAATACCTTGAAAAATTACTCCTAAAAGGAGCCCTAAAACAAATTGGTTAAGGATTAGAGAAATCTGAAAAATCGCACCTAAAATAAGAATAAAAAGGGAATAAAGCCAGTGGTGAAGGTGGAGCTGGTAATCTTTTATTTTGATAATCAAAGATCTAAAAATTCTTGGTGGCTCACCAGTTTTTTTGCCAGCTAAAACCCTGGCTAAAAAATAACCCCAGAGGGCACCAAGAGAAATTAAAAAATATCCATAAAAAATCGCTCCGGCTAAAAAAAGAAAAAGAATTTTTCTTTTTATTTTTTGAAGACTCATTTTTTTAAAAATTATAAAAAATCAACTCAAAAAGTTCAAATTGATTCTTTTTTAATTTTAAATAAAATTCAAAAATTTAAAACCCATGAAGTTTGTTCATCTTCATTGCCATTCTCATTACAGTCTTTTAGATGGAATGGCAAAAATTGATGAGCTTATTGAAAAAGCTAAGGAATTTGAAATGCCAGCTTTAGCCATCACTGATCATGGAGTGATGTATGGTGCCATTGAATTTTATCAAAAAGCCAAAGAAGCGAATATCAAACCCATTATTGGTTTTGAAGCTTATTTAACTCCTTTAGGAAGACATCAAAAAATAAAAGCTGATGAAAAAAAATATCATCTTACTTTACTTGCTAAAAATTTTGAAGGTTATCAGAACTTAGTTAAACTTTGCTCTTTAGCTCATCTTGAAGGTTTTTATTATAAACCAAGAATTGATGATGAACTTTTAAAAAAATATCATCAAGGAATTATTTGTCTTTCAGGTTGCCTTCAAGGAGAAATTCCCCAGCTGATTTTAGCAGAAAAAATTGATTTAGCTAAAAAGAAAATTCTTTTTTATAAAGAAATTTTTGGAGAAGATTTTTATCTTGAAATTATGCCTTTTGGGAAAATAAAAGACCAGATAAAAGTTAACCAAGTTTTAATTCAACTTTCAAAAGAACTTAAGGTTCCGTTAGTAGCCACCTGCGATGTTCATTATCTTCGTCCTGAAGATGCTCAGGCTCATGAAGTTCTTTTAGCAATTCAAACCAAAACTCTTCTTTCTGATAAAAAGCGTCTTTCAATGAAAGATGATGATTTTTCTTTTAAATCACCAAAAGAAGTAATTGAGTTTTTTAAAGATGTTCCTGAAGCAATTGAAAATACTTTAAAAATTGCTTCTTTGTGCAACTTAGAGCTTGAGCTTGGAAAGGTTCAGATGCCAAAGATAAAAATTGAAGCGGGTTTTGATAGCTTTTCTTATCTTAAAAAATTAGCTCAAGAAGGTTTAAGAAAAAGATATCCCCAAATTAGTCCTCAGATAAGAGATCGATTTAATTATGAACTTGAAGTCATTAGAAAAACTGGTTTTGCCGATTATTTTCTCATCGTTGCTGATATTGTTAACTGGGCAAAAAAGGAAGGCATTGTGGTTGGTCCAGGAAGAGGTTCGGCTGCCGGTTCTTTAATTTCTTATTGTCTTGGCATTACTGATGTTGATCCGATCAAATATTCTCTTTTATTTGAAAGATTTTTAAATCCAGAAAGAGTTTCCATGCCTGATATTGACATTGATTTTGATGATCGAAGAAGAGATGAGGTAATTGAATATGCTAAAAGGAAGTTTGGTGAGGATCATGTCGCTCGAATTATTACTTTTGGAACCATGGCAGCTCGACCAGCGATTAGAGATGTGGGGCGAGTTTTAGGTGTTCCTTATAATTTCTGTGATCGACTTGCCAAAACTATTCCTCAAAATCTTTCGATTGAAGAGGCTTTAAAAGCTTCACCAGAATTTCACCATTACTATTCTACTGATCGGCGTGCTTTTGAAATTGTTGAGCTTGCCAAAAAAATAGAAGGAGTAGCTCGACATGCTTCAGTTCATGCCTGCGGTGTTGCCATTGCTCCTTTTCCTTTAATGGAAAAAATCCCGCTTCAACGTGCACCTCAAGATCCAGATACGGTGATTACTCAATATGAAATGAAATCAATTGAAGCTTTAGGAATTTTGAAAATGGACTTTTTGGGTTTGAGAAACTTAACTATCATTGTTGATACTTTAAAGAATGTTGAAAGAACTGAAAAGAAGAAAATTGAAATTAAAAAAATTCCTCTTGATGATCAAAAAACTTTTAAGCTTTTATCAGAAGGAAAAACGGTTGGTGTTTTCCAACTTGAAAGCGAAGGAATGCAAAAAACCTTAAAAGGAGTAAAGCCAACCCAATTTGAAGACTTGATTGCCATTTTAGCTCTTTATCGTCCTGGTCCGGCTCAGCTTATTCCTTCTTATATTCGCAGAAAGCAGGGCAGAGAAAAGATTGAATATCTTCATCCAAAGCTTGAGCCGATTTTAAGATCAACTTATGGAGTTTTAATTTATCAGGAGCAGTTAATGGAAATTGCAAAAGAGTTAGCTGGTTTTTCTTTAAGCGAAGCTGATATTTTAAGAAAAGCAGTTGGAAAAAAGATCAAAGAGCTTTTAGAAGAGCAAAAAGAAAAACTTATCAAAGGAATGATTGAAAGAGGGATTAAAAAAGAAGTGGCTCAAAAAATCTGGGAATGGATTTTACCTTTTGCTCGCTATGGGTTCAATAAAAGTCATGCTACCGGTTATGCTTTGATTGCTTATTGGACGGCATATCTCAAAGCCCATTTTCCTTATGAATTTATGGCTGCGGTGCTTAATGCTGAGGGAAGCAATGTTGATAAAATTTCTTTTTTGCTTTCCGAATGCAAGCGAGCCCAAATCAAAGTTTTACCTCCTTCAATTAATGAAAGTTTTGAAGATTTTCGAGTGGTAAAGATTGGCAATGAAAAAGTAATTCGTTTTGGACTTTCTGCCATTAAAAATGTTGGAAAGAATCTGGTGGAGGCAATCATTTCAGAAAGAGAAAAAAATGGCAAGTTTAAATCAATTGAAGATTTCCTTCAAAGAATTGATCATAAAGATTTAAACAAAAAATCACTTGAGGCTTTAATTAAAGCCGGCGTTTTTACCGGGATGGAGGATCGAAGAGTTTTGCTTGATAATTTAGATTATCTTTTGGATTATCTTAAAAACTCAAAGAAATCGGAAAAAGTTTCTCAGCCAGCTCTTTTCTCTTTGGATCTTTCAAAACCAAAATTTGAACTTAAAAGAAAAAGAGAGGCTAGCCTAGAGGAAAAACTTGCTTGGGAAAAAGAATTTTTAGGAGTTTTTGTTTCTGGTCATCCTTTAGATTTAATTGACTCAAAAATTCTTCCAAGATATAAAATTGCTGATCTTTATCCTTTATCAGATCTATCTTCTCCGGTTGAAATTTTGGGTTTAGTTTCAGAAATTAAAAAAATCGTTACTAAAAATGGAAGTCAGATGCTTTTTGTTAAAGTTGAAGATCAAACTGGCTCAATTGAAGTGATAGTGTTTCCTGATGTTTTAGAAAAAACTTTTCTTTTATGGCAAAAAAATAAGATTTTGCTAATAAGAGGTGAGTTGACAAAAAAAGAAAGCGAACCTAAAATTATTTGCCAGAGCGTCGAGTCAATTAAATAAAATTTTTCTATGAATTTACTTTTAATTCATTCCAATAAGCTTTCCTACAAAGTTTTAGAAAAAGCTTTTAAAGAGCTTAAATTTCCAAAACAAAAACAAAAAGAAATTAAAAAAAGCTGCCTGGTAGTTTTTTTTGCTGCAGTCGAAAAAGATTCTTTAAAGGTTGCCCAAAAAGCGGCAAGTGAGATCAAAAAAGTGGCTCAAAATTTAAAAGAAAAAAGAATCGTTCTTTATCCTTATGTTCACCTTCTTTTTGGAAAAAAGCCCGCTTCTTTAGAAAAAGCTCAAAAGCTTCAGAAAGCTTTAAAAAATTTACTTCAAAAAGATTTTGAAGTAATCTGCGTCCCTCTTGGTTTTTATAAAAGTTTTGAAATTGAGTGTAAAGGTCATCCTTTATCAGAGCTTTCTCGAGTAATTGAAGTTGAGGAAGAAGAAAAAGTTCCTTTAGCTTTAAAAAAAGAAAAAACTTTAAAATCAAACTGGTTTATTTTTGATCCTTCAAAGAGAAAAGAATATCCGATCCAGCTTGAAGGAGAAGAAATTGTTGGTTTTGATTTTTCAGGAAAAGAAAATTTAGAGAAACTAGCCCGCTATGAGATGAAAAAGAAAAGAATTGTTGAAATTGAACCGCCTCATATTAGCTTGATGAAAAGACTGGAAATTGCTGACTATGAAAAAGGCTCTGATCCAGGAAATTTAAAATTTTTTCCTAAAGGAAGGTTAATTAAAGCTTTAATTGAGGACTGGGTGACTCAAAACATGGTTCAAGCTGGTGCCATGGAAGTTGAAACTCCGATAATGTATGATATTAATCATCCAGCTTTAAAAAAATATCTGGATCGTTTTCCAGCGCGCCAATATCTCATTGAAACTCCTAACAAAACTGTTTTTCTAAGATTTGCGGCTTGTTTTGGTCAATTTTTAATGGCTTCTTCGCTTCCTTTAACTTATAAAAATCTTCCTTTTTCTTTATATGAGCTCACTCGCTATAGCTTTCGAGTAGAGCAGCATGGTGAGCTAGCTGGCTTGAGGAGATTAAGAGCTTTTTCAATGCCTGATTGTCATGCTTTCTGTAAAGATCTAGAAGAAGCCAAAAAAGAGATTTTTAAAAGATTTGAAGTTACCAAAAAAGTTCAAAGCGGTCTTGGTTTAGATCTTAAATCTGATTTTGAAATTGCTTTGCGCCTGGTAAAAGATTTTTATCAAAAAAATAAAAAATTTGTCTGGGAGTTTATTGAAAAGATAAATAAACCAATTTTAGTGGAAATTTGGGAAAAAAGATTTTTCTATTTTGTTTTCAAATATGAATGGAACTTTATTGATGCTTTAGAAAAAGCGGCGGCGCTTTCAACTGATCAAATTGATGTTGAAAATGCCAAAAATTTTGAAATCACTTATATTGATAAAGATCAAAAAAGAAAATATCCCATTATCCTTCATCTCTCCCCTTCCGGAGCAATTGAAAGAGTGATGTATGCGCTTTTAGAAAAGGCTTATTTAAAACAAAAGCAAGGAAAACCAGCAAGTTTTCCTTTGTGGCTTGCTCCAGTTCAAGTTCGGCTCTGCCCAGTTTCCCAAAAATATCTTTCTTTTTCTAAAAAAATTTTGAAAATTTTAGAAAAAGAAAAAATTAGAGTTGAGATTGATGATCGTGATTTTACTTTAGCAAAAAAGATTAGAGAAAGTGAGCTCGATTGGATCCCTTATACTTTAACTTTAGGAGAAAAAGAGAAAAAAGAAAATGTTTTCGCAGTAAGAATCCGAGAAAAAAGAAAAGTAGAAAAAATGAAGCTTGAAAAATTGATTGAGAAAATAAAAAAAGAAACCAAGAATTTTCCTTGGCGGGCTTTGGGAGGCTCACCTTTCCTTTCTACTAAAGTAAGATTTAGATAAGACCCAATTTTTTCTTTCTTTCGTATTCTTCTTGTTTTTTAAGTCGATAAAGTTTTGAAAGTTTTCGAGCTCTTTTATTTGGTTTTTTCTGATAAAAAAGTCTTTTTTTTGCTTCAAGCAAAATTCCCGCCTTAATTACTCGGGCGCTAAATCTTTTTACTAAATCTAAACTTGATTCATTTGGTCTTTTCCAGACTTCAACCGACATAGTTTTAAGAAATTAATTTTTGATAAGTTTCTTCAAGATTTTCGTCACCGACATTTACAATCGTTTGCATTGATCCTCCGCCATCATTAGGATAGCGGGGAATGATATGGATATGAAGGTGGGGGATAACCTGACCGGCATCTTT
>Ga0190363_1000809_pt1 | contig 18610 bp, 25 predicted proteins | sample 48721867_MG_FD_161272 | JGI IMG/M metagenome (GOLD analysis project Ga0190363, IMG submission 161272) | Hydrothermal vent microbial mat bacterial communities from Southern Trench, Guaymas Basin, Mexico - 4872-18-6-7_MG | ecosystem: Environmental > Aquatic > Marine > Hydrothermal vents >... | reverse complement strand
TCCCTATAGCCGCTGGGGTGCAGCCCCCTATACTCTTTAGGCGTTCTATATCCGACTTTCACGAGGGGAGGCCAGCCCTTAACCTGCAACCTCATCTTGCTATCCTTTCCCCTAGGCTTCCTCCAGTTAGGCTTCAACCTAACATATCTCCAGCTCTCCTGCCTAACGAACTTGGGCCGCTTAAGCTTCAGTTCCCTAACCCATTTAGGAATCTTTATCGGGCTCACTCCCAACCCACCTTCTTCTCATAGATGTAGATTCCATCTAGGAACTTCCTGGGATCCTTTCTCTTAATTCTGGTGGCTAGCTCGATGTTTGCTGCCGTTTGTCCTACGGCTTCCTTATCTATTCCCTTTACAATCACGTCATCTCCCTTAACCTCGACCTTCGTCCCAGTTCCAACGATCTTTGCTTTCCTTGGATATTTTTCTCCAATGAAGTTCTCTATGAAGACTGTGTCACCTTTAACTTTGACCGACATGGGGAAGTGTGATGCGACGATCTTCATCTTATACATGAAGCCTTGAGTAACTCCAATCATCATGTTTCTGACGATCGACCTTATTGTTCCTATCAGGGCTTCAGCTCTCTTACCTTTTCCAAGAAGCTTGACTATCACCTTGTTTGAGTTAACTTCAAGCTTAACATTAGCATGACTCAGATCTTTCTCCAGTTCTCCGAGTTTTCCCTTAACCCAGATCTTCGCGGAGTCTCTAATCTGGACTTCCACGCCTTCTGGGATCTCGACTTCCTCGACGTATTCCTTTAGGGGCATGACCCCCACCTCAGCGCTCGTGGCTTTTCCTCCTCCCTTGGCCTGCTTTCCGAATTCCGATGAACGCGGGCTATATGACTATTTAAAAATTAAACTCTCCTGCAATACCATCTCAGAACGTCAGTGAAACGGTTCGGGAATGAAGGTTTTGCTGGCTTTTATCTTCGCTGGAGAATTTCATTTAATTCTCTTAGAAAGGCTCCTAAAGCGGCTCTAGGACGCAGTATAAGGGCTTCCACAGCTTTCCTAACCTTTTCTTCGTGTTCACGCGTATATCCTATGCAATCCATGACTATTAGCTGCCTATCCGATAGCTCGGAAATTCGCGGCTTTTCACTTCTGTAAGGAGACCAGGAAACAATTTTCAGATCCTCAGTTAAGCTGCTCCATCTCTGGCGAGCATAATCAATTTGCAACTCTAGGGGGACGATCACCCCTAACTTCTGAGGATTTAAGGATTTCACAATTGAGGCCATGATTCTCCAAGGATAAATTATTGGGATAGGTGAGGCTACATCGAATTCGCCTGTGCATAGCATGACTGCTAGGTCGACGTAGGAAATCTTCTCCAACTTCCTCTCCAGTATCCTCTCAAGCTTCCTTTTCGATGCCTTAACCTCTCTTCCATCTCTAAGCCTTGTAACGTATTCAAGTTCTCCTTCCTCCGCTCTTAGAGAAGCCATCTCCTCATCGCTGAGGCCGTCTAATAACCCGATTTCAAAATAATCTATCCCAGTAAGATACGGCTTAATCTCCGACATCACATCTTCTCTCGGAGATTGACCAATAGTTATGAAAGCTACTTTCATTTCTCAGGAGCACCTTTCTTCAGAATTTCATCGATTCTGCCGTGAACCTGCATAATCGTATTCCATTCGGCTTCATCATAGAACTTTATCCTTCCTGCGGTGTATTCTTTCGCTACCTCGATGACGAATCTCGTGGCTTGTTCTAACGCCCATGCGTTCGTTGCACCTGTAGCCGAACCAGGGACTGGGAGTGAGGTTGTGGTGGCCACTCCGACTACGGGAGCTTTCGTGTAGATCCACGGTTGCATCATGCTGTTTATGTGATAGACTTTCGTCGAGAAAGGTAGAATGTCTTGAAGCGTTATTGGAACTATTCTTGCAGGCTCGCCCGTGACCCTGACGTAGATGTTTATCAGGTCTTCGCTTACTTTGAGTATCCACCCTTCCTTAACTACTGGGGTTATCGAGAATCCCGTGTAGTTTATTACGAGATTCGCCTTCGTCGCATCTACGGAGAGTATCGCATCCATTTCAGGATCTACTTCAAGCTTCAGAAGCTCGAAAATATCGACTGGCGAACTCATCATCGGCACCGGCTTATGCGGCATCGTCGGAGCATTTGGGCAGATATGCGTAGTTATCACGACATCTCCCTCGAGATCATCCCCTCGAGATCTCATTTCTGCGATCTTTAAGGCCGCTGCCAAGGCCACGATCGCGCCATCTGCATCTGATACCATTCCTACGAGTTCTGGGCGGGCGCCAACACCCCCAAGCCTCCCAATTATCCCAAGCGTGGGCGCATCTCCGTTCTGAGACTTACCTCTTCGACCAGGAATCCTTATCTTGAGAAAGTCTGTTTTTCCCTTATCCCCCCGAACTTCGCTAACCTGAATGTCTTCAACTCCCCTTTCGGTGAGAAATTTCTTAACTTTCTCACCCGTCACGTTTGGATCATCTAGGAGATCGATTACCTCTAGAACATGCCTTAACGCGGACATTTAACTCCCTCCTCAAGCATTCCGATATAAAGTCATGTTTATAGTTTGATTGCCAGCCTATTTCCAGAAGTCTTTAAGCCGAAATGCTCTAATGAGTTCATAATGCATGACGGCGCCCGCGGCGACTATGGGATCGATTACCGGAATTTCCAACTTTTCTTGTAGAATTGGTGCGAGTCCTATTGTCGAGAAGCCTGTGCAGCATAGCGCTATTACTTCTGCCCCGTCTTCTATGAGTTGCTCTGCAGCCTCGACTGCGGATTCAACATTTTTCTTTAAATCAATGGTTGCAGATACTCCTTTAGGCCTTCTATAACTTACGAGATTGCTTTTCAAAATCTCGCTGATCGGCTTTGGGGGTTCATCTCCTATACCGAGCGCGCCGACTTTATCTGAAACATTTAATGCGAGAAGTGCGGTGGGTTTCCCAGCTCCGATTATGGGCTTCTTGGAAAATGCTCGGATTTTGTCGACGGCGGGGTCTGCGGCGCAGCTTACGATGATTCCATCAACGTTTTCGTTAAGTAGCTCCTTCGCGAGATCAACGATTTTTGGAATCGCCTCTTCCTCGGATTTTTCATCAAATATTCCGCGAGGCTGGTTTTCGATACACTTGCTTGTGGTTCTGATGTTTGGAAATGCTTTCTCGATTATTCTTCCATGTCGATTTATCTCTTCTTTCTCCTTCAGCGTTATGACGCGTATTATTCCAATCTTGAAGGTTTTCATAATCACTAAGAGACGGGGAAGGATTTTGTTTATTGTAGGTAGTCGGCGGCTATGCCAGCATAGACTTTGCATGCCTTGACGATGTCTTCGGCTTTCACTTTCTCGTTGTATCCATGTATCACTCCGACTTCAGCTGGTCCATAGTGGATTGTGGGCACGCCTTTTCCTCGATAGAATCTCGCGTCGCTCGAAGCCCATTGGACGAGCAGCCTGGGTTTGATTCCTATTATCTGCTCTATGTTTGCTGCTGCGATCTTGACTATGTCAGATCCGGGTGGCGTGTAATTTGCGTTGCTCTTCTCGATATAACTCACTTCTCCTCCGTATTTTGAGACTATTTTCTCAACATGCGATGCTACTTCCTCCGAGGTCATTCCAACAGGCACTCTGATGTCCACATCGAGCTCGCATTTCTCTGGAACTATGTTTATCTTCGTTCCTCCTTTGATTATTCCGAAGTTTATTGTCGCGTGATCTAGGATCTTCCCGATGCCCTTGATCTTTATCAACTGCTCCGCGATTTTCTTCGACTCCTCTATAACTGGCTTCATGTCTTCTGGAACCTTAGGTTTAAGCCCGGTAACCGAGGAAAGCAGTTCCTTCATTAAGTCGGCAGCTTTCAGGATCGCGCTTTCTCCAGCGTATGGTGAGAGGCTTCCGTGAATAGGTTTCCCGTAAATCGTTATCCTCATCCAGAGAGCGCCTTTCTGACCTACGTCTATGAAATCCATTCCAGTGGGTTCAGCTATCACGACGGATGATCCAACGGCGATGTTTTTAGAAACTAAATATCCAGTTCCATGTTCTCCTCCGGTTTCCTCGTCTGGAACGCATACGAGCGTCAATCTTCCTCCAAGCTCTTTCTCATACTTTACAAGCTTCTTGAAGGCGTAGATTATCCCAGCTAGGCCTCCCTTCATGTCGGATGCTCCTCGGCCTAGGAGATAGCCATCCCTAATTTCTCCTAGAAATGGATCAAATTCCCATCTCGATTTATCTCCAACCGGGACGACGTCCATATGCCCATTAAAGATCAGCTCTTTCCCAGAGTTGTTTCCTATTCTCGCGATGAGGCTTATCTTACCCTTCACGGGCTCATATCGCTCAATCTTAACCCCGACTTCTGAAAGATATTCTGCAATGAATGCTGCAATCTCATTCATATCTCCTGGAGGATTTTCGCTCGGAATCTTTATCAGCTTACAGGCGAGATCCAAAACTTCTTGATCTTTAAGTTCCGCTAGGATGCGGTTTTTCAGGTTTCCGCCCATGTTTTGCATCCTAGCCGAATTAAAATTATATTTTTCCTAACTCCCTCCCTTAAGCCGATTAGGTTTTCGGCGAAAACTCTTTTATCCCATGAATTTTTTTAAGATTTGATTATGAGCGGTGAGGAAAAGGCTGTTAAAAAACCTTTACTCACAAGTCGGCAAGTTGGATTAGCGGCAGCCTTCGCGGCCGCTGCATTCGCTTTCAGAGCTAGCGGCTTAGTCATAACCCTAGCGCCGCCGCTGGTAATAGACCTCGGAGCGCTAATGCCCTGCCTAGCTGGAATGGCCGCGGGCCCTATAGTCGGAATAATCGTCGGAATCGCTCGTGGAATCCCCTCTGGACTTCCGCAAGTAGACCTAATTCTGCAGCCGTTTAAGGGAATCTATTGGGCATACGTCTACAAATACGTAATTTTGCGGATAAAGAATCAAGCGCTTAGATGGCCGGTGTTCTGGGCGATTACTTGGCTTCTGCAGTTCTTCGTCGAGGCACCGCTATTCATCTTCGCCAACTCGCTGCTTGGATTCTATCCATTCTATCCAACGTGGCCATTCACCCTAGGATGGTATAATGCCTTATACGGTGTTTATCAGATCGTCGTCTTCTCAGCGATAATCGCAGCCCTACCTGGAGTTTTCGGCTGGAAGGAGGGTAAGGCGCCATGGTAAGTCTTCGGAGGAAGCTCGGGGTATCCTCAACCACGCTGGGGATAGTAATCTTAGTGATAATGTTCATAATCTTCATCATAATCCGCGAACTCTGGCAGAAGGGTGGCAAACCATTTTCGAAAATCCCTGGGGTCAGCTACTACGCGATAGCGCTAATGGTAGTGTTCGGAGTGATATTCTACGTAATTCACAAGAAGACGACCGAGTCGGGAGAGACTTGAGCTCCTCCGAGGAAAACCCAACACCACTCTTTTTTCCGAATTATGATTCCGTTATTTTAATTAGGTCACTTAAAGCCTCTGGGATGGGAAGGCTATGGGCGAGCGCGAAGACGTGGTGATTGAGCTTAAGAATGTAAGCTACAAGTACCCCGCCACCGATTTCTATGCTCTGAAAGACGTATCGCTCACAGTTCGGAGAGGAGAGGTACTGTTAATTACTGGACCTACTGGAGCTGGCAAGACGACCTTATGCTATGTTCTAAATGGGCTTGTTCCACATTTCTTCGGCGGCGTATTTGAGGGTGAAGCACGGGTTCTTGGATATGATATTAGGGAGACTCCCGTCGGTTTTCTCTCAACTAAGGTTGGATTAGTTTTCTCCGATCCGCTTAGCCAATTAGTTTCAGCAACGGTCGAGGATGAAGTCGCCTTCGGCTTAGAAAATCTAGGTCTACCTGAAGAGGAGATAATGAAGAGGGTTAAGGAGGTTTTAGAATACGTTGAGTTATATAAGCTGAAAGATAGGCCGCCATATACCTTATCTGGAGGAGAGCAGCAGGCGGTCGCCCTGGCATCTGTCCTCGCAATGGATCCCGAGGTATACGTGCTAGATGAGCCAACTTCAAATCTCGACCCGATCGGAACCATGAGAGTTCTAGATTTGTTAAAGAAACTGGCTCGGGAGAAGAGGAAGACGATAATTATCGTTGAGCATAAGCTTGAGGAAATGGCGGAGATAGCTGACAGGATGATTGTAATGAATGAAGGTAAGATAATTGCTGAGGGAACCCCGAGAGAAATTTTAACCCATAGAGCGGAACATCTTCACGAATTGGGATTAGAAGCAGCTCACATACCCCTACTCGTTCAAAGGCTCATGAAGGAGAGGCTCATTGATAACGTCGGAGAGATCCCCCTCACCCTAAATGAGGGAGTAAGATTCTTTGATCAAATCCTCTCCTCCAATACGCTTTCTCTGACAAGCGGAAATGGAGGCAGCATAGAATCAAAAAAACAGGGCATTGGAGAACCCATAATCAGAGTTGAGAATCTAGTTCACGTTTACCCAGGCGGAACCATGGCGCTTAAGGGAGTTTCTATGGAAGTTTATAGAGGAGATTTCTTAGCGATAATAGGTCAGAACGGATCGGGAAAAACCACTCTCGTTAAGCATTTCAACGGCTTACTCAAGCCCACCGAAGGGAAGGTAACGGTCTTTGGAATGGACGTCGAGAAAACGCCCACCTCAGAGCTGGTTAAACGCGTTGGATATATCTTCCAAGATCCAGATAGGCAGCTCTTCACTCGAAGCGTTAAAGACGAGTTAATCTTCGGGCCGAAGAACATAGGTCTACCTAAAGACGAGATTGAGGAAAGGATAGAAAGAGTTGCGAAGAAGCTTCGGATAGATCACTTACTTGATCGGCAGCCATACTCACTTGGAAAGGGCGAGAAGCAGAGGGTCGCCATAGCATCGATCCTAGTAATGGATCCTGAGGTGATAGTTCTCGACGAGCCTACAACTGGTCAGGATCCGAGAAATAGGCGTGAGATCATGGATACTATGAAAGCTCTCCATGAAGAAGGTAAGACGATAGTCTTCATAACGCATGACATGAACCTAGTCGCAGAATACGCTAATAGATGCATAGTTATGAGCGATGGCAGAATACTGTTACAAGGATCTCCTAAGGAAGTTTTCCGCGAGGTGGAGACCTTGGAGACTACGCGGCTCAAGCCTCCAACGATCACGAGCCTCTTCCTCGAATTATCGAAGCGATATCCGATCAAGGATACAATCTTGACTTTGGAAGAAGCTGTTAGATTGTTCAGGAGGGTGGGTGGATAAAAGATGGGCTATGAATACTTCCCAGGCAACTCGTTGCTTCACAGACTGGATCCGAGAACTAAGTTCCTGATATTCCTTATGATAGTAGTCTTGACGGTTTCGATCGCCGATCCGGTCGGCATATTCGCGCTTCTCGTCCTAACTGCGATACTTTACAGGGTTGCAGGAATACCAGGAAGAAAGCTTAGAAACATGATAGTGTCATTGCTACCAGTCTTCGCGTTATTCATCTTCCTAAACTGGTTCATCGTGCCGCCTAAGGGAGCTCACCTATTGTTCACGCTCTTCGGCCTTCCGATAACCATTGAGACTACTATGGTCGGGGTAACTGGAGGGCTTAGATTCCTATTGTTTATCTGCGTCGCGAGGCTCTTGACCATGACTACGTCCATCGCTGAGCTGCTGGTGGCCTTAGTGAAGCTTAAAGTCCCTAAGGAGGTGGCCACATCCCTTGGAATAGGCTTCTCTTCAGTGGCGATCCTCATAGACAAAATAAACACGGTTAGGGAGGCTCAGATTTCGAGAGCCGCCAAAGTTGACGTAAAGAATCCGTTCAAGAAGCTTTTCGCGTTAATTCCGATAATTGTTCCAGCCATATATCTAACGATTCTCAGAGGCATGGACGTTGCAAAAGCACTCGAATCTAGAGCGTTCACCTATAATCCAGCTGGCAGAACTATGAGAAAGCACATAAAGCTCAAAACAATAGACTATGCATTCCTAACGGTTTGGCTGATCTTCACGGTGGTGGTTGCATTTCTCAGATTCAAGTATGGCTGGTTTGACTATATGTTCACGATAGGAAGATTCCTCTAAGATGAGAGCTGGTTCAATAGACGTATCCTAAAAGCTTGCCGCCGATTCCTAATTTCTTTGCTTCCCTATGCGACATAACTCCCTTGCTGGTGGTTACGATCAGGATTCCTACATCTCTGCTTGGAAGGAATTGCTGCTCCCACTTCTCGTACTCATCCTTCTTCACGCTGAACCTCGGCCTTATCGGAGCTGCTCGATTTATTCTACCGAGAAGCTGGATTCTGAATTTTCCTCCTCTTCCATCCTCTATGTATTCGATTGCGCCGATGTAGCCGTGTCTCTGAAGAGTTTTTAGAATCTCTCCTATTAGCTTTGAGGCATAGTATACGCACTCCCTATTCCTGACCATCTCATTGTTCTGAAGGGTCGTGAACAGCCCTGACACCAAGTCTTTGCTCATCTCCTCTCGAAGCCAAAGCTCAGTCTCTTTATAAGTCTTATTTCAGGGAGCATTCTCTTCGGGATAAACAGAATTACGCAAGGAGTTTAGAGAATCTTTCTCTACTCATATACCTTGAAGCCTAGGAGCGGGCCGATTTCGTTAATGCATCTTCTGCATATGTAGAGGTTATATTTTCTAATTACTCCTACGGTTGTGCCGCATCGCCTGCACTTGACCACTCCTTTGCCGAATTTCCTATCCTTCGGCGGCTTATGCTTCGCCATTTCCCGCTCACCTGCCCGAATGTTATTGGACAATATTAAGTTTCAGGTGTGTTGTTTATTCTTCGACGATCTTGACGCCGAATGTTTCCTGCATGAACTTCATAGCTTCCTCTCTCGTCACCTTATGGCTTGCTCCTATCTTGCTTCTGGCCCTTCTTCTTAAAGCAACTCTTAGCCCGGGTCTCGATAAGTGGACGCAGACATCCATTCCGATTATCCCTAATTCAGGGTCATATTTCGTTCCGGGAATGTCTAGATGCTCTTTGATTCCGAAGGAGAAGTTTCCATTTTCATCGAAGCTTGAGGCTTTGAGCGTGTTGTTGACGGCTTTCAAAGCTTTCTCTAAAAATTCCACAGCCTTCTGCTTTCTCAAGGTAACTCTCACGGCTATAGGCTGGCCTCTGTAGATCCCGAATCCCTTGATCGTCTTCTTGGCTTTCCTAAACTGAGGTTTTTGGCCTGTAAGCATTTCGATGATCTTAGCGGCTTTCTCAAGTCTCGCTCCACTCGCTCCTATACAGGAATTCACTACTACCTTCTCGATTCTTAGCTTCCGCATCGGGTTTTCTTCCTTCTTTTTCTTCTCTTCGACTACGGTAGTTTCAGCCATGGCTCCTCCTCTCCCACTACCATCACATAGTCGAGTATAGAGATTACTTCGCCCTGAGCGGTTGAAAGCTTAACGAGAGGCTTAGCAGGGTAAACTACATCTCTCTTTATCTCCACGATCTTTCCATGAAGTCCCTGCTTCGGTCCCTTAATCAGAAGCCCATATTTTCCTTCTTCGAGCTTAAGATACCCTAGAATTGATTGGCTTGGGACGGCGATTTTTAGTGTATCCTTTGTCTTGTATTGCTTTACTTCATCTGTTATCTCCTTGAATCTTATGTTTCTTCCATCATGGAGAGTTATCTGGAGATGGCCTCCCGCGACGTGCATTTTCCTAATGATTTTGCCGAGCTTGAATCCGGATTCTTCTTTCGGAATCTCTATCAAATCGAGGCCTCTTCGATAAACTGGCAACACTCTGAAGTTCTCTCCCGTATCGGGTATCGAGACTACATCCATTAATCCAACTGGAAACTTGTAGTCTTTCACGGGTCTCCCGTCGACGAGTATTTTCCCGCTCTTGATTATCTTCTTCGCTTCTTCAGCTCTCTCAGCATACTTCAAGTAATCTCTAACTATTAGGAGAAGTGGGATGCATTCATATTTGGGGTGTGGACCTGGCGAGGGGCATACGGTAAAGACTGCTTCCTTAACTGATGTCTTGAGGTGTGGTGGTGCGGCGAGTCTCTTCAGATGTCCCATTAGGCTTCAACCTCCTTTCCCCTAACTAGCGCTTGCTTTCTATACGGATCATCTAGATTTAACTCTGTGATCATGACGTTTGAGACGTGAATAGGTCTATTGACAGAGGAGCCATCTGCTTTCTTAATTGTGACATTCTCTATGTAGACCATCTGCCTCTCTCGATCAACCCTGATAACCTTCCCCTCAACTCCCTTGAATTCTCCTCTCATGATCTTGACCTTATCCCCGACTCGAACTGGGAAGGATCTTCGCTTGTACTTTTCTCTAAGCTCTGGTGAGAGGTGAGCTGACATAAGCTTAGGTAGCTTATGCAGAGGCGCGTTGTAAAGCCTTTTCCGCTGTTTTCTAGGCTTAGCCGATTGCCGCGCCATTCCAATCACCTTAAGGCTCAATTACGCTTTTCCCCTCGCATGAATTTCCCTGCTTCTGATGATCGCGGTATAAATGACTATTTAAAGATGGTGATCAGGAGATATGGGATGAAATAGATCTTGAGAATTATGTAGTCTGTTGAGCTGCTTCAATAACCCTCTTTTCGAAGTTGTATCTGTTCCTGAGCCTTGGGATTATTCCCTTCTTCGGCTTTGCCTCTATCTTTGGGGTCTGCGACCTGACCTTTCCAGCCTTCGTGATTGAGCCGTGGCTCGGCATGTTCTCCGTGCCTCATTTTAGAGGAGGTTCCTCTTATATCTTCGCTTCAGAAGCGGTCATAGTGGACTATCTCTTCTAGCTTCTTCTTAGGAGGCATCTCCGGTTTTTCAGCTGGATAGCCTATGGTGATCATCGCTACGACTCTGAGGTTTTCGGGAATTTTGAGAATCTCTTTAACCTCGGCTTCATCGAATGCTCCTATCCAGCACGAAGCTAATCCGAGAGCTTCAGCGGCGATTACCATGTTCTGTAAAGCTATGGCCACGTCTACGGTCATCCACTCGCTACGCGGATCTCCGCATCCCACGATGAGGACGGAGGCTTCTTCGATGAAGCTATTCCAGCTCATGAAGATGAGCTTACGCTTTATCTCAGGGTTCCTAACGACTATGAAATGCCATGGTTGCTGGTTATGTGCTGAAGGTGCAAGTCTACCTGCTTCGAGAATTGCCTTCAAAACATCGTCGGAGATGGGTTTCTTCTTATAACTCCTAACGCTTCTCCGCTCGTAGATTATCTTCAGCAACTCTTTCCTATCGCACATCAAAATTTCCACTAGGCAGAAGCATCTTAAAGCTTCTCCAAATGGGAAAGGCTAAGATATTATGCATTCGAGCTTACATCCATGGGTTTGAGATTAGCCATCTACGGACTGGGCGAGATAGGGAGACTCCTTGGAAAGGTTGGAGTAATGAGGGGCCATGAGATAGTCGGAGCAGTCGATATAGATCCTAAGCTAATCGGTGAAGATATTGGAGAACTCATAGGCGTCGGTAGGCTCGGTGTAAAAGTGACGAGCGACGTTGAGGAGGCTATTAGAGAATCTGATGTGGTTTTACACGCGACGACATCATATCTACCAAAAGTTTTCCCCCAGCTTGAAAAAGCCGTCAGACTGGGAAAATCGATAGTCTCAACTTGTGAAACACTTTCATATCCATTTTACCGCTACCCAATTCTCGCTAGAAGGCTTGATGAACTTGCGAAATCACATGGCTCAACGATAATCGGAACCGGGATAAATCCAGGCTTCCTCCTAGATACGCTAGCCATAGTTCTCGCTTCCTCCATCCCGGTCGTGAAGGCGATCAAGGCTAAGCGTGTTCTTAACGCCGCGAAAAGAAGACAGGCTTTCAGAAAGAAGATAGGCGTGGGAATGAATCCAGAGGATTATGAAAAGGGGCTCAGAAGTGGAGAATACACGGGCCACGTTGGCTATGCTGAATCAGTCTGTCTAATAGCTGAAGCAGCCGGATTAAACCTAACGCGGATAGCAGAAGATCAAAAGCCAATCGTTGCAGAAGAATCTATCGAGGATTCCGGAGTAACTGTGGAAAAAGGTAGGGTTAAGGGGATCAAGGGCTATGGCATAGGATACGTCAATGATCAAGAGAAGATTCGCATCGAATTCGAAGCAACCGTCAATGCCGAAGAATTTGAGGAGATAATTCTCGAGGGAGAAGAATATACGGTAACCTGGAGAAGTAGCGGGACTCCGGGAGACCTTGGAACGGCTGCTGTGATAGTATCTGTCGCTGAGAAGCTCGAAGCCATGCCCTATGGCCTAGTAACAATGGCAGATCTACTGCCCTTCCGCATAGGATTGAGGTAACGACAAACTATAATTAACGCTGAAACCTTTCAAGATACGGGTTTTCCATGAACTCGAAGAGCGTAATCCTCGCTGCCACCCCGCTAGGCGTGCTAGCGATCGAGGATGGAGACGTGAAAACGCACAAGCTCTTCGACGGCGATGCTGATGCGAGGTTCAGCAAATTCTCGAAGATCATTAAAGGAGAACTCGTTAACGAGCTTAAAGAAGCCGTTTCAACGATTTCCTCAGAAGGTGTTAAGGAAATAGCGGTAACTCCGTCAACGATCCTCATGAACCTGGCTAGAGAGTATGGTGATCTAAGTTTCAAGGAGCTTGATAGGCCGATCGACTTAGAAGACATTTTCGTAAAGAATGGCTTAATGCCAAGTGTCGAGGAATATCGGAAAGCGGTGAAAGAGGTCGTTGACAAACTCGTAACGGTCGAGCTGAAGGAGGCAGTTGCTCGAAGGGATATGATGATCGTCCACGCAGTCCACATCCTCGAAGACCTCGACAAGCAGATCAACATGTTCTATACGCGATGCAGGGAATGGTTTGGATTAAACTTCCCGGAGCTCGCCGACATAGTCGACGACCTAGAAGACTACATGAGGATAGTTGCCGAATTTGGATCGAGGAGGAATATAACTGAAGAGAAGCTTAGGGAAATAGTTGGACCAAAGAAGGCGAAAGAAATCATGGAGAAGGCTAAAACGTCGGTTGGAGCGGATCTAAGCCCGGAAGATGAGGAGAGAGTTAAGGAAGTGGCGAGAGAGGGATTGCGGCTGATAAATCTGAGGAAGGAGCAGGAGCGGTATATCGAGGAGCTGATGTCCGCTGAAGCTCCGAACCTCGTAGCGATAGCAGGACCGATCCTCGGAGCAAAGCTCATCTCAATGGCAGGCGGATTAGAAAAGCTCGCAAGGCTTCCAGCAAGCACAATCCAAGTTCTCGGAGCCGAGAAAGCTCTCTTCAGATTCTTCAGAACTGGTAGAGGTGCTCCAAAACATGGCGTGATCTTCCAGCATCCATATGTCCATGGTTCGCCAAAATGGCAACGTGGAAAGATCGCGAGGCTTCTCGCAGCCAAGATCGCGTTAGCCGCTAGAATAGACTATTTCTCGAGAGAAGATAGAAGTGCGGAGCTCAGAAAGGCTCTTGAAGAACGACTCGCGGAAATAAAGAAAAAATATGCCCAGCCCCCGAAGAAAGCGAAGCCTCCCAAGAAGCCTAAGAAGAGGCGGAAGAAATGATTAAAGGATGCATATGAGAAACATGGTGTGAGAGAATGGTCGAAGTAACTCCACATGAGAAATTCAAGGGCGTTTACTGGATTCAGGAGGCAGAGAAAGTTTTAGCGACGAGAAACTTGGCTCCAGGAGTTCAGGTCTATGGAGAGAAGCTGTATAAGGTTGGAGCTGATGAGTATAGAAGCTGGATTCCATACAGAAGCAAGCTCGCAGCAGCCATCCTCAAAGGATTGGAAAACATGTTCATCGAACCCGGCTCCCGCGTCCTCTATCTCGGAACCGCCACAGGGACAACCTCAAGCCATGTTTCAGATATCATCGGAAAAGATGGGATACTCTACGGTGTCGAATTTGCTTCCAGAGTTATGATCCAATTTAAGCAGAATGTTTCGGATAAACGAGCAAACGTTGTTCCAATCTTCGCCGATGCTAGGAAGCCGGGAACCTATGCATCGATAGTAGGGGAGGTTGATGTAATTTACTGTGATGTAGCTCAGCCCGAGCAGGCGAAGCTTTTCGCAGATAACGCTAGGCTCATGCTTAAGAGTGGAGGACATGGATATCTTGCAGTTAAAGCTAGAAGCATAGACAGCGTTCAAGAACCAGAAATCGTTTACAGAAGGGAAATAGACATTCTTGAAAAGAACGGTCTTAAACCGATCGAGGTCTTATCGCTTGAGCCATATGAACGAGATCACGTGATGGTTGTATTAGAGTACCGATAAGCTTCTCAGATAACGATCAATTTCTCTAGCTGCTTTGATTCCGTCGGCGGTTGCGATAGCATAGGTTGAAGACCCTCTAATCACATCTCCTCCCGCGAAAACTCCTTTTCTAGAGGTTTCAAGCCTTTCGTTAACTTTTATCGTCCCATCTTCATTCAATTCGATCCCATCTTTCTCTGAGAGCCAATCAACTGAAGGCTTTGCCCCTATTGCAAAGATTACGTGATCAGCTTCTACTTCAAATTCGGAACTTTCAACGGGTATAGGCTTCCTCCTACCATCAGGTCCAGGCTCTCCAAGCCTCATCCTAATGCACTTCACCTTTCTCAGCTTTCCATTTTCTCCTATGAGTTCTATTGGCTGTACTAGGAACATTATCTCTACGCCTTCCTTGATTGCCTCCTCTATTTCCTCCTCTTCTGCAGGCATCTCCTCTCTGCTTCTTCGATACATTATCGTTACTTCCTCTGCACCGAGCCGAAGCGCCGTTCTAGCAACATCCATCGCCACATTCCCTCCTCCGATTACTCGAACTTTCCCCGTTAGCTGGGGTTTCTCACCTTTCTTGACCTTCTTTAATAACTCCATTCCTAGATGAACACCTTCAAGTTCCATTCCTTTTAATCTTAGGGTTCTCGGTTTATCCGCGCCAGTGGCGATGAAGATTGCTTTGTAGCCTTGCTGGAATAGATCATCTATTGATGCATCTCTTCCCAACATAAAGCTCGTTCTAAATTCCACTCCGAGGATCTTAACGAGTTCCACTTCTCTCTCGACAATCCTTGAAGGAAGCCTAAACTCGGGTATGGATCCTATTAGCTGGCCGCCGAGCTTCTCCGAGGCTTCGAAGACTGTTACATAATGTCCTAGAAGCCGTAGGTGATAGGCAGCTGTAAGACCCGCGGGGCCTGAGCCAATAATAGCTACCTTAAGTCTTGATGGGGGTTTAGGTTTTAGGAGATTCTTCTCCATCCTAACGGAATCGGCGACAGCTCGCTTAACGGCCCTAATTCTTACAGGTTCTCCGCCAATTTGTCCCAGTGTACATGCTTTTTCGCAGTAGCCAATGCAAATTCTGCCGCATACTCCCTGAGTCGGCATGAATCTTAAAGCAAGTTTGCATGCGTCATCTATTCTACCTTCGGCGACTGCTTTCAGATATGCTGGGACGGGGAAGTTTAGAGGACATGCATTTACGCATCTTGGGACACGGCACTTAAGACATCTTGCAGCTTCTTGCTTGGCTTCATCCAGCTCAACCTTGAAATAGACTTCTTCGAAAGTTTTCCTTTTCGCTTGGGATACTTCTTTTGGAAATGCTTTGACTTCCAATATTTTTAGAAGGCTTGCTCTTTCTCTTTGCAAATGTTTCACGAGATCGTTATAGAATTTTTTCCTCTCGCTGAAGGTCATTTCTTCGATCATGAAATGCGCTATTGCTTCAAAATGCTTCTTGGAAAATTCGCGCAGTTCTAAGTCGGGCGTCAATCCAGCCTTGCTAATTATGTCTGCGAGCTTCTCCCTAAGAGATGGAGGATAGTTTTCAAGAATCTCTGAAAGTTTCATGATTTCTTCAGATTTCGCTTCTTTTATGTGGATAAATTTTATCCCTCAACAGGGGTTCAAAGGATAAATAGCGGCTTAGAGCTGGCTTGAGGGAGGTAAGGCAAGGAAAAACCGGGTGCGCTGAAGATGCCTCATTGGGGTTACTCGATCAAGGAATTGGATGAGACTCGCACGGTCAAGGCGAGCCTTAGGGAGGTAGACGTATCTCCGAAGTGGTCGAGAGAGGTTTGTAAGGCTATTGTAGGCTTAACGATCCCCGAGGCCAAGAAGCTCATGGAAGATGTCATCGCCATGAAGCGCATGATCCCATATAGGAGATACAACAAGAAGCGTGCTCATCACGCTCAAACGAAGGGGCCAGGAGGCTACCCCGTGAAAGTGGCTAAGCACATGCTAAAGCTTCTTGAAAGCTTAGAGGCTAATGCTGATTTTAAGGGATTTGATCCAGATGATGTCGTGATAATTCACGCTGCAGCCCATAAAGGAAGGCGAATTAGGAAATTTATTGAGCGAGCTTTTGGAAGAGCTACACCTTACGATAAGCAATTAGTCCATATCGAGGTTATTGGGGAGGTGAGGAGCTGAAAATGTCCTCCATAAAGAACATTCTCCAAACAAAGCTCAAGAAGGCGGAGATATACGAATATTTAGCGGAGAAGCTTAAGGATGCGGGATTCGGGGGAGTTGACATATTCTTCACACCCATGGGTACCAGAGTAACGATCTACGCGATGAGACCTGGAAGAGTTATCGGACCTCGAGGTAAGACAATAAAAGAAATTTCAGAAGAGCTTGAAAAGAGATTCGGAGTCGAGAACCCGAACGTCACGGTAGCCGAGATAGAAGTCCCCGAGCTTAACCCACAAGTAATGGCATATAGGATTGCTCAAGCTCTTCAGAGGGGCGTAAGACATAGACGAGTGGCCTTCTGGGCCTTGAGGAGGATAATGGATACCGGAGCGCGGGGAGTTGAAATCGAGATTAGCGGCAAGCTCACCTCAGCCAGACATAGAACAGAAAAATTCACAGCTGGCATAATGCCGAAATCAGGCGAGCTTGTGCTCAAATACGTGAAGGTTGGAAAGGCTTCAGTTCTCCTAAAGAGCGGAGTCTTCGGCGTGAAGGTTAAGATCTATCCGCCAGACGCTCCCATGCCAGAGGAAGTTTCAATAAAAGTTCCTGAGGAAGCTTCAGCTAAGGAATCTCAGACATCGGAGGGATCTGGAAGTGGTGAGGGAAGTGAAGGAGCTTAGAGAAAAAAGCACAGAAGAGCTGATAGCTGAGCTAGATAGGCTTAGAGCAGAGCTAGTGTTAGTTAGGAGTAAAACCGTGGCAGGCGGCGGCTTAGAGAAGACAGCTCAGATAAGGAACGTAAGGCGGAGAATAGCGAGAATACTAACTATCCTCCGAGAACGAGGAATAAAGCTTTAACTCTCTTTTTTCCTGCTTAATCACTTCAGCCTCTCCAGAACTATTGCTGGACAAACCCTCTTAACGCCCTCCGTTTTCTCAAGTTTCTTAACAAAGTCTGAGAGCTCGCTTGAGTTCTTGAACCAACATTCAGCAATGAGCATATGGTCTCCGCTGGTCGAATAAAGTTTCACGACCTCCTCGCATTTCTTCAAGTCTTCCATTATTCGGAGGTAATGTTCTGGAGCCGTATCGAATCCAATTATCCCCACAGCCCCGTATCCAAGCTTCTTAGGATCCACTTCAACCGTATATCTCCTGATCACTCCGCGTTCCTCCAATCGCTTAATCCTCTTCCTAACAGCAGCTTCCGTCACTCCTAGGATCTTTGCTAGCTTAACGTAGGGTCTTCTCGAATTTTCCATTAATAGCTTGATGAGCTTAATGTCCGATATTCGAACCATAACATTTATTATTTCGACTACTATAAGTACTTATTGCGAATGAGGTGGTATAAGTCTGGATCAATCTAAGATCCCTTTATTGGGAGAAAAGGTTCCAAGCTTCGAAGCCCAGACGACGCGTGGAAAAATCAAGTTTCCAGAAGATTATAAGGGAAAGTGGGTGGTTTTGTTTTCTCATCCTGCCGACTTCACGCCAGTTTGCACGACGGAGTTTGTGGCCTTTCAGAAACGCTATGATGAGTTTAAGAAGCTTGGATGCGAGCTAATCGGCCTTAGCATAGATCAAGTTTTCAGTCACATTAAGTGGGTTGAGTGGATAAAGGAGAAGCTAAACATCGAGATAAAGTTCCCAATAATCGCCGACGATCAGGGAAAAATCGCAACAATGCTTGGAATGATTCATCCTGGAAAAGGCTCTAACACGGTTAGAGCTGTTTTCGTGATAGATCCTGATGGAATTGTGAGAGCAATTCTCTATTATCCGCAGGAGGTCGGCCGAAACATGGACGAAATACTCAGGCTTGTGAAGGCTTTGCAGATCTCAGACGAGAACCACGTCGCGGTTCCAGCCAATTGGCCGAATAACGAGTTAATCGGAGATAAGGTAATAATTCCGCCAGCAAGCGATATTGAAACAGCGAAGAAGAGGCTTAAGGAGTACGAGTGTTACGATTGGTGGTTCTGTTACAAATCGCTTAAATAACTTGATTCGGATAGGAGAAGATGCTTGAAACATGAAGGGAAGAGAAATAGTTAAGCTTGATGTGAATAAGCTTCTAGAGCTTCTCAATAAGGCCCTAGCTGATGAATGGCTTGCCTATTATCAATATTGGGTTGGCTCCAAGATAGCGGTCGGCCCCATGCGCGAGCTCGTCGTGAAAGAGTTAACC
>Ga0190363_1000808_pt1 | contig 18626 bp, 17 predicted proteins | sample 48721867_MG_FD_161272 | JGI IMG/M metagenome (GOLD analysis project Ga0190363, IMG submission 161272) | Hydrothermal vent microbial mat bacterial communities from Southern Trench, Guaymas Basin, Mexico - 4872-18-6-7_MG | ecosystem: Environmental > Aquatic > Marine > Hydrothermal vents >... | reverse complement strand
CTCATTTAATCTAAATATATCAAAGTAATATTCTATTTTTTCTTTTATCTTTTTCCTATCTATTCCATAGACGCTTCCTACAAATTCTAAAAACTCATAAGGAGTAAGGTTCTCGTATAAAAAGGGAGTATCGGGAATAAAGCCAATTATTTTTTTTATCTTTAAATAATCTTTCTCTAAATCTAAACCTTCAATATAAATTTTGCCTTTTGTCGGTTTCATCAATCCTACCAAAATTTTTAAAGTTGTAGTTTTTCCTGCTCCGTTAGGTCCTAAAAGACAGTAAAATTCCCCTTCTTTTATGGTTAAATTCAAATTTTTTATTGCCTCAAAATCTCCAAATTTTTTTGATAAATTTTCAACTTTAATCATCTATATTCTACTATATCAATTTTTAAATTATTTAAAAGTTTAAAAATTTCCCACTGATTTTCAAGACCTTGAAAAAGCTTTATATGTGTAGGGTCAGCTATCAGTTGATTTAATGCCGGATCTGTATCTATCCATTCCCCTACATATAAAGATACCCAAGCATGATAAAGAAATCTTCCTTCTCTATAAACCAGTCCAATATTAACATAAGAAGGGATACCTAAGCATCTTAAAAACCCCACAAGAAGCGCGCTGATTTCTGCACAATCCCCCTGACGCATTTTTAAAGTATCTAAAGTATTGGGAATAGAAAATGTAGGAATTTTTTTAATATTTTTATTAATCCAGGAAGATAGTTTCTCTAAAATCTTTAAGGGATCTTTCTCATCCTTTATAATTGAGGAAACTGTTTTTTTCAAAAGAGAATTATTAAAGCGAATGAATTTATCTTCTTTAAGATATTTTTGGAAATTACTCGGTGAAAAAGTAATATTTTTTTGAACAGGAGTTTTTTTTGTAATCTCTACTATTGCCTCTTTCTCTTGAAAACTAACTTTTTGGTTAAAATCTTCTCTTATCCATTCCTTTTTTATCCCTCTAATTTTTACTTTTAAATAATGCAATTTTTCTGGTTCAGGCAATTTCTCTGTTTCTATAGCTAAAATTTGGGCTATATCAATACGGGAAGATTCTTTTTTGGAAAAAAGTAGATGAGGCTCTTCTTTTATAAATTTAAATCCTAAAAATTCCTCATAAAGCAGTCTTCCCTGAGAATCTACATAGAGCTTACCCTTTACCCCCTCTACATCCATCTCTATAAGATATGTCTTCTCTTTAAAATTCTTCATCGCCTTTCTTCCTTTATTAAAAAGAGTTATTTTCATCTTTTTTTCTAAAAAAGGGTCGTATACATAAAAAGTAACTTTCTTTTTTAGAGGGAGAAAATTAAAAGAGATAGGAAGAAACAAAGAATTTATCAACTCCCCTTTAATGGATAAAGATTTCTCCAGTTTCTGCAAGGGAGTCTCCAGACGAAGAAGATAAAGATTATTTTTAATTTTTTTTAACTCCCCTTTAAGAAAATAATTTTTTGAATGTAGATTAAGAAAAGCCTTTTTGAGTGAATAATCATCAAAAAGCTTTATTTTCGTATGAAGATCAATTGGCTCTACATATCCTAAAACAGGAAGATTAAGGTGTGTATCGTTTTCTAATAAGTATCCCCCTCCCTCTCTTAATTCTTGAACTTTCATAGAAAAATGAGAAATACCAATGAATGTATTTTGAAAATATACTCCATACCAAGTATCTTCAATAAGTAAATCTTGAGGGATAAAAAAAGAGAAATTTGTTTTTTTAAGAAAGAGATTGTTTTCTTTAAGAAAAAGAAGAGAGAAAGAAAAAATGAAAAAAAGAAAAGAGAAAAATAAAAAAAGGTTTTTTCTTCTCAATCTATCCTTTAACTACACAAAGAGGCTTCATACGGCAAACTTTCTTAGATAATCCTGCTTTATCTACTACCTCTACTACATCATCAACATTTTTATAAGCAGATGGGGCTTCCTCAACTATTGTCTTTTTTCCTGTTGCTCTTACCTCAATTCCTTTTGTCTTTAATTCATTCAAAAGAGTATTAAGATTAACAGTTCTTATTGCTTCGTGACGAGATTTTACACGCCCTGCTCCATGGCAAGTGCTTGAAAAACTTTCCTCCTCTGCCTTCTTTGTTCCTATTAAAAGATAGGAAGCTCTTCCCATATCTCCAGGAATAATTACCGGCTGACCAATCTCTTTATATTTGGAAGGAAGCAAGGGGTTTTTTGGACCCAATGAGCGTGTAGCACCTTTGCGATGAACACAAAGTAATTTTTCTTTACCATTGATTTTATGTTTCTCAAATTTAGCGATATTGTGAGCAACATCATAAATCAAATCCATTCCTAAATCCTGCCATCTTTTCCCAAAGACTTCCTCGAAACTGGTGCGTGTAAGGTGCATCAAAACCTGACGATTACACCAGGCAAAGTTAGCTGCTGCTTTCATTGCTCCTATATATCGGCGAGCCTCCTCACTCTCTATAGGTGCACAGGCAAGTTGTCTATCAGGCACTTTTATTCCATACTTAGATAAACATTTAACCATCACCCTTACATAATCATCACAAACCTGATATCCAAAACCTCTAGATCCAGAATGAATCATCACTGTGATCTGTCCTTCAAATAATCCTAATCTTTTAGCAATCTCCTCATCAAAAACTTCATCTATCACCTGAACCTCTAAAAAGTGATTTCCACTTCCCAAAGTCCCGGCTTGCTCCCTTCCTCTCTCATAAGCACGTTGTGATACATAATCAGGAACAGCCCCCTCAATAGCTCCATTTTCCTCACATACCTCTAAATCCTCCTCTACTCCAAATCCCTTTCTAACTGCCCACCTTGCTCCCTCCACCACCAATTTTTTAAGTTCAGAAATAGAAACTTTAATCTCACCTCTTGAACCTACACCTGAAGGGACATTGCGATACAAAGCATCTACTAATTTGCTAATTCTCCCTTCTATATCTTTTAAAGTTAAATTTGTCTTTAAAAGTCGTACTCCACAGTTGATATCAAAGCCTACGCCTCCCGGAGAAATTACCCCCCCCTCATCAGGATCAGTTGCTGCTACTCCTCCAATACAGAAACCATATCCCCAGTGAATATCCGGCATAGCTAAGGAATACTTAACGATTCCTGGTAAAAACGCAACGTTAGCTACTTGTTCATAAGCTTTATCTTTTATAATATGAGAAAGCATATTCTGGGAGGCATAAATTATCCCCTCAACACGCATTCCTTGTTTGTAAGATTTAGATAGACGCCATTTATAATCGTTTATTTTCTCTAAGGGCTGCATTTTTTAAATTAAAATTATCTCCCTCCTAAGGAAGGCATTCCCTGTCCAATTACAATTCTCAAAGCTTGCTCGGGAGTAAATCCTTTTCTTATTAAAGCATCATAGTAATTTTTTGTAAAAGTAGCCAGTTTCTCCGCAGTCTCTGGTTCAGAAAAAAGTTCAAGCATTGCCTTCATCATTCCTTTCATCATCATCCCCATCATCGGTCCCATCTGCCGAAGAGCTTCCTTGGGAGATTCTCTATAAGTGGGAGATTCTCTATAAGAAGATCTTTCTTTTTCAAAAGAAAACCTTTGAGGATTATGTCTTTCTTGAGCTAAAATCAATAAAGGAAAAGATAAAATCAAAATCCCTACACCTATCTTTAACCCTTTAAACATCAGCACCTCCTCCTTAAAAATAACCCTATATGTCAAAAATAATATCCACTTCTAACTTATCTTTCTTTTTTTTTATTTTCAAATTATGATAAGTAGCCGCTTTAATCTCCATATTTATTTTATTACTATAGGGATCAAAATCAATGCCTTTAATTTTTGCTTTCAGAGTTTTTAAAGATTTATTTTCATTTATTTCTAAATCGCAACTGCAGAAAAGAAATTTTTCTGCGAAAAAAAGAGAAATTAATTCATTTAACCAGGCAACCAAAAGTTCTTCCCAACTTTCTGCCTCTAATCTTATCGTCTTCTCTTTCCTGCCTTCTCTTTTTTCACTAACAAGAAGAGAAATTAACGCTTGAGCGCTATTTTTGAAAAGTTCCTTTAAATCTTCTGCATATACCCTTACTCCAACATCAGCAGTATGTTCAATTAATTCAAATTTTTTCATCTCTGAAAATGGGCCGTGCAGGACTCGAACCTGCGACCTTGGGCTTAAGAGGCCCCTGCTCTACCAGTTGAGCTAACGGCCCAGTTTATTCAAATTATATCATTTTCTTAGCAAAATAAAAGTTTATTTTATCAGGAATTTATCCACACTCAGTTACACACCCGGCGGGTGTGATTGGTTGAGTAAAGATATTTTTATAAATTTTATTTATAAATCCAATCGGCTTGATAGCATCCCATTTTGTGAGCGAAGTATTATAAAGTTCATTTGATTATAAATTCTTTGATAACCTTCCCATTTACGATAATCTGATACTTACCTTCTGGAACTTGCTTTTTTATCTCTCTGCGAATGATCTTTCCTTCACATTCTTCGGTTATTTCAACGTATTCTTTTTGATCCCAGACAAAGGTTTCATTGACATATTCTTCTTTTTGAAATATCACATCACTACAGCCATAACACCATTTTTTTGAAAAATTACAGAGTTGATAGACTTCCTTTCCAACTATTTTTCCATTCTTACAATATTGATCAAACCCACTACCTGATTCTCCATCACAACTGTGTTTTAACTTTATAGATTCCCCTTTCTCGTTTACAATTTTAAAAGGAAGTTCGTTGGTCCAGAGTTTAACTTTTGCATTTATTGAAAAAGTAATCGGTTCACCTTTTTTGTATACTTCCCCCTCTCTTCTTTCTAACTTAATCTTATCTTTACTATAGAGACCGTGATTATCAATTCTGATATTACATATTACTTTATGCCCCATCCATTCCTTTTCAAATTTCCCGGTGTAATATTCCTTAGGTTTAAGGACAATATTCGTATTAGCATAACTTAAGTAAATTGTTCCATTGGAGTCTATGTATTTAATCTTCATAAGAAATGGAAGATTGTGTGAATCTGGTAGTGTATATATTGGAATTATACCTCCTCCACCACCGCCACCTGATTCTCGAAGTTCTATTGTATTAAGGATTACTGCTGATAATTCTTTATTTATCTCAAAATTACAGCTATCACATTCTAAAATTCCAGAATCCTTGTTGAAATGAATCTTAGGTGGAAAATCTATCATTACTGGACTTCCTGAGATTTCTTGATGAAGACTGAGAAGAAGATATTTATCTTGAGGTATTGATTTAAGAAAAACTGCATTTTTACCATTCCATTCTATAATAACATTAATTTTATCTATATCTTGAACCTCATCTAATATTTTACTTCCAGCTTTAACTCCCCAATCATCACTTCCTTCAACCAGCAACATCGCCTTTTCCTTATTCCAAGGATTTGGCAAAATCTCCAAAATCCCTTTACTTTTGCCAGGAAATTCTTCCATTACTCTCATTGCATTTGTCATCACATACACCTCCTCAAAGAAAGGATTTGTTTTTGGCGTGCCAATAACGATTAAATTAAAGTTTCTTTTATCTTCATCTGTGATTTTAGAATAGCTTATTATTTTTAAACTATCTACGCAAATTTCTTTCTCTTCACCAAGTTCATTTATTTTTTTAATTTTTGTTGAACCATCCGGACATTTACAGTAGCCGGGTTTGTAATAGATGTTTAGATTGCATACTTTTCTTCCGTCAGGATAAATAACTTCTTGTGTTATCTTAAATCCCTTTTCATTGAGCGTTTTTTCGCAAAATCCAAATACTTCAAGATCAAAAACATTTGATACATTAAGCACCTTCTTGCAAGAATGTGTCAGAAAGTAACCACAATGGGGTTTTGTTGCTTCTGCGGGATGAAAAGAAGCAATACACTCTACACAGCATTTTATTTTCATTTCTTCTTCTGTTTTTCCATAAGTTTCTAAATATTCTAAAATTTCATTCGCAACCTGCATTTCAATATCAGAAGCCTTATCTCCAACTATAATCAAAGTGTTATCTTTGAAAGATTCGGGAAAATCGGAAAGCTTTAATTCTTTTGTGGATTGAGTGGGTAATTGCATAGGCTTAGATATCTCCTGCCAGAGGAAGATACCCCCTATCAGACAGACTAAAATTACAACACCTTCAATAACCATCCTTTCTTTCCTCATAATTTATCACCTCCTTTTGATCTATAAAACTTTCAATCCCTCATAGGTAATCTACAAACTGTTGTTGCGATAGCATTGATAGAACCTTATCTCATGTTTCAATCCCTCATAGGTAATCTACAAACTTTAAATTTCTCACTAAGGAAAGAGACCCACAGGAGCGTTTCAATCCCTCATAGGTAATCTACAAACGATGCATTGTATAAGAAGGCTAAAAAGGAAGGAGTTCGTTTCAATCCCTCATAGGTAATCTACAAACTTGCCAGTGCACGAGGTAAAAGTTTCTGTTTATATGGTTTCAATCCCTCATAGGTAATCTACAAACAAAAGAAAAATGAATGTATACAAAATGTATCCAAAAGTTTCAATCCCTCATAGGTAATCTACAAACTACTGTTGAGGAATCAGCAGACGCCGACGAAATAGTGTTTCAATCCCTCATAGGTAATCTACAAACAAGAGAGTAAACCAAAGTCTGGAATTCTGAACCTGCATTTCAATCCCTCATAGGTAATCTACAAACCTCATCAATACCCAAATTTTTAACAATTACATATTTATTTCAATCCCTCATAGGTAATCTACAAACGAGTCCCTTAAAACACATAAAAATTACCTATTTTAGATTTCAATCCCTCATAGGTAATCTACAAACACAATTAAAATATTGTAATGAAATTTTTAAAGATTTATTTCAATCCCTCATAGGTAATCTACAAACACATTTGCATTGCTTCTGCAGGTTTTGTGGATATGATATTTCAATCCCTCATAGGTAATCTACAAACTGGAATAGGATTTAAGAAGGAGGAAAAAGAATGAAAATTTCAATCCCTCATAGGTAATCTACAAACGTAGAATTTGTAGATGATTCGGTAAACATTATAGATGTTTCAATCCCTCATAGGTAATCTACAAACGTAAAATGCAGGAATTTGCCTAAAGGGCATAAATGGGTTTCAATCCCTCATAGGTAATCTACAAACCAAATAGCGTGGTTCTCTATACATTGTCGCAATAATTGTTTCAATCCCTCATAGGTAATCTACAAACCTTCTACAACCTATAGGAGAGTTAACCAGTTAGAACGTTTCAATCCCTCATAGGTAATCTACAAACTCTCGAACGGTCCATAACCAGAAAGTGTATAGCGATGTTTCAATCCCTCATAGGTAATCTACAAACAACCTTTTTACCTCCACACTGTGCAACTTTAACTGAGTTTCAATCCCTCATAGGTAATCTACAAACGAGCCTCTTTCTGCAGTAAAAATTATCCTCACAGCAGGTTTCAATCCCTCATAGGTAATCTACAAACGCGAGTTTACAGGCTTTTGCTGTTGTTTGGAACGCGTTTCAATCCCTCATAGGTAATCTACAAACAATTTGCGTTAGAAGACTACAAAAAATGCTCTCCTAGTTTCAATCCCTCATAGGTAATCTACAAACTTATTCACTTACTAAGATAAGATTACCTACCTAATAGTTTCAATCCCTCATAGGTAATCTACAAACAAAGAAAATATTAAGTAAATTTAATTCTTATAAGGAGTTTCAATCCCTCATAGGTAATCTACAAACCTTTTTCTTTTCATCTTCAAAATTTCTTGATTTTAAGTTTCAATCCCTCATAGGTAATCTACAAACGATAAGAAAGCGGGGAGATTTTAGAATAAGAATTAAGTTTCAATCCCTCATAGGTAATCTACAAACTCCGTCCTCTATAGTAATCCAGAAAGCTGATTTTGAGTTTCAATCCCTCATAGGTAATCTACAAACAAATTTCTAATTTTAGATTTTTATGAAAATATGCGAGTTTCAATCCCTCATAGGTAATCTACAAACATGTGTGAAAATGACTGCAAGTGGACTACCAGCGTTGTTTCAATCCCTCATAGGTAATCTACAAACCTGATATAAGGTTTCCTTGTTATGCTTCTTTGAAATGTTTCAATCCCTCATAGGTAATCTACAAACGTCTATAAGCTAGTAAGGGATGAGTTTAAAGATAAAGTTTCAATCCCTCATAGGTAATCTACAAACGGAAAGGATAAGATAACGTTGTCTATGGGTTTTGGAAGTTTCAATCCCTCATAGGTAATCTACAAACACTATAATCTCATCATTGGAAAAATAACTTTACCCAAGTTTCAATCCCTCATAGGTAATCTACAAACTTCTTGTTTAGTCTCTTTAACTAAATCTTCAAAAGTGTTTCAATCCCTCATAGGTAATCTACAAACCAATTTTGATATTGGATTTTTTATAATTTTCAAAAAAAGCCTCTTTTACATATTTTAACTTATTTTTTGAATTAATAAACATAATTTATTGAAAAAGAAAAAGTTATAAGAATCTGCAATGTTCGTCTATCTACCACTATTTTTGCTTTTTCTGAAATAGACGAATTTTACAAAATCCTTTCTTCATCTCCTTTACGCACTCCTAAAATTTCTCTTTCTGTATATAACTTAGTTCTGAATTTATAAAACACAACAGAATCTTTCTCCTTATTAATTATCTTTCCTACTTCTGTTTTAAGTCTTTCAAAACTGGCTCTTCTTATCTCCCCTTCCAAAACTGAATTCTGAATCCAGGTAAGATATTTACGAGCAGTTTTTAAAACTTTATTAACTCTTTCCTCTTCAACATCATAAACCATAATCACAAACATTCTACCACCTCGCTACAAACGGCTTATATTCTCTATCGCCCATCAAGTCTTTTTCTATTTTATACAGCTCTCTTCTTATAATTGAACGGTAAGATATATTTCTCCCTAAACCTTTATCTGAAATTGTAGCCCTTAACCTCTCATCAAACTTCTCCACAAAATTTTTTTGCCCCTTCTCTTTCAGATAAATTCCTCCCAGATGTTCTGAAAAATCCTTTTCTGTTATCATATTTTTATTAAGTAAAGTAAAAATCACTCTGTCAGTAATTATCGGTTTGAAAATTTCTGCTACATCCAAGTTTAAACTGAATCTTCTAAAATTTGCTGTATGCAAAAATCCAATTCGAGGATCTAAATGAGTCTTATAAATTTCAGATAAAATCACAGTATATAAAAGGCTATTCCCAAAACTTATCAAAGCATTTAATCTATTTTTAGGAGGTTGCCTGGTTCGGGAAGAAAATAAAAACTCTTCTTTTCCTATAATAACATCAAAAGCTTGATAATAATAACCCTTACAATTTCCCTCATAAGCCATCAATTCTTCAACAGATTTACTCTCAGGAATTCTCTTTTTCAAATTTTCAATATTCTCTATATAATAAGCTAAATCTTTTCCTCTATTTTCATAATAATTCAAAACTTTAAGCATATTTTGAATTGCACCTTCTACAAACTTTTTAGCTAATTTAAGTCTTTCAGATTCATTTAAATACTTTTCTGCCTGCTTTAAAATCATAAAACCAGAATTAAAATGCTCTCGGGGATAAAAAGAACCTGCATAATACCCGTAATGATTATAAAAATGTAAGATAATCTCTTTCTGAGATAAAAATTCTAAAAGTTTTTTATTAATAGTTACCTCTCCAAAAATATAAATTTCTTGAATATTTTCTACAGGGATATATTTTCTTTTGTTATTTTGTGCTTCAAAAAAGATAGTGTTTTGTTTTCTTTGAATCTTTCCATTTGAAAAAACAAAAATAGACCTTTTCATTTATATGCGTTCTTTCTATGCAAAATAGAAATGATAAATATTGCTTTACCCTTTTTACTTATTTTAAATATGACCCTTAATTTAGATACTCTCAATCTAAATAGACCTTTCAATGCTCCCACCAAAAATTTTACCTGGGGATGAATAACAGGATTCTCAAAATGTGCTAATTCCTCTATTTTGTTTATCAAAAGATTTTTCTCTTTTTTAGAAAGCTTTTTAATTTGTTTAATAGCTTCTTGTGTATATTCAACTCTCCAGACCAATTTCTTTTTTAATATTTTTGTGAGAGACTAATCTTTTCTTTTTTAAATCTTCTAATCCTCTCTGAATAGACTCAACCCATCCCTTTTTTGATAAAATTTCTAAAGTTTCTTTACGAGATTCAATATAGATATCAATTAAATTCACTAAAATATCCTTTATACTTCTGCCTTCTTCTATACTTAAATGCTTTAACAATTTTGCTCTCTCATCATCCAATCTTAAAGTATAAGCTTTCATAAATATTCACCTCCTCACTTTTAAAATAACATTTTGGCATCAAAATGTCAAGATGTCTATACTTCTGTCCAGCAGAATTCAGAATAAGCACAAAATTTACAGAAAGTAATCCTTTTTGCAGGTGGAGGCTTTTCACAATTAATTATTTCTTTAATCTTTTCTATTGTTTTCTCAATTTCAACTTCTATTTCTGAATTAAGTTTTACAGGAATTCTTTTTCTTTCTTTGGGTATTAAAAGCTCTCCCTCTAAAATTATTCCCTGTTTTTTAAGCTGATATAAATAAAAAGCTAATTGCATTATGCCTGCCTTTAAGCCTTTTGAAGATTTTTTAATTTCACCTATTAAAATTTTACCTCCTCTTCTTTTCAAAATATCTATTTTCATCCCTGCTATCTCAATTTCTTTCTTATCTCTTTTAAAAGCTTCTTCTGTAATAAGCCTGCCAATCTCTAAAAAATCATTTTCTGGATCGGGTAGAAACTGGTGAGCAAAAAGCCAAGTTTTACGAGGACAGATAAAATAAGAATTTATAAGAGAACCTGTAATATACATTTAAATCTTTTAAAGTTTTTCAACTAAATTCAAAAATATTTCCTTTCTAAAAAGTTCTAATTCTTCTTTATTTTCTAAAAATCTTTCCACATCCTTTTTTACTTTTGCAAAGTCTATTTTAAGAAGCCTACTTTTTAAAAACTCTTTGAAATTTTCTGAATTTATAAAAATATTCTCTTTTTTATAAGTTTGAGCTATAGCATTATTAAGGAGCCTATAGTTAGGTGTTACTTTTTTTGTTAAATACCACATTAAATCATAAAAGTCTCTTCCTTTAACATATTTTCTGAAGAAACAGGCATGAATTTTGGTAGCATAAAGAGAAGGCAAATCAAAATGGACAACATCAAAAACAAAAAGTTTATTAATCAATGAAACTTCTGTATTGTAACCTGAAGGGGGGTTAGTATCTATTTCAATCTTTATAAAAACTTTTTGTTCTGGAAGATTGGATAATTTTAAATCAAAAAGAAGTTTTTTGAATTTAACTTCCAGAATAGATATTACTTTTTCCTTTTTGGTTTTAATTTCTGGACTTAAGTTGTATTCATTCAACCTTTTTCTTAAAACATTGGCAATGTTCTTTAAGTTATACCCTTTCTTTCTTATCAAAGAAAAATCCAGATCTTCTGAAAATCTTCTTAAATCAAAAAGCAATCTCAAAGCTGTCCCTCCTACAAAAGCAAGATTTTTAAAAAAACCTGCCTGCTGGAAGATTTTAAGTATAAGTATCTGCAACAATTCCCTTAAATGGTTGAATTTCTCTTCATAGATTTTAAAATTTTTAAGTTCCTTCTCTAAAACTTCAAGCATACTCATTTAAAAACTTACAAAAGTCTTTTACCACTTTTTCTAATTTCTTGTTATCAAAATATCTTGCGAATTCAAAGAGTTTATTTTTTTTCAAAATTTCTAAATTCTGGAATCTAAAAGAAACTTCAAATATATCTAAATCGTAATCCTTAAAGTAATGTAAATTAAGATAAAAAAAATCAACGATTGCCTTCTCAGGTTGAGCTATAAAGACTTTAAATCCATTTTCATCATTAATAGTAGTAAATCCCCTGAAAGCTGAAGTTTTAATATGTTGATAAATAAACACTCCTAAAGAATTTTTGATTCTATAAGTTTTTTGAGGAGTAACTGAAGTAATATCTACGACTTTTTCGGGTATTAACTCATAGAATCCTAATGCATATTCACAACTTATATATGAAGGAAAATATAGCTGATTGGCTAAAAATAACTTTGAAGGGTTTATTTTTCTATCACTTTCATTTAAAATATAAATTCCTCTCCTCAATTTTAAAATTAATCCTTTCTTTTGCCACCTTGTTATTTGATTTCTTACCACCTGAGGATCCTCTCCTATAAATTGAAGTTGGGTTGAAGTAATTAAAGGATATTTTTCTACTCTTTTTTTAAACTCCAAATAATTCATTTCCCCAAATAATCATTTTTGATTATTTTCAGAAATAATTATAACATATTTAAAGAATTTTTCCCACAAAAAGTTATACCTTTCTGACTCTTGATAAAGAGCTACAGGCAAAAAGTTAAATTTTATGATTTTATGAAAATAGATATTATTGTCACAAATAATTAGGAACTTACGAGGAAACGTTGTACTATAATCTTTCTTCTTATTACATTTCAAAGACAAAATTTTTTATAAAACCCTTCTTTAATTCTTCAGTAAATAAGCGAACTGTCTTTACACACCGGTATATCAGAAGGAAGTTGTATCTTTTCGGAATCAAAATAACCTACCACAGGAGAATAAATATATTTTTCACCTCCAAGCACCGGAATATTACCAATGTTGTTTACGTTATTTTTTTCTATCCATAACCATCCAATAGGTACAGGTACTAGTAAATTTTTTATTAAGATATTTTTTATCTTGTTTTCTGTAGATAGAATATCTAAAGCTTCCTTCTCTTTACATTCAGGAATTACCAAAGTAGTATGAGCATCTCTAAATTTCAATATTTTGTTCATCTTCTCTTCGGTTAAATCTACAGTATAAATAAAATAAGTATCCTCCATCCATTTATCAAAGTATTCTTCAACATCTTTCAAATTTTCACCAATATTAATCTTTAATTCACCATTTTGAATAGGTTTAAGGAGTTTATATTCATTCTGAATAAATGGATGTGTTTTTAAAATCCTGTAAGTTTTTTCTATGTTATCCTTCTCATAAGGATAAAATTTATAATCTTGAACTTCTATAGGATTTGTAATAAACACATTTATATTTTTTGTAAAAGTTCCATATCTATTAACTCTTCCAAATCTTTGGATTAAAGAAGGTAACGGTGCTAATTCTGTAAATAAATAATCAAAAGACATATCTAAGCTTACTTCTGCCAATTGTGTTGCTATTAAAATCATAGATTTATTATTCTTATCATACCTTTCTAAAAGTTCTTCTTTATTTCTTCTATCTTGATATGTAAATCGGGAATGAAGTAATAGAACATTTGTAGAAAAATTTCGGAGTTTTAAATACATTTTTATAGCTTTCTCCACAGTATTTAGAATAATTAAAATTTTGCTATTAACATTTAAACAATTTTTAATACGCTTTATTACATCTTCATCTAACATGTCTTTCTCCAAAAATATATAGTTGTATCTTCTTAATTTTTTGTATTCATCAAGAAATTCCTGTTTCCCTATATTTTTAATACTTTGGGTAATTAAAGATGTATATGCTGGTTCTTCAGTAGCAGACATGAAAAGAAATTTCATATTATATTTAAAATCTTCATTGAATTTTTTAAGGATTTTTAGTAACAAAATAAGTCCATTAAGTGGATACAAATGATATTCATCAAATATTATAAAAGAATTTTTAAAATGGTATCTTTTTATGTGATATTTTCCAACATTCAAAAAACTGAGTAAAACTTGATCTAACGTAGTAACTGTTATGGGTGCCAGAAATGTTTTTGCAATAAACAACTCTGTAGATAGAATTTCATCTTTTTTGTCTTCTTTGTTTTCTTTTTTTAACATTTCAATATCTGCAAAGAAATAATTCTCTTCAACTTCCATATCTTTAAAAAATTTTTTAATGATCTCTTTCATTTTTCTGATTGCTGTGATTGTGGGTAATACATAGATAATATGTGATGGATTATGTGCAAGAGCTATAATTAATGCAGCAAAAGTTTTACCCCAGCCAGTGGGTGCTAATAATATAAGATTTTTATTTTTAAAAGAATAGGACAAATCAATCCATGTTTCCCATTTAGACTCATCAAACTTTAAGCCTTTATCTTCTACATAAAGTTTAAGCATATCTCTTATCTTTTTATAATCATATCGTAAATTTCTACGTAACACTTCCAACTTAAAATCAAACTTCGCAGATAATATATCTCCTGTTTTAAACACACCAAATAAATCTGCATAAAAAACATTTTGAGAATAATTTTCTTGTTTCTTAATTTTTTCAATAATTTCTTCTTTTATAATACAGTATAATTTCTTTTGAAGAGTTCTATCAATTTTTATATCTGGATGTTTGAGAAACTTTAAAAAATCCTCACAGATCTGTGGAGGAAGATATCTTGGTGCTTTTAAGAAACTATGATGTTTCCATATAAGATAAAACAATATAGAATCATATTTATCATTCTCTATCAAATAAAGATAAGCTGATAAGACTGAATGAGGTGGTTTTCGTTCATTATTTACATTCCATTCAGGATTAAGCTTTCCAGTATCGTGTTTTTCAGCAAGTATATTTATTATATCTTTACAATTTTTATAATCTGAAAAATGTTTATTCAGAATAATTGAAGATATTTCTTTTATTTCTTTAATGTGTTGAAGTAGTGTTTTCTTCTCTCCATTACTGCTAATGTGAGTTATCTTACTCTCTGGAGAGTCCAAAGATATTTTTTCATTCACTAATAACCTCCAATGGCAGTTTATAAAGAGGTACCTCCTCCAGAACAGGTACTTCTTGTGATAACTTTAAAGAAATACCATAGCACATAACAACTCTTCTGGGAATTCCTTCTGAAAGGTAGGGCAATGAGTATAAGATACCACCATTTGCTAATTGTGAACTGTCTACAATTTCTAATGGTGCATAGGAACTTTCTATTTTTTCACTTTTTGAATAAGACAAAAAAAGCTTCGGTTCTTTTATATCCCAGAATATAAAATCATTTATTCCTCCGTAAGGCACAAAATGGAAGTTGTATGTCTTAATTCTCTCATATATTTCTTGTATTATTTCTTCATTACCCCAAATAGCAAATTTATACTTTGGTTTCAAAATAAGCATCACTTCTTCTGTGGTTAGCGTTTCTTTGTTTGGCTTTAATTTCAATAGCTGAGCATTTTCTCTGCAAACTCCTCTTAAATTTAAAATTTTTGCACCAGCAAGAAAATTAGCTCCTTCTTTTACATACTCTTCTCTTGATTTACCCAATATAGAAAAGAAGAAACCTATAATGGTACTTGGCAATGGAAGGATATAAGTAGTTCTACCTTTCATAGTAGTATGCACTCGGAAATGAGCAATGTCAAATTCAATTATCGCTGTTAATCCTTTTTTCACCATATACCCTCCACCAACCAATTTGCTAATTTTTCGATAGTATTCTCATCTACCTCTTTTTCTGGAAAAGTATATGTTTCTAACATTACTTGTGTATCATCATCAAATTGCGGTTTTATGAATATGTAGTTGTCATTATCAGCCTGTTTCCAAACAGGATATAGTTTAGATCCTGCGTATACAATCACTGCTTTATGTTCTGCCATAGCAAAATTATTTGCTCTTCTTGGATACGCCCAGCCATCTTTCAGTAATATTTTTAAAAAAGCTTTAACTCTTCTAATTCTTTCGTTGTCTGTCAATTTTAACTTATTAGAAGATTCCTCTTCCAATAAGCCATCCTGAATATACTCATTCCAATTTTTTTCTTTATCTGTTCTTTCAGACAAACTAAATACACCACACCTTTCAGTTACTACCACTTTCAATAAACCAACAAAGTCAGCAATTTCTATCTCAAATGGCGTAGGATTACTTTCACCAGGAGTTTTAGGAAATCTTCCACCAAAGTCTATTTTAACAGGTGTGTGTTTAACAGCAATTAATGGAGACATAGAAATAGGTGCGACTCTCGGTAATTGGTTATTTCCTTTTATGTAAAGATATCCAAACAGATCGTTATCTATATATTTTATGGGATCTCCAGAATCTGCCAATTTATTCCCTTCACCTGCTCTAAAAGGATCGGTTTCAAATCCATATTCTGTAAACCTTTCTCTTATTCCTCTTTTTATCGCTCTAGCAGAAACAAAAGGATACACCTCACCAGTGGTAGAAATCATTTTCTTTATTCTTATTCTGTCTCCATCAACTTCATTTGCATTAACGTTTCCAGATACACGAGTTAATATACCTATAACTATTTTTCTCATTCTCCACCTCCTCCTATGTACTTATTCCAAAGATTTGAAACAAACTCATTTTTAATTATCAAAAATTCTCGTATAGGCAAAGTATTTATTTGGGGTGGTAAAGATACTTTTACACCTTCTCTTTCAAGTCTTGGTAAATAGTTTAAAAAAGCAGATGTAAAACCCATCTGTGTATCTTCTGATTTTACATCCATTATTATTCTTTTCAATAAACTCCTTTGAGTATCTCCTTTTGTAGATAAATCCCCTATTTTTGAAGCTATCGCTTGCATTTGCTTTCTTAAATTCTCAAATTTTTCATCCATACTCTCACCTCCTATTAATTTTTGCTGTACATAATCTACAAATAAAATTGACCCAAAACGATGAGCTTTATTTTCTCTTTTAGCCCGAAGTTCTAAACTTATCTTTTCATTTATTATTTCAGAAAGCTTTTCTATATTAAGATATCCCTCTACAAGCAAGGAATAGGAAAAAGAGGCCAGATTGGAGTAATAAGTATCATTTATGTTCTGATTATTAAGTCGTGGCGCATTAAAAGATTGTAAGAAAACTAAAAACTTTGCATTTAAATTTGTTGTATACTCTTCATCATTCCAGAAAAACAATTGGTATAAATATCCAATATTTATCATTGGATGATATACAACACTCCATTTATTTCCTCCAGAATTTTTCAAAATTAATATCTCTATATTCAAATTTAACAAATTAGGATTTTTCTCTTCAATTTTCAAAACTTCAAAAAGAGAAGTAAGAAGCAATAGAAGAGAAAAATACGTAGATGATGGATAATGAGGAATAAAATATTGTTTTAATCCACTGCCTGTATTAATTTCCACCTTACCTCTATGTAATTCAAAACAATATCTACCACCACGTAATATAAAATTATCTTTTATAGCGTTTAAAATAACATCGTAATCTGTCCTTACGCCCACAATGTTTCTTTTTCTATCATCTTTCAAGTCCAAGTAATAAAAAGATAATATCCATTTAAGAAGATTAATTTTTGCATCTTTCTTTAAAAATCTGTAATCTTTAAGATGATAATTGGGTGCCTCTTTTCTTTGCAAAAGAGTTATAAAATGAGAGGAGCTTATTTCAGCTGAAAGAAGATAATTTAATAAAATTTCAATACTTTTTTCTTTTGTATCTACATTTTTAAATCGAGCTGTCAAATTTGGTATCGCTCCAGCCAAAAGAGCATTAAGCAATCCGTCAAAATCAATGGGTATTTTTCTTCTTTTACCTCTATCTGAACTAAATCCTATATATTGTAGTCTTTTGTCCATTAAATCTTTTACTATTGCAAGTTCCCTTTCTATCATTTTTGTTTCTTTTATCATAATATTAATGAGCTGAAGTTAAAAAATAAACAATGCTTGATTTATATTCACAAACCCCAAAATCCCTGCGTCAATAAACCAGTTTCCTGTAAATTGAAGTTGGGTAGATGTGGTAGTATTCATTGTTGTTTTTATTGCAAAATTAAGATTAGTCCAGTATACAACAAATTTGGGGATTTGGCAAAGGGATTGTTGGAAATAAGTATCTTATTTGGCGTTAGGTAAAGAGTTATTTCTTTTTAATCGTAAATTCATTAGAATAAACAGTGTGCCATTCCCAATTTTCTGGTGTAGAACCTTTTCTAATTTGATAAAGAATTGCTATACGATATGTACCTATTTCTGGTTGAACAGCTTTTGAGGTGTTATTAATGTATATCAAAGGCTTCCATTTGAATACTTTAGATTGAGCTGGTTTTATCTCTTTGGGAGCAGCTATTTTTTCTATACAATGAGGATATCGACATTGAGCAAATAATTTTTCCCATGTTCCATTAGATCTTTTCTTTTCAATGTGGTCTATAGAGTAAATAGGTGTTAGGCTTCCAATATGTGAGTAGATACTTTCATTTAGATTATTTCTTATCGTTATCTTTATTATTTCTCCCTGTTCATATTCTGTTTTATCTGTAGTCACAATTACTCCTCTGTTAGAAGTGTTGATTTCTTCTATTAAAGTCTGATTTTGTTTACTCAAAACCTGATTACTGATTAAAATAACTCCAACTGCTAAAATCCCAGTTATAATTTTAATCTTTAAATCCATAATAAATTTTCTTTCGAATAAAAACCATGATTTTAAGTATTTACTTTTAAATATTTTTCTATCTCTTCAACAAATCTATCAAACACCTTATAATTTTCTTTTACTTCTTTCACCAAAAACTCATCCTCTATTTGCCAGTATCTGTGAATCAAAATATTTCTAAATTCAAA
>Ga0190363_1000807_pt1 | contig 18633 bp, 26 predicted proteins | sample 48721867_MG_FD_161272 | JGI IMG/M metagenome (GOLD analysis project Ga0190363, IMG submission 161272) | Hydrothermal vent microbial mat bacterial communities from Southern Trench, Guaymas Basin, Mexico - 4872-18-6-7_MG | ecosystem: Environmental > Aquatic > Marine > Hydrothermal vents >... | reverse complement strand
TGGTGTGCAGATAGTGTGGCTGCCAGAACTGAACTCCCTTATTGAGGTGGTGTGCAAAATGGAGCTCAAGGCACGTGAGGGCAAACTCGGCAGACCGCGTAAGCCTAGATTGAGAATCAAACTCAGGCATGAAAGAGAAGTTGCAAATTTAGCAACGTTGCTGAGAATACCCGTAAACTCTGCGCGTGAAATCATGCATAGAGGAGGTCTCAGATGGTTGCTGCAAGCATCGGATGCGCAGATACTGCTAATACCGGGAATAGGCGAGAAAACGCTTAAAAGAATCAGACGTATGCTGGAGGGAACAAAGTGACACTTTACGACCTTATCATTGAAGAGCTAAGACACAGGGGAATCGCATATGTTAGAAGATTTGCTCCAGTATACATTGCAAGTGTAGGTGCGCACCTGTTGAACCTGCATAATCGAGAACATCGCATATACTATGAATTAGGACGTGTGCCTGACTTGCGTGCACACATCATGTTCGTTGCACCACCTGGTTTCAGCAAGTCACTCATAATGGAGCAGTTTCTCAGAGGCGACCATGCATTATTGCGCGACAGCGGCATTGAAACAGCATACGAGGGAACAATGACTGAAGCAGGATTCGTCGGCACAAAACGCTTCAATCAAGGCGAGGTAATTGACATTGAAGGAGCAGCGTTTGAACATCGTAAAGCAATACTGGGTGTAGAAGAGTTTAGCGCGTTGGCTTCAATGATGCGTGCGCAGCATAGCAGCACACTCGACGCTGCCTTTCTCAACGCACTTGACCATGGATGGCTTGCGAAACGTCTTGCAGCAGGCAAAATATACTACAGGACGTTTCTAACATTGTGGGCAGGAACACAACCGATGAGGTTTGACCTTTCAAGCGGTCTTGCAAGGAGATTTGTCTTCATATGCTTCATACCTACAGCGCAGGAACGTCAGGTGATAAAAACCGCGAGAAGGAAAGCACGTGGAAGAAGATTCAGTGTGCATAGAACGCTACAGATACGTGCTGCTTTGAGGAAGGTGGTTGTTGACGTGAACGATATTTCCGAAGTCGCATGGCCTGAGCAGCTGTATAGGCTTCTTGACTGCTATGACATACCACACTATGAGGAAGCACTGTACGAGAGAATTGCTCTAGGCTATGCACTTATGAATCAACCTGTGCAGAGAAAGCTCACTGTCAAGTGGGATAGCGAGCTGGAGAACATCATGAAACGAATCATCTACTGGCGTGCTCAAGCAAAGTTCGGTGCACAATATGCACAAGTCATCATGCTGATACATGAATACGGTGGCACCATCAAGCTCGAGTCACTCTACAGGGCATTGCTCTACTACGGTTTGGACGCAAGACAAACAGATGCACTTGTGCAAGACCTGCTCAGGATGAAAATACTCCGACTTGTAGCTGGCGAAGTCCAGCTCACAGGCAAATACGGTGTGCAGAATGAAGATGAACGTAAGCTTTAGACTAGACTGGGACAAATATCAGAAGTTCAAGCAGATATGTGGTGGAAGACCTTCAGAGTTAATACAGCAAATAATTGATATTGTAGTTGAAACACCGCTGGATGAATCAGACAGGCTACGCATGCTGAAACTGCAGCTGGCATCATATAGGATTGCAAGGAAGCTTCTACTGCAAAGACTCAAAATCATTGAGCAAACAATCGCAGACCTTGAAATGCACATTCAACACCAGGAACAAATTGTGAAAGCAGAGCGAAGAGATGAGGAAGTACGCAAGCTCATCCTGCAACTCAACCAGCTAATACGGGAGTTAGACTACGACATAACCAAAATCTGGAGACATGCACAATTCAAGTTGCTGAAAGACAAACTTGAACACTTTGGATTCAGAATTGATAGGAACTGGCTTGCAGCACAGATTGAGAGGTTGCTAGTATGGGGTTGAAGCGTTTACGTTGGCATCGCAGAATCAGAAAACTCAGCACTCGCAAAATGCTGACATCGAAGGGAATGCCAAATATCATCTGGTATGTCGCGTGTCCAACAATGCAACTATGGGGATATCATGTGCGGCAAGATGGTGAACCTCTCAACGTTATCGGGGTCAATCTCATACAACCTGCACATGAATTCGACGAATACATCCGTGAACTTGTAGACACAATTCTACATGAGCACCTGCACTGGGCATGTCCTGAAGCATCTGAAGAACAAGTTCGGAACATGTGTAGCGTACTCATAGGGGAAATACTTCGAAATACGCCGAAAACCTGCATATGGGTGAAAATATGGGGAAAGGACCTCTCCACATCGGTAAACTCCGCATCGGAGTCGAAACATCGTTCTCAGCAGCACACTACCTGCCTGGACATCCAAAGTGCGGAATAATTCATGGGCATAACTACAAAGTGCGTGTCGAACTCGAAGGACCTGAAGACGCAGAGATGCTGGTTGATTTCGGCATTGTCAAGAAACATCTCAACGACATCTTGAAAGACCTAGACCATGAAATGCTGAACAAGTACTTTTCAATGCCAACTGCAGAGGTGCTTGCAAAATATATTTGGGAAGAAATGAGCAAGCGATTCCACGACAGAAAAGACATACATGTAGTGGAGGTCACCGTCTATGAAACAGAAAAGTACTACGCGAAATACATTGCAGGTCGCTGAAGTCTTCACAAGCATTCAGGGAGAAGGAGCAGTTGCAGGAATGCCCTCGGTGTTCATAAGGTTGGCGGGATGCAATCTCCACTGTCCATGGTGTGACACCAAATACGCTTGGATGCAGGGGCAGACGATGACAGTCGAGCAGATACTGCAGAAAGTACCTGAACATATTAGACTGGTTACAATCACAGGAGGCGAACCGTTGATTCAGAAAAATGTTGAACATCTAGCACGTGCACTATGGAGTCGAGGCCATATTGTCATCGTCGAAACCAACGGCACTATCGACCCATGGTTTCCTGCGTGTTATTCTGTATCGCCGAAGCAGTTGCCAAACTATCAATTCAAGTTCTCGTTCAAATGGCTACCATACATAGTCCATTTCAAAGTAGTTGTCCGTCACGTCGTAGACCTTCAGTTTGCGGAACAATGGCTGAAATATGGTAAGCCAGTGTACGTTCAACCTGATGGTACACTTCCCGACCGCGAATATTTGCAGCTATGCAGGCAGATATGGGAAACCATTGTCGACAAGTATCCACGGCTATACTTTGTTCCTCAAATACACCGAATCATTTGGGGCAGAGGTGTAAGGGAGAAATGATTGACACTGAACGAATAAAGAAAGCAGTTAGGGAAATACTGATTGCCATAGGCGAAGACCCTGACCGACCTGGTCTACGCGACACACCTCGACGTGTAGCTGACATGTACTGCGAAATCCTTGCAGGCTACGAAGCAGAAGAACATCTCACAACATTCAAAGTAAAGTCGGAACTCGTTATTGTCGGTCCGATACGTTTCTTCAGTCTCTGCGAACATCATTTGCTACCTTTCTACGGGTACTGCTGGGTAGCATATCTACCAAGAGGCCAGGTTCTCGGATTGAGCAAAATCGTGCGAATAGTGCAGAAATATGCGAGAAGACTTCAGATTCAGGAAAGAATGACGGAAGAAATAGCAAATGCAATAGCACAAGCAGCTGGAACAGACAGTGTGATGGTTGTTTTGACAGCAAAACACATGTGCATGATGATGCGAGGTGTAAGAGACGAATATGCAACTGCGACAACTAGCACAATCAGAGGACTGTTTCTCGGCAATCCCTTCCTGAAACAAGAAGTGCTACGTCTAATGCGCATAGGTGAGCAAGTGTGAAATCGGTTGTTCTGATTTCAGGAGGTATAGACAGCACAACGCTATTGTACTATGTTGTGCGTCGTCTGCATGAAGACGTAGTTGCAGTAACTTTTCAGTATGGTCAGCGTCATCGCAAGGAAATCCTATATGCCAGACATCACTGCAAGCTACTACGTGTACCGCATGTTGTGATTCGACTTCCCAAAGTATTTGTCAGCGCATTGACATCTGTTTCAATCGATGTGCCACTCGAAGACTACAGTGTTGAAACGCAGCGAATCACTGTTGTGCCATATCGGAACACTGTTTTCCTCAGTCTTGCAGCTGCATATGCTGCATCGCATGAAGCGAGAAAGGTTTACTATGCAGCACATAAGAACGACAGAGCTGTGTATCCCGACTGCAGACCTGTGTTCGTTGAAAAATTGAATGAGTTGTTGAAGGTAGGGCATTATGTTCCAGTTGAAGTCCATGCACCGTTCATCGACATGTACAAGTGGGACATAGTCAAGCTAGGCTCAGAGCTGCGTGTTGATTATGGAAAAACATGGAGCTGCTATCTCGGAGGCGAGGTACACTGTGGGTTATGTGGAACATGTCGTGAACGCCAGCAAGCATTTAAACGCGCAGGCATCCCTGACCCAACAGTTTACCTGCACCGCATAGTCTAACCGTTTGTGCATCTTTCTTTTCTTCCGAAATACACCGCTACAGATATGTGTATTCTGTCTTTTCAATCAAAATGCATCTGACTTTCACTTTCGATGGATTTCCTTTCAAACCCTCGGAATTCGCAGATTCTAGAACCCAGTAGCTGATTTCCGATGGGAACATCGGTGGAGGGTTGTTCACCTGCAGCAGGGTACCCTGCTTACACCAACTGACAAGTTGCTTACCGTCTTCTGCATTTGCAATTGCTTCGAAGTCAACGCGTATCGGCTCCCTGCCCATATCAATGTAGATTGGCTCAACACCTCCAGGTGCAGTTACCATTTCCTTCCTGCGCGTTTCTCGAATCTGCATAGCAGTGACATTTACTGTAACTGATGTGACACCATCTGTGAGTTGCATTGCTACCACCTTCGTATTTCAATGAAGCAGGTGAATGTCTTGTCGGCGTCGTACGTTACAGGTCCATGCATGGTGCGGTCAACTAGCTTGTCACCGCTGGACGTTACACATACCAAACCTAGCTCACCAATGTTCAGGTCAGCGAGCTCTGCTGCAGTGAACGATGCTGAGAATTCGATTCGACCATAGAGGTCGGAAATCGTTACAGTCCTAGATGCTGTCTTCGACGCTAGCTCACTAACTGCATCATCGGTTATGTCTTCAGGTGAAGGGTCGCTACCGAGAACTATTTTCCAATCGCTTACAGTCCATTCTGCATTCAGTATTCTCAGTATGGTTTCAATACCTTCATTTGTAAGTATGCGTTCGCTGACAAGCTCACCGTCAACTAACCACCCAACCCGTACTAACATGTATGAGTGTTGCACCAACTTCATCAACAACATATGCTTTTCTTTCAGTGTATCTGATGTTTTGCTTGCGTTCAGCTTCAATGATTTTGACCTGTAGCCTACCTGTCTCAGTGAACTCACCTGCATCAGGGTCTAGGTTCAGGATGTCGCCAGTGCGGGCTTTGACCTGTACCTCAGCAGGTAAGCGTCCTGTAATGTATAGGAAGTCCTTGCGGAGAAGACGTGCAAGCTTCCGCTTCACCACTGTCTCACCTGCTTAGATAGGTGTCTGAGTATTTTCACATGTGCCACACGGTTGACGTATTTGACTTGGTCAATTACTGCATTCCAACTTATCCAGAATGGTTCATGTGTTCGAATGTATTTTCCTGTAACCTTCGCGCCTGCTTTTATTTTGCATTCACTAAAAGGCTTCCACCAAAGCTGCAAGCTTTCATCGGATTCTGGCACTGCGTTGTACACCATTGCTTCCTCAATGTAGCCTTCGTAGAAGCCTACTGCTGGAGGTGTTGTTTCAGATTCTGCACCGATGCGGAAACATGTCGAAACAGCTGAAATGTCACCTGTGAAGTTTGTTGACGATGCAACCTTCGTCCCATCCATCCAGAGTGCTGCTTCACTTCCATCCCATGTTGCTTTCAACACATGTCTGCCAGGTTTTGCAGCTGATGTGATTTCTTCTTCGCCATCCGTCGAGCGGAGAAACCATGAAACATTTTCATCACTGAAACGTAGTTCCCATCCTGCATCTGCATCTAGGTTGCTCAGTAGCACACGTCGCCCACCGAACACATCTGTGTCATATACAACTTTCACAGTAACTTTGCTGAATTGCAGAGGGTCAGCAGTAACATACGCGTTGTATCCTTTGAAGTATAGTTTACCCTGAACAAGGCTAACATTCGTGCAGCTGCCATGTCGGCCATGCGCTGAAAGGTCGTACAGCTTCGACAGGTCGAGCGATTCAAAAAGGAAATGCAGTGCCTCAGGCGGCACGTGTCTGACAAGTCCACCTACAATTCCCATTGCAGTGATGAGGTCCAGTTCTGCAATAACTGCATCGTATTCCTCAGCATATTCGATGCTTCCAACCTTCACGCCGAGAGGAGTTTGAACAGCCTGTACAAGCTTATGTTTGCGAATGGAAATCCATTTCAATGCAGCAGTCTCTTCAGGATTCTTCGGAGTTTCATCTTTTCGTCGTCAGTAAGGGTTCCGTCGAGAAGCTTTTTGAGCAGTGTTCTCAACATGTCAAAGTCTGTGTCCGTTGGTTCTGCTTTGAAAAGATGAGGTGGAAGACGCATTGCTACTTCAACAGGTACATCTATTACATCATTGGGCTTCAGCACTATACGGTACTTTCTTATGCGGAAAGTTTTCGCGGTTTTGCCAATGTATCGAACTTTCATTGTGTAGCCCAGATTTCTGTTTTCGGAATACGCTGTATTTGGCCTGAAATGCGCGGCAGTTCAACACCTGCCGATATGTTGATTTCCTCGCCTTTTTCGAAGAACCGTGCAGAAGCTGCAAGAACACGGAGTTGTTCGTTTTCGTACTGTATGAAATCCACAGGATATATCCAGTCAGTGACGTGTGCTTGTAGACGCCTCTGAGCAGTATAGTGCTGCAGCAGGCTTTGAGCATACTGTTCAGCAGAGGGTTTTGACGTAATGTCTTTGTTTGCAACTACTTTCACATATTCGCCGAATTGGCTTACTGCATTGTCGTCGCGTACCTGCACGTATCCTCCGTTGTAATAGAGTATTACGACATTTGCATATTCACGTTGGTCGGTTTGCCATTCTGTTGCAAGGAAAGAAGTGTCGCGCAGTTGACCTATGTTTTCGGGTTTCTTCACTAGAAGCACATCCCATTCTTCCCATCCAATGTATCGTCCAAACATCTTGCATGCAGCTTGCAACGCGTCGAGCCCGTCTTTCGCGAAATCAATGTCAACACCTCCCGAATAGTAGTAAACGGTGATGCTGTCTATCTTCCGTTCTTCTGTTGTAGTGTCTTTCGCTACGAATTTGAACTTCAATGTTTCTTGTGTTAAATCTGCTAGATTTATTGGCAGGTCAGCTTCGGTGAAAGGTCCTTTCAGTACGTTGTTGTTTTCGTCCAGCACATAGATTTCCCAATCTGAACCTATGAGCACTGCATCAAGCTTGTCCCATCCAGCGCTGTTTTCAGGCTTAAAGGTCAAGACTGCTTCACCTTTCCGAGGTTCTTCCACTGTGTCCCAAATTTCAGTGCGGCTCATGGTGTTTGTTGCTGTCTGCATCTCGTTGCCTCCATCATCTACGAACACAAGGTAGCAGTCGAATGGGTCACCGTATTTGTAGTGGTTGATGTAAACCCATCCATCAGTTGGAACCATTTCTTCACGCAGTCCACCGTATTGGTCGTAGAGTTTCACCTTCACAATCCACGATGGAATGTTACGCACTCCTGAAGCCCATTCCTGCACATGTATGTTGTCGATTACTGCACGCGAGTCTTTTGTGTTGTTGTAAATGCGTAGTTCAGAAATGTTGTCTAATGTGTAGTACAGTCGTTCAAATGAGTATCCGAGTTCTGAGAAGTTTTCGGTATCTTCGAGGTTGAGGTTGTCGAAATCGCCTTTCACACCCGGCCGGATGTGGTCATCGTGTTTGCTTCGTTCGAAAATGAGTTTCCCATAGTGAACTATTGGGTCGAACGTTTTAACACATCCTGCTTCACCTGCAGATGAGCCAACATCGAAACACCAGCATCTCTTTTTGTTTCCATGGACGTCTTCGAAAATAAACATTCCTGCGTCGCCCGAACCAGATTCGTACCATGACCAACCAGCATACGGAGCATAGTCATCACAGTCGTTATAGTCATCATACCATGGCAGTGTATCTGTCGACTTCTGGATGTCGAGTCCAGGTCTGAAGACAATGTATCCGTCCTGTACGACACCATTTGTTATCTGTAGCGTACTGAGCTCGTCAGTTGTATCCCATGTTCGCGATTCAGGTGTAACTGCAGAACCATCGTACTTCATTGGTATTCCAACCTGCAACTGCAGCTCTTTTAGAATGTCGTCAAGTGTTGAGTCAATGAAAGTTATCATGAAGGGACGTCTCTTGAAGTTCCAAAGCAAGTCCACACATCTTACCTCATTGAAGCCTTCGCGTCGATTCACTTGTACAACATATCCTCTGAAGATTTCCTGTCCTCGCCTGAACACTGAAAGACATTGTCCCACATTGACGCTGTCGGGCGTTTTGAACATGCAGGAACTTGCTTTGTTCAGTTCGGCATTTATTTCGAGTTCAACTAAGCTGTATCCTATGCCGTGTTGTAGTGCAAGAGTTGACTTAGTTGTGTGCTCAACAGTAACTTGTGGTTCAGGGTCAACATATTTCCTCACGAAAACCCAATCCCACGAAGATGGCGCTCCTTGTCCATTCGAATATTCACCTTGCCATATTGCTATGTGTTTGGCATCATCCAGATATGTTGTGTCTGTTGCTATTAGTGTTGTGCGCTCACTTCCATCTGAAAGCCTGACCTTGCCTACGAGCTTGCCATTTTCATCGTATGCTAGCATGTAGTAGATTTTCTGTAGTGCATGACCTCCTCCTTGCGCGTCAACCAGAATCGTTTTTGAACCTGTGTCACGTCTGCTGAGATAGTAGCCTAGCGTTTCGTTTGTTACCTCTTGTGCACAAAGCCAGTATCCTAGGTTGTCTTTCTCGACTCCATGCCATGTGTCTGTAAGCAGTGATGTAACGGTCACGATTCCTATGTCGAAGTAGTATTGGTCTTGTGGGTCAACAACTGCTTCAACTGCAAAGCCTTTCACAAATGTGTTTGACGATAAGAGTGCAACAGCATTGTCTGCATTCTCAACGGGGCTGAGTGTGACCTTGCTGTCGCTGACCGAGGCTGTTCCTCCACTTTCCTGTACAGTCCAGTTGTCTAGATTGTTGAAGTGGTCAAAGAAAAGGAACACCTGCGACGGGTCGCGGTATTGCATGTACGGGTTTTCATTTGCACCATGGAAGAGCAGTAGTACTTCGAAATCATTGGCTTTCAACTGTGGGAGCTTCACCCAAACTACTGCGTGTTTCGCATCTTTACTCCATTCCTGTATCCAGTAGTAGAGAGGACTACCTTCCTTGTCTGTAACCCATAGGTCGCTTCCATCTGCTGCTGCTTTGTCGAAGTCGAAGTTGTCTTGATTGAGTTCAATACGTATCTGGTAGTCTACAAGGTCTTGTGAGGCCTTTTCCTCGACACGTACAGTTGTGACCCATGGTTGCTTCGTGACCGGTTTGACTTTGTACATGCTTATCGTACCTCCATCATTCGGTTGATAATTGCTTCACCTATTCTGCGTCCGACTTCACGCCAGTCTGCCTCTGATGTCACTGATTCGATTGTTACACTTACATTTATCGAGTACATGTGTGTTGTAGGCGCAACAGCCACAGCAGGTGGTGTTGGAACTTCAAGTGGAATTCTTGCCAATGTGGCACGTATCTTACCTACTGGAATTTCGGATGCAATCTTCTCTAATGCTGCACGTATCCTACCTAAGGGCACTTCAGGTATGATTCGTTCTAATTCTTCGCGTATCCTACCTATCGTAACTTCAGGCACGATTCCTATTGTTGTACGTATCTTGCCTACTGGAATTTTTGATGTGATTTCTTCTAGTGTTTCACGTATTTGTCTCGATGGAACTTCAGGTACGATTTTCAATGTTGTACGCACTTCTGGAACTTCAGGTGTAACTGCTTCCAGTGTTGCACGTATCTGTCCTGCGAAGAGACGTGTTTGACTCAGCATCTCCCGCAGCATATCTGTCCAAATGCTGTGCCCTACAAGTGTTTCGGAGAGACTGCGGAAAACTCCGCTGATTCCGCCAGTTAGACCAGTGAACATGTCTCGTATTTCACGCAGGAAACCGCGTGCAATTGCAAGAATGCTGTCTGCCATTCCTTGAAAGTGCTTCACAACGAGGTCAGTGAGATTAACTATGAATCTGAAGAAGCTTTCAAACGCAGCACGCCATGTTGCAATAATAGGGTCGAACACACGTATGATGCGTTCGCCTGTTTCCTGCAGTATTTCAGGTATTTTCTGCCACTCACCTCGAATAGCAGCGGCTGCTATTCGAAACAATGCAGCTAGCGAATGCGCAAACACAGTTACCTGTGCAAGGACGATTTGCAGTGCACCAGCGAAGACACGGAGGAAGAAGTCAATCAAAGGCTCGACAACAGGCTGTATTTCGCGGAAAGCAGGTATCAATGCTTCACCGATTGCAGTTGCAAGCTCGAGAACTGCTGTAAGGAACTCACCTATTGCAGAATAGAGCTGTGCAAATGCCTCGCCAACTGGTGTGAGTGCAGTTGCAAACACGTTCCAAACTCTTAGAAAGACACGTTGAAGAAAGCCTGCGAGACCTGCTAGTGCATCTTTGAAACCTGCGATGGCTGTGTCAACCGCCTCGCGGAATGCGGTATTTGTCATATACAGTGATGCTATTAAGGCTGCAAGTGCTGCTACAATAAGCACGAGCCACATGTATGGCGATGATAATGCAGCTCCTAATGCAGTTACGGCAGGCGTGAAGCCTCTGGCAATAATTGCGACAACAGAGCTCATGATTCCTCCTGTCACTGTGAGGAAGTTCGCAAATGACGCCAGGCTGAATGTGAGCAGTGCAAGAGGCATCATGCAGAATGAAGCAACAGTGCCAAGCGTGAACAGTAATGCTAGTAGGGGCAGCACTGCTTGACCAACACCTTTGAACCCGCTGCTCAGGTTTCCGAGAATGTCGGCGAAACCGCTGAACAGTCCTTTCAGAGGTTCAGGCATGATAACCGAGAGAATACGTGCAAGCCAGCTTAGATTTCTGAGTAATCCTGATACTGCACGTCCAAATGCTTCGAGAGCTGAAGGTTCCATTTGACGGATGAAGTTCGCGACCCATTCCGCTGTTTCCTTGAAGCCTGTAGCAAACTCCTCAAGGTATCGTTGCACTTCGGGTTGACGTACGAAGTTCAAAACCGCTTCCAAAAGGTCTGCAATTGCGGAAATAATTTCTTTCAAAACAGGGCCTAGCTCAACGAAAACTGCAGACCACGTTCCAATTGCGCGTTTCCATTCGAGGAAAGCTTCAACATATTCCCGAACTCGTTCAGGTGGAAGTTTCTCACCTATCAGTGCCATGGCGAATGCTGCAAGTGCAAGATTCTTTGCCATGTCCTGTACAGGTCGTAAGACTGCTTGGAACCATTTCGTCAGTGTCCTGCCAAGAATGGTTGCGTTGAACATAATGCCTAACATGGAAAGTAGCATGTAGGTGAACTGCCAGTTCAGCCGACGTACACGGTCAGAGAGACGTAGCATTTGCTGTCCAGTTAGACGCATGTTACGCAGAAACGTTAGCCAAGGATATCTTTCAAGCACTGCAGCCACGTTTTCGGGTAGAACTTTGTAGCGCTCAGCAATCATGTCGATTGGAACGCCCAGTAAGTAGTCACGCACCCACTTAGTCGGTATTTGTTTCAAATATCTCTGCACTCGTTGTACAGGCTGTTGAAATGCTGTTTGCAATCGCTGTCCGAAGGCTTGTGCTGACGCTGCGACAGCTCGCAATCTACTTGAAACCTGGTCTACGAGTTCTAAGACGACTACCAAACGGTTTTCTGCCAAACTGCTTCACCTCTTCCTCTCGGAGTGTACCTATGACGTAAAGGTCGAAAATAAGAGCTGAGGCAGGTGTGAACTTGTGGTCAATGAGGATTTCGCTAGGACGTCGACCTGTCTCCCTAGCTAGGGTTGCCAATGCTAGTCTTGCTTTCCTTCCCAGGAAAGGGCAGGTTTGACAGCTCGCTGAAGTCAATGATTGCCTGCAGCAGTACAGGAAGGTCTGCAGGATGTATTTCGTCAAGTTCGAGCTTTGGCTTTACTAGGCATGCAGGTATGACGCGTTTCGCCACTTCACTTGGTTTCTGAACTGCAACATCACCTAGGTCGATGATTTGCAGCATTACAGATGTTGGGATGCGACGTATTTCAACTTTCAACCCGCTTGGAAGTTGCACGACCTTGGTTTGTTTGCTCCATTTGCGATATTGCTCTAGGTTCATTCTTTCACCCCTATGTTGGTTCGCGCAGTTTCACTGACAGGTTGCCAACACATTTGCATCTGACTGTTGTGCCAGGTATTTCAGCAGCTTCGACAGGAAATTCAGCAGCAGTCAGTATTGCATCGAAAGATACGTCGAAACGTTCTTTCTGCTCATCCTTTATAACGGAGATTTCGACTGCAACTGGATTCGGCTGGTTCAGGTATTGCTGTATCAATGTCCAATCTTGTGGATGTATTTCGATTTCTGCTTCAACATTGAACTCACCTGGAAGTAAGTCAGCTAGCTCGCGTTGTCCTATTAGGAAGTAGTCGTCGGTTAGATTGTTCTCGAAGGTTAGTGTTACAGACTTCGCCTTGACCGTCGCTCCGCCTATCTTGACGGTTGCAAGGTGGAATCCGTGAATCGGCTTCGACCATGCACTATATGTTGGCGGTGAGATTTTCTCAGCTTTCGCAGCTAAAATGTCGCCACTTATCCGTGGTATTTCACCTGCTTCAATGGAGATTTCAAGTCTGTCGAATGCAGCATCGAGCAGTTGTAACGCGTTGGAGCTGTCGTATATGCCTACCATTGTGAAGTACTTCAGAGTGTCGCCGTAGTCCCAAGGCGTGAATGTGTATTCTTTCGCATACGAGTCCAGATTCTGTTCTGCAGGTGCTTTCAGGAAGAACGCTTTCAACGAATGAAGCAATGACTCCGTCGTCATGAACATTTCAACAGTTCCTGTCGCTTTTATGCCGCCTTCAGCATATATGATGTCGTCTCTGCCTTCAATGACTCTTTCGAATAGTGTTTCAACGCTTGGCGTCAGATTCATCGACCTTGTTGGGAGAGAATACAGTGTTGATGCTGCAGACCCTTTCCCTGACTGCTCACCTAAAGCGAAGACTCTAGCCACCTAGTTCACCTCAGAGAAGGTATTCGGCGTTTTAAGTAGGAGAGATACTTCTGCCTTGCAACACGGAGTATCCTGCGAATCACGCGATGTAAGTGAGCGTTGAACTTTGCAACTAGATGCATTGGCCTCACACCTGGGTGTGTTACTGCTTTATGGAAGCCCGCAGCCATAGGGTAATCGGTTCTCTCGGGCGGCACATACAGCATAGGTGGGTGCTTCGGCGTCGGACGCCATTTCCTACCGAATATTGGATGTCGACGTGCACCTTGGTCTATTGCATTGAAATATGGGCAGACTTGATAGGGTACGTAGAAAACAACTTGATGCGTACGTGTCTGCCGAAATCTAAGTGAGCGCGAAACAGGCCCACCATGTTTGCCTCGGTCCTTCCTGACGTGTTTCCATCTGAACGGGTATGCTTCGAAATATTCCATCCATTCCTGACATATTTGCAAACCAAACAGTGTACCTAGATGTCGTATTTGTCTTCTTGTCGATGCTCCTACCTTTTCACACCACTGTACAAAACCTTGCATCGAAACCTTCAGCCGTACTTCGCGGTCGCGTATTTGAATCCGTGCAACTACGGGCATCAGTAGGTCACTTCAAATCTGATACGGAGTGTGCAGGTTAGCACATCTCTTTCCCATTCAGGCAGGGTTTGAAACTGAAGTCGTACTATGGCAACGTCTATTGCATTGCCTCCTAGCGTGCCATCTGCAATGATGTCTTCAATTTTTCCGAGCATTTGTAGTGTGGTTTCGAAGCTTTCCTCGTGTGTTGACGCTTTTGCAATCAGGTGTAAAGGTAGTAGCCATTCATAGATAGATGCATTTCCTATTGTCATGAAGTGTATGTTCAACTCATCTGCATCTATGACGACGACATTGGAGCCGATTGCCTTCTGCACGTACTTGCGTGACATCATTGCAGCTAGTTGTTTTCTCTCAATTTCCTGTCGCAGATGTTTCAATATTGCACTTATTTTATCTGCTAGCTTCATATTCCCACGACTTGGTCAGCTCAATCAGGGTTGTCGTCGTTGGAACCGACGCTGCGGTTGACTTTGCTTTTTCAAGTAGCTCATCTGCAAGACGTCGGAACAAGTCTAGCAGGTAGCTTGCTGTCGCAGGTAAGTCGCCTACCTCGCGTCTGACAAGTTCAGCATATGTGAGAAGCGTCAGGTATGCTGCACGGTAGAGAATGCATTGTTCATATAGTGGATGGTCTGTACTGATGAATTGCTGAATATATGTTGTTGCGTTGTCAATGTGCATCTTAATGGTGGAGTCAGGAATATACGATGTGTCTATATCGCCTAGTATTGCACGAACTCTATTCACATCCATGCTATACACCCATGAGTTTCAGTAATAGGTTTATCATCAGGGCAACAGTTGATGCAACAATGCTTATCATTGCTACAAGGTACTTACGCGAAGTCTTCAGAGATGCAATGTCTTTCTCGTTTGTGCGGATTCTACCGTTGAGACTTCGAAAGTTCTTCTTCATCTCTGCAATGTCAGTTTTGATGGTTTTCACATCGGTGTGGAGTTCTGCTAGTTTCACGAGTATTTCTTCGAATCTATCCATGGAAATCACCTAAATATTTGAAGTACCTTCTGAGTCTACTTGGAACATCAGGTAGGTCATCTAGGAACAATCCTAACCCGAAGTAGTATGTCTCAACAGGCCACGGTGTTGTATGTGCGTAGCTCATCAGTAGCAGTCCAATCCAGAAATGATGTAGGAAGTTCAGACATGCCTTTACAAGCCACTTGCCGAAGCGCGACCTCTTCTTGAACCATTCGGTACGCTGCACTGTTTGGTCGAATTGTTTGCCAAATGCACGTCCAAACATAAATCCAATGCAGAGCCAGGTGAATTCCAATGTATTCATGCTGACTCTATCACCTCAATTAGAAATGTCTCGGTGTCTTCAACATAGTTCATTCCTTGCAGCTCAATCTCTGCCTTGTAGAGTCCGACTTCATCGAATGTGCCTTCAGGTACTGTGCATTCACATTTCCCTGCAGCGGCATCTGTTATTGTGCAGGATATTTCCTTAGACGTTTGATTCCAAATTTTAAGAACAACAGTAAGATTTGTCAAGTCCACAGGATTGCCATCTGCATCAGTGATTGTGAACTCGAACTTGAAACCATAGTTGCCTTTTTTCACTTTAAGACGCTGCATATCTGTCACCCCGCAGTAGCTTCAGGAGTTTTTCGCGAATGTATCTGCGTATTTCAGCTGTTTTCACGTACATGTTTAAGCTTGCTCGATGCATGTAAAGAGCAATTGTAACACCATATTTTATGATGACTGCGAAACCTACGGTGCATTTGTCGATTAGTTGAAGTGCGTCGCGCAGGGTCTTGTACATTGTTTTCCTCATAGTGTCTGCCAATGTGAGTCGTTCAACTAAGTGTTTGGACGCTTTCTTCTTGAAACACTCAACCATGGTCAGTGTTTCTCTCAGTACAATACGTAAGCCAACGAGCAGCGACACAGCATCAGACATTGCAAGGTTGTCCTTCAGTTTCTTCGAAATTGCTTTCACGATTCTATCAGCTAAATGCAGACTTTCAGCCAGCTTCTTAACAGCTGTTTTCCTCAGAATGTCTGATATTTGTAAGTTTTCAACAAGTTTCTTCATGACTGTTTTCTTCACCACATCAGATATTGTCATTGCATCACATAGTTTCTTTGCAGTATGTTTTGCAAGTATGTCTGTTGCAGTAAGTGCATCGCGAAGTCTTTTGCTTGATTGCTTTTCAAGTAAGTCTGCAATCAGCATTGTATCTTGCAAATGTATGCTTGCAGTTTTCTTGCAGATGTCTGCAAGTGTGATTATTTCAGTCTTGACGAGTTTCGGTGTTTTCAGAATTCGGTCTGTAAGTGTCAGCGTTTCAGACAGTGTGATTGTATATGTGACACCTCCTACAGCTGCCACGAGGACAATTCGTCCATCACTCAGAACTCCGTTTAACCTTCTGAAACCCCATTCATCCAGTACCGTTCCTACGTATTCGCCGTACTCGGAAATGTCAGCCACTACAATTTCACCTGCAAATACCTTATCCGCATTTTAGTAGGAAACTTGTTCTGATAATAATATGGTCTATACGAGCTATGAGAAAGCATGAATCCATCATTATATTTATATATGTCTCCGAGATAAATTACCCAGAAACCGTTTTCTGTTCCGAAACTCCATCCTTCATAAGTCGTTATGTCAGGAATAATCCAATCATCACTATTTTTATGGAACATTTCAGCCCAATAATATGATTTCACATAAGGATTTCCTTTAGTTAACGACGGATTCTTCGTAATTTCTACTATTTCGTAGAAAATAAGAATCCTATCCTTAAACCATACCGATTTACTGGGTTGAAATTCTCTTGCTTCATAATCCCAGTTCACTTCGGAACTCGTCGCCCACATCTTAATGTCTATCTGGTCGGACAGATACACGTATCGAACGAAGAACTCCCATGTCCAATAGTATCCTGCGGAAACACTTGCACTCATCGTTTTGATTGCGGAGCCGTTCTTCAGAATCTTAACGTAAACCGTCTGCGCATCAGCGGATTCGTTCTTCCCTCCAGTGAGGAAGACTCCTACGTATCTTGCAATGTCGGGCTTCAGAGTTATGGAGGGGAGGTCGGACTCCCCTATGGTAATAGATATCTGTGGCGTTGTAGGTTCTTCTGTTGGAAGGGACTCTGGAGTGGACATGAGATTCTCGTAAGTGTTAAGCGTTATTTCGAGCTCCTTAAGGCAGGAAAGAACGGGCGTAATGACTACCATTCCACAGCCTCCAGAACGTAGTCCTGATATTCTGCATTGATTTTCTGCCTGACTTTGTCCACTATTTCGGCTATCTTGTTCTTCAAAACTGTTTTCAAGTACTTAGCTATCGGAAGATGTATGATGAGAACCATGTCTTGTTCACTATAGGAAATCCATGTGCCTGCAGGAAGAGCATCGTTCAATGCGAGAGCTATCTCCTCTATTCTCTTCTTCTCCGCAAGCTTCAGCCTAATCATCATTTCGTCTGAACACCGTCGTAACCTATTAGCCTCGCATTTGCAGTGTCGAGATTCTTCACTCTCAGCCATATGGTGGCAGTTACGTGGAAAGAGAATTTAGCGTAAACTCCTTTCCCCGTATCGCTGTCGAAAACGAGTTCGTTTGTTCCGTCGGTTAATGCAAGCTCTATGTCGTACTCATGATAGATGTTGTGAATGACCCATTCTTCGCCTGAAGGTGGTTTTATGTCTAAACTGCCAGATGCTTCAACTGATGTCAGCCCGCTCTTTACATCACCTACTGCCACATTATGTCACCTATTGTTGCTGTATCTCCCATGTTACCTGTATGCTGTCACCTGCATCCCAGTTTACGTTTACTGGGTCGAAAGTTCTTCTTGCAAGCATGTTGCCTCCTGTTGAAGAATCGAACAAGCCTGACTCTGTAATTGCTGCTGAACCTGAAAGTCCATCCGCAGAACTGAACGATGCTTCCCATACTGCAGTGTCATTGGTGACTGATGTTGTCTTTCTGCTTGTCGATGCTGACTTCCTTGCAATTTCATTTTCAAGTGCTGTGTCAGTTGCTGCAGCAGCAGTAGTTCCTGTGCCAATCGCAATGTACTGAAATGGAGTCGTGACGACTCCATTGAGCAAGCCTGCTGCCTGTGCTTTCCCCACGTTTGTTATTATGTTTTCGAGGACACGTTGTTCAACGATTTTGCCATTGCGTATCTTCTTTATGATAAGCTTCGCTTTCATCCTAAGTTTGCTGACCATTGTACATCACGAAAGGAAAAGATGTTGGGATGGTGGTTTACTGTTATGCTGAAACTCCTGTTATCTTGCAGATTCTATTGCTCTTGCCGTCAGATGTGTCAGGTACAATGGCAGTGGCGAAGAACTGCTTGATGATGTATTCTGTTACGCCTCTTTCAGGTCTTCTGATTTCCTCGACTAGTGGTATCTTGTTTGTTCGCAGTACTCCATGTATGGCTGTCATTTCACCGGGAACTAGTACTAGTGCATCTGTTGAGAGGATTCTGCTCGGATAGAACTTCAGACCATAGCTGCTTTCCAAGTAGTCTTTGATGCTTTGTCTAATGTTTGCTATTTCTTGTATCTTGTGTAGCGGTGCCCATACTTTCGCAGGTACGATAACTACCATGCCTTTTATTTCAGACTCCAGTATGTTGCTGTTTTCGAAGATTTTACCTATAGCTGCAACAATGTCGCCTGCTGGGTCTGCAGCATCAGCATCCCAAGCTGCAGCAGCTGCAACGGATTGCCCTG
>Ga0190363_1000806_pt1 | contig 18637 bp, 15 predicted proteins | sample 48721867_MG_FD_161272 | JGI IMG/M metagenome (GOLD analysis project Ga0190363, IMG submission 161272) | Hydrothermal vent microbial mat bacterial communities from Southern Trench, Guaymas Basin, Mexico - 4872-18-6-7_MG | ecosystem: Environmental > Aquatic > Marine > Hydrothermal vents >... | reverse complement strand
CAGCTCTTCCGGTAAATCGTTAACGATCTCCATGTGACCTCACCCATACATTGCAATAGCGTATAGGGTGAAAGGTTTCGAGATCGATAACCTTACCATGTATTATCGTATTGAGTATAAACAGAAATATCATGCTAACGCAAATTCCACCGCACTCATCGCATGCAACCGCAGGGTATCGAACAACGGTACCGATACATGTTTTTGCTGTATAAGCAAAGGTAACTCAGTACACCCCAGTATGATGCCCTCCGCACCCTCCTCTACCAGGTTGTTGATGATTTGCACCACCCTACTACGAGCTGTGTCACTGATGATACCTTTCACTAATTCATCAAATATTATTGAGTCTACTGTTGCAATATCGCCATTACTGGGTACGATTACAGCTATACCATGACGTTCGAGCCTTTCCTTGTAGAATGGATCCGTCATTGTGGTCTTGGTGCCCAGCAAGCCAACCTTACTCAACCCTTTGCTCTTTATCGCATTAGCTGTTGCATCACATATGTGTAGAAGCTTCACCCGCAATTTAGATTGTACCTCATCCGCTACCTTATGCATTGTGTTAGCACATATGAGGATGGCCTCTGCACCTGCATGCTCAAGCACTCTACCTGCGTGTACGAACTTATCCACAATCGTATGCCAATCACCCTTACTCTGTAGCTCATGTATTTCGTTGAAATCGAAGCTATACAATATAATGCGTGCAGAATGCTTATTTCCCAACCTCTTGGCTATCTCGTCGTTTATGATCCGATAGTATTCAATCGTCGAATGCCAAGAGAGTCCACCCAAAAGTCCCACCATCCGCATCTCTACATTAATCTATCCTGTGTATCCAATTTGCAATATCTTCGATAACCTGTCCCGCTACATGAGCTGGCTTAAAGTACTCATCAGGTGTCGATTTACCTTCACCGTACATGAATAGATGGTTAAGCCCTGGATATAACTTAAACTCTACGTTGAGCTTATCACCCAGTGTTTGCCATAGTCTGAAATCCTCCATGGTTACCTGATAGTCTCTACCACCTTGTAGTATCAATATGGGTATATCCAGCTGCTTAGCCACTTCAACAGGTTTATAGTCCAATAGATCCTGCCAGTAGGCTTTTGATGCACCCAACACTATCTCATCGGGTTTGAGTTGCAACCGCTTTATTTTATCAACCTTCCTCTGTAAAGCTTCAATCTCTCGCATTTCGTTGGTATCAAGTTTACCATCCAATTCAGCAATATAACGCGCCTGCTCTATCATAAGAGTGAGCAGATCCCTGCTGTTGGCTGCCATCAGTATTATACCACGTACGGTTGTATCTTGTGTCGCAATCCTCGGTGCTAACATACCACCAAAGCTATGTCCTAACACAAATATACGGTGGCGGTCGATCCTGTTTTGCCTTGCAACGAAATCGATCGCTGCTATAACGTCATCGATGACCTCATCCTTAACCGTGAAATCCTTTAACTTGTTTCTCACTTCGTTAGGATAGCACCACGTCCGTTTACTGTACCGTAACACAGCTATACCGCGGGTGGCCAATCCCCACGCTAAGTCCTTAAATGGTTTATTTGGGCCGATGGTTTCATCCCAATCATGTGGCCCCGATCCATGTACTAGTATAACTGCAGGTAAATTTGTACCGTTTTTCGGTATCGTAAGTACAGCTGGTAACCGCCATCTGGCTACACCTATGGTATCGATGATCTCAACAAACCTTGTGGTATCCACATACGATGGTATCTCATAGCGTGGCTGGGTTGAGGGTAAGAACCATAACCCTGATATCTTGGATTCCTGGTTAAGTACAACCTTCACGTCGAGCATCATCTTATCAAACGCACACGTTACGTAGACGATTTCATACCCCTGTATATGTTCGGATCGGGTCCGGATAATGCGTTTGTAACCACCTACTTGGTTAATGAGATGCGTCCACATAGTTGCAAGCTTATCACGTGATAACATCACTTTCATCGTGGTATCAAGCATCTCATAAGCAGTGTCAAACTTGCCATCAACAAGCAGCTGTACGAACTCTATCGCTTTGAGTTGCTGCACATCTATGTAGGGGTTCAATACCACTGAGTTTATGAGGATAAACGCGATCATTTCTGCTCCTCTAACTTACGGTAAAGTAACAGCGGGTAGATGATCGCAGATACGAGTATTATCGGGCCAAGTATCATTGGCAGCAATATGGTGAACGGTACTTTAAGTAACGACAACAAAATTAACAGCAACCCACCAATAACAAATAGCCAGCCCCCAAGTATATGTGTACGCCGCCAAACCACCTCAGACGCTATCGTCCATGGACACCTTATTCCAAAGAAAAAGTTACGCGGTAACTTTGGTAGGTAGTTACCCAAAAGTACGAAAAGCAACCCTATACCCACCTGTATCGCAGTGGTATGTAACCTACCCGCAGCTGCACTTATGAGTGTTAGCACATAGACATAGAAGAAGAAAACCAGACATATGTCACGTATCACAAGAAATACTTTATACCTACGTAATGCACGACGTTTGAAGGGATCAACAAACGGCACAAATGTAAGCAATAGATAAAGTGCAGGTAGTAGAACGAGGAAAATCAGCATACCCTGTAACTTACCTGCATAGCGATCTGGTATACCCTCTACATTATAATGCACGGGTATAGTTGCCGGTAACCGTGGATAGTAATAAATAGCCAAACATATCGCAACAATTATCAACCCTATCGGGATGATGTCACGCCGCCAATTCCACTTATCCGCCATCTTCCCTCCTGCTCAAAAACCCCATAATGTACTTAAGTGCCATCTCCAACACCCCCATGTTCAACGAATATCTTATGAACTGACCCTCACGTTCACTGGTGACAAGGTTTGCACGCTTCAAAATATCAAGATGATGCGATAACGTAGGTTGCGTAATATTTAACTCACGTAATATCTCAGTTGGCGTAAGATCACGATCACACAATAACTCCAATATCCTACGTCGGGTGGGATCACCCAACGCCTTAAACACATACGTCAACATCCAATAAATATATAGATGGCTGTCTATTTGTCAATTAATTTAGGGGTTGACAATTAGGTATTAGGGGTATTAACTACAAAAGGAGGTTTTATGTTGGTGGTTTCTTTATTTTTTATTGTGGGTCAAGTTACTACTTGGGCGAAGGCTTATGATAGGGTATTTGGTCAATCCTCTTATAATGATACCTCTTATTCAATAGTTGCTGATACCTTAGAAAATGCTTACATAATTGCAGGCCATACTACTGATGGCCCATTGGGTGGTATAGATATTCTTGTGTTTAAAGTGACTGCTGACAGTGGTAAAATAATCTGGGTCAAATGTTTTGGTACCTTTCATGACGATTATGCACGTGCTATCACTGTTGACTATACTGAGGGAGCTTATGTGATAGATGGTTATACGAAGCCCAGCCTTATAGATAACAGCCAATCCGATGCACTTGTACTGAAGGTAGGTCTCGATGGTGGATTGATCTGGGGTTGGGTATATGCTGGATGGTTTATCATTTGGGAACCACAGCTCGATACGATACGGTCAGATGAGTACCTCTATGCGATTACTGTTGATGGCCAAGGCTATATTGTTGCAGGTAATATCGAACCTGGCCCATGTGCACAATGGGTACCTGTGGATACATCGGATGTACTTGTATTTAAGGTAAGGTCTTCTGATGGTTCACCATTATGGATTCGTGCATACAGCAAGGTATCCCCTGACTATTCAGTATGGCCTGCAGACTACGCATATTCGGTGATCGAGGACCAACATGAGCCTGGTCTTTTTGTTGTCGCTGGTAAAACTTGGTGGTATAATGATACAACAGATATACTGGTATTCAAAGGTAAGAAGGACGATGGTCTACTCGCAACTTCTATGTGGGACTATTCCATTGTAGGGTATCCATCAGCTTACGCATGGGATATAAAGAATGACCCTGTTACGGGCTATGTGTTGACAGGCGATATGGATGGCGAATTAGCTCCTGTGTTCATCATGCGGCTAAATACCAACCTCACACCTATCTGGGTACGTACGTATTCTTTTGTTGAATCTGCCCTCTTACTTTCGCATGCAATACTTGTGGACAATAGTAAAAACTACGTTGTATGTGGTTCCGCACGCCCTGGAAACAATTCTGACTTATGGGTGATGAAGACCAACCGTACTGGTGGTGTAATGTGGTCAAAGGTGCTCGTTGGTTGCAATTACCAGATGATGCTCAATGATCATGGTGAAGATATTGTTGAGTACCCCGATACCACCTACGCAGCAGTAGGCTATACCGAATGGCCGTCTGTTTATACACCCGATAACATATTGGTGGCAAAGATAGGTCATAACGGTAACATTAACTGTCCAGACACATTGGACACATGTTTGGTCGACTTTGATATACTGGTAGATTCACCGGAGGTGGAGGTCGATTCTTCTTGGAACTATATAGAGGTCGAGCTTGAGTGGATACCAATTGCCGAATATATAGCCGAAATACAGGATACGGTTGTCTGTGCATCATGGGCACCTACCGGGTGTGCTGAATACAACGCTGCCGACCTCAGAGTATACAATGTACCAAACCCATTCATGAATACAACCATCATATACTTTAGCGTTAATGTTACATCCGATGTGGTGATATCGATATCTGATATATCGGGTAGGCTCATACGTAGGTATGAGTTTGAATCCATCCCGTCTGGTACGTACACACTTGTGTGGGATGGCTGTAACTCATATGGTTTACGTGTACCAGCTGGTGTGTACTTCTGTAAGTTATCGGTTGGGGATATCACCATCACCCGTAAGCTTGTACTGTTGAGGTAGCATGAGTTAATATATGCTTTTTATGATAGTGAATTGACATCCTGTAATTATTTCTATCACTTAATTTCTAATGGTATGGTTGTACTGGGTGGTATGTTTGACTTTCGTCACCCTCTTGAGCGCTTTCATTGTAAGGCGTTGGCGTCACCCCGGTTATACAGCGCTTGTTGCCTTCTATGTGATATATCTTGGTGCTTCACAGATCTTAGCCACCCGTATTGTGGAGTTTGATTTAGTGATCCGTCAATTCTACGCTCCAGCTGCCGTCTTCTTGTATCCATTTATTGCACAGGCGCTTGACATGATCAACGAGGTTTACGGCCGTAGATTGGCACAGCTTGCCATCCTCATAGCGTTCGTCACACAGGTACTTTTGGTGCTGTTCATACTACTTGTTAGAACTTTACAACCGGCACCGTTCTTCGAATACGAACGTGCGTGGCAGTTCATCTTCGGTTTAAGCATAAGGATTACGGTTGCGTCGTGGGTTGCCTTCCTTGTATGTCAGACTATCGACGTTTATGTGTTTGATTGGCTCAAACGCAAGTTCGAACGCAATGTCATACTCCGCAGTGTTACAAGTGATGTCATCGATCTAACTCTTGACAGCGCAATATTTGTGACTGTAGCGTTTGCTGGTGTGATGCCACTACTTCCACTAATTATAGGTCAAATTGTAAGCAAAAACTTCATAGGGTTTATCGATACTCCATGGTTCCTCCTGTATAAAAGGTTGGTAAAATAAGATGGTGTTCGAGTTACTCAAACATAGCACCAAAAGTCGTGCAAGGGTAGGTCGTCTACACTTACCACATGGGGTGGTCGACACCCCTGTATTTATGCCAGTAGCTACACAAGCCACGGTTAAGGGGCAACCGTTTCGTTTTATCACCGAAATCGGTTACAGGCTTATTGTCAATAACGCATATCATCTTTATTTGCGGCCAGGTACTGACATAATCAAGCAAGCAGGTGGCTTACATAAGTTTACGGGTTGGCAACACAACATACTCACCGATAGTGGTGGTTATCAAGTATTCTCCATGGGTGAGCTCGTAAAGATTGACCCCGATGGTATAACTGTACGATCGCACCTGGACGGCTCCTACCATAAATTGACCCCTCAAAAGGTGATGGAAATACAAAACATCTTTGCACCTGACATCAAGATGGTGCTCGACGATTGTCCACCATGGCCAGCTACCCGCGAACGTGCAGAGGAGTCAGTAGATCGTACCTTACGGTGGGCCACCATCTGCAAGCAACATAATATAAGTGACACCATTCTATTCGCTATCGTTCAAGGTAGCACATACCTGGATTTACGTGAACTATGTACCAAGGAGCTCATTAAACTCAATTTCGACGGCTACGCAATAGGTGGTGTATCCGTAGGTGAGCCACGTGAGTTCACGCTTGAGGTGGTACAATTTGTGGCCAATTTATTACCCAAGGATAAACCCCGTTACCTGATGGGTGTAGGTACACCTGAAGAGCTATTGGAATACATTAAGCTTGGTATCGATATGTTCGATTGCGTCTTACCCACACGCTATGGTAGGACAGGTACTGCATTCACTTCAGAGGGCAAAATAGTGTTACGACATAGTGAGTATAAAAACGATTTCAACCCAATAGATCCAACTTGCGATTGTTACGTTTGTAAAAACTACACCCGCGCTTATATACGACATCTGTTCAATGCAGATGAGATGCTCGGCCCTATCCTGCTCACATACCATAATCTATATTTTTACAAAAGATGGGTCGATCGAATACGCGATATGATACTCGATGACGCTATCTAAGCTTATATTGTTATCGATAAGTGTATTCTTTCTGCTCACTTCAACCGTAGGCTTAGCGTTAGTCTTACAGTTACAGCTGGGTGTGTTAGGTGCACCCCCCTACATCATAACTATAAGCGAGCTATTGTACTGGTTGGCATTACTTGCTGCTGCCCCGTTATGGGGTAGACTAAGTGATCACATCGGTAAGCCGAAGGTATTACTGCTTACGTCTTTATGCTCCAGCTTGCTGTTGTTTTTGTTCACATTTGCCAGCACTATACCTTCGTTGCTACTTCTGCGTGGACTACACTCATTAGCTGTGGCAGGTTTCCATCCAACCGCTTCCGCTTGGGTATCTGAGCTCAGCACCGAGGATATACGTGCACGTCGTATCGCTGTGTATAATCAGGGGTTCTCGTTTGGTATTGCAGTCGGTAGCTTTTTGGGTGGTTGGCTACTCGATAGATTTGGTTATCGTCACACATATTCAGTACTCGCTATATTTAGCCTCATCTGTACAGTGTTATCCTATACTATGCGGTCGACAGAGGGATATACTTCGATACCGTCGCATCACATCCAACGTACACCATTTACTTCAAGCTTATTGATTCTTTATCTATCCACACTACTACGTAAATCCGCTATAATAGGTGTGTTATCACTTGTCTACGTCTATATGCGTAAATATTTTGGTTACTCTCCTACATTGATTGGACGGTTAGCTGCACTTAATCCATTAACCCAAATCGCACTCATGCTAACCGCAGGTATATTTGCAGATAAAGTTGGCCGCAAAATGGCATTAATATTGGGGTTTGTCACCTCATGCTTAGCTCCTATAACATTCATTTATGCAACATCGTGGTGTGAGTTTGCACTTGGCTTCATATTTATTGGCATATCTTTTGCGTTCTATATATCAGGGGCGCTCGCCTTCATAGGTGATGTCACCCCCACCGGTAAAGCAGGTGAATACATGGGTTACTTCCAAAGTGCACAGGGTATAGGTGGTATGATTGGCCCATTTGTTGCTGGCATTTTGGCACATAATTACGGGTATACCACATTTTTCTGGGGTATGGAAGCATTCACATTAATCGCACTTATGTTAAGCTTGTTATTACCGGGTAGGCCCACTAAGTGATAATAGGTATGCCAGACTTTTCGTAATACTTATCACCCAGATGATGTATCAGCGTCACCTTATCAAGTAACCAATGATCCGTAAATACTTCCGCTTCTACCACCGCATACAGTATCTTGCCCACGAATATAGTGTGGCTATCGCAGTCCATATCTTTCATCACTTTACATTCGATATTCGCAACACATTCACCGATCACCGGTACGTCCACATATTTTGCGGGTGATTTACTAAACCCACACGCAGCAAACTTATCTACCTCGCTACCTGAGTGTTTGCCACAGAAAATCACCTTATCGAGTAACTTTATATCAGGTATATTGACGACGAATGCACCTGCCCCTTTTATCAACCCATATGAGAAGCGTGTCTTCTTCACCGCTATAGCGAGTGCAGGTGGTTCATGGCTCACGGGTGAACACCATGCAATCGTTATTATATTGTCTTTACCTTCATAGCGTGAGGTTACAAGCACAACGGGTCCATTGTTTACCAACCGTAAACTATGTTTTAGTGGTACTTCTTGTTTCATCACCTAAAGTAAAAACCCTCCCCCAGTGGGGGAGGGTTCCCATCCATTAGGAATTAGAATACCTGGCCCACTACGAGGAATATGAATATGAGGATACCCATCCACCTTGCAGCAGTTGAGAGTGTACGTCTGACGTTACCTTCTTCGTATTTGGTTTCACCCCAGAATCCTAAGTAGATCGAGAGTGCAGTGAATATAAGTGTGATTATAAGAAACGTTAAGGAGGCTGCGTTCAACCCCGCACGCTCGAAGAACATGTGTAACCAATAGACGATATATGCAATGACACTCATCCAAAATGGTAACATCTATCCCTCCTCTTGCAAGGTGGGCGAAGGGACTCGAACCCTCAACCCCCAGAGCCACAGTCTGGTGCTCTAACCGGTTGAGCTACGCCCACCGTAAGTATATAGATAATTCAAATCCTCCAATGTCAACCAACGCAAGATACTCACTATGCACCGTATTTCTTCAGTTTAAGTCCATGTGCCAACATCAACGGCAATAGGTCGAGCAACCTTATCCTACCCAACCCCCCATGCATACATTCACGTTCGTTGAATGCTTCACTCTTGTCAGGTATCACATAAGGGGATACAAAGAGTACAGGTACAGGGTGCCACGAATGTGCCTTAAGTATAGCTGGTGTGGAGTGGTCACCTGTGATGACAAGCACATCAGGGTGCAGGTCTAAAATATCGGGCAATAGTTTATCGATCTTTTCGATTAACTCCACTTTAGCCTCCCAATTACCATCCTCGCCAAGGCTATCAGTACGTTTTATGTGGAAGTAAAAGAAATCATAGTTATCCCAGTTCTTACGTAATGTCTCTATCTCATCTTCGAGCTCCGGCCCTGTCTCAAGTATGTCCATACCCACAAGCCTTGCCAACCCTTTGTACATCGGATACGTGGCTATACCTGCAGGTGTCAACTTGAACCGCTCCTGCATCGACTTAAGTTGCGGATGCTTAGCGAACCCACGTAGTAACACAAAGTTAGCTGGCGGGTTCAATAACTTACGTGTTGCATTCACGAACTTGTTCACCACTTCCGCAGTATGCGTAGCCTCAGGTACGAGGGGTTCACATCTAAGTGGTGGGTTACCTTCTTTCTGTGGATCCGTTTCTGTAACCTTATCACTCAACTTATCGCCCCTCAAAATGAGGACAAATCGATGCTCCTTACCGGGTTTGACGATAATTTCAACCCCATCTATCGTCTTGATTTCCTGCTGTATACGAGTGCATAGCTGGCGATTCAGGTCGGTCGATATCCTGCCTGCCCTCCTATCTATAATTATGCCGTTGTCGTCGATTGTGGCAAAGTTACCCCTAACTGCTACATCTTTGGGGGTAACTTCTAACCCCACCCCCAGTGCCTCAAGTATACCACGTCCTATCTCATATCTCAGCGGATCATATCCAAACAACGCCAGATGGCCTGGCCCACTACCGGGTGTGATACCAGGTGCTACAGGGTCGGCAACACCCGTAATGTATGATTTCGCCAACCTATCCATGTTCGGTGTGTACGCAGCTTCAAGCTCAGTCTTACCGCGGTAGGGTACTCCCCCTATACCATCTATTACAAGTAGCAATAACTTTTTGTCGTTCTTCTGGGTAAGTTTATCAAGTACGGTCTCCATCATACCTCCTGGTTGATCATGTTGATCACCTCTATTTCTGATAGACTTTTTCATGTGTGGTTAGAAAATAACCTAACTTCATAATCTGCAATACACCACTTGTGTTATTAACCAATACACATATCTTTATTTCAGGAGGTATCGATGGCGGAACAGAATAAATTAGAAGTAGTAGAGGTATATCCAAAAGTTTGGATGTTTAAGCACCCCCCATGTGTAGACGCACTTGAAGCTACTTTCAACGAAGCACTCCAGCTACTGGGTGAGAACAAATATACCGCTGCTATAGATGTATTCCGTACAATTATCGATAAATGTCCACAGTTTCTTGCTGCCTACTATAATTTAGCATTGGCAATAGAGAATTACCTGATAGAAAATAAACCCACCGATCCCGATGAAGAGAAGCGTTTCCGTGATACCAAATTTGTCATCTTAGCTGTAGGTTATGACGAAGCCCTTAAGGCGTTACCCGAGGGGTTTGTGGACACACTTGATAACCAGTTACCATGGTCGATCGAAGCGAACCGTCCTTTCCTTCAGTTATTTAAAGCACTCAACGAAGAGATGTTAAACCGTGGCTATGTTGAGGAGGCACTTAATGGGTTCTATCGGTTACTTTTGTATAACCCCGATGATGAGCAGTACATACGTGGTTATATCGTATGGTGTAACTTTGAGCTCAACCATCCCGACGATGTGTTGAAGATATGCGATCTATACAGTAATGATACCACACCGGATCTCCTGTATGGGAGGCCGCTCGCCTTGTTGCAATTGGGTAGGGAAGCCGAAGCTGTCCACACATTAAAGATAGCTGTCTCACTTAACCCACGTATTGGTAAAGAGCTGCTTAAAAAGCGTCATACGAAACCTAAATCCCAAGACATAACCCCCGGTAGCCGTGAAGAGGCTTACGTTTATTGGCAAGAATACGGTAGGTTCTGGGAAGCCACCGAGGGTGCACTTGACCTGCTTGCTCAATGTGTGAAAGGAAGTAGCTAATTTATATTGAACGACTACATTCGATGCGATGCGTAATCGGGTGGCTCTCGCATTGTGTGGATTTTTCGCAGTATTTGCATTACTATGTTTTATTAAAGTAACGCAAACCACATGCCCCGAAAGCTACCTGAAGGTTAAAACCGATCGCCATAAGATAGAAACATCAGCTAAATCTTACCTCTACCGTATTCTGGGTGATACGTTCACACACTATCGTGTGGAGATTGAATTCACCGAAGATGTGCTCGTCAAATACTTTCTTTTACGTAACGCATCTGATAGCTTACGCGATATCATAAGGGATGGTAAATCACTCTGGTGTTGGCGTGTAACCTTCTACGTACCAGATACTGGGGATACCATAACAGTGGACCTACACCCGGAAAGCCTAACCTTGGTTGGGTTCCACAAAAGGTGGGCACTACCTTACACGCAAGGTTTGGACACACGTGAAGCAAAGCAGTTTGTCAGCTCTCTACTTCATAAGGTATTGGGTAATGAAGTGGACAAATTTGTCTATTCTGGGACGAAGAAATCAGGCCACTCGTATTTACAACTATTATGGTACGAGGCTGATTTCAACATCAAAGGTGCAAAATATGGTATAATCGCGTATCTCACAGATGATGGACTTAAAGGCATACGGATAGGGTTCATCCTACCAGCTGATACCTACGTAGATTACAATCGTAACCACCTATGTAGGTTGGGGTTAACCTACATGACAGCTTTTACTATATTTCTGCTTATACTTATCCCATTGTCCATACATATAGTAACCTTCATGAGGTGGGGTTGGATATCCATCGATGAATTCATACTATGTTTTACCGTAACTTGTGTGCTGGTATTTGCTACCACCTACAGTATGTTTGGTACACACAACCTTCGTCAGAATCTGTTAATTTCACTCGCCATCTCCGTGGTTATAAGTTTAGCATTACTGGTAGGTAGACACCACTACACGATGGTTGCACCCTTCAAGTTATACCTCAAGTTCTTACCTACACCAATTGGAATGAAGACACACGAGTTCTTCTATTCCACACTTATTGGCTACTGTGTGGGCTTTCTACAGCTTGGGTGGCTCGCATTGCTTCACACTATTTTAACAAGGAGAGGGTTATGGTTACCTCTGATATTACCAGCACGTATAACCTACAACATGAAGCTACCATACCTCATTTTCCTACCGGGGTTGACGTTTGCGTTGCTTAATGAGTCACTATTTCGACTCTATGGTATATCATGGCTAAACGGTAAGATTAGGTTGTTACCCGCCATCTGTGTTGTGTCATCACTGTGGGGGTTCAGCTTCTCGTTACTACCACAATCGCCACATTATCTCTATGGGATCGTGATAGCCATATGGGGTATAGTGCTTGGTTTCGTGCTGGTGAAGTTCGGTCTATTAGCTACGGTGGTATCGCAGTTCGTTGTCATCACTATTGTGCTTGGGTTACCGCTGTTGCATTCAGATGCTAAGTATAGCGTCGTATTCATACTTATAAATGTAGCGTTATTTCTATACCCTCTCATATTTACAGCCATACATTACCTACGTGCTGGACGGTTTTATCACGATACCACGATACTCAATTTAGCATGGAGACATACACCACCTGAACCCACTATCACACGTTGGGAGGAACCCCATTACATAGGTGCAGGTATAGCTGCAAACTGTTTACTTTTATGTATCACAATATTATTTGCAATAATAGCGCTACGTATACCTAATAAGATATTGGGTGCCAACCTACGTGTTACTGTCAACTGGCACGATATAGAGAATATATCGGATAGCCTTGCCAAAAGCTACAATTTAGAGGGTTTCATACGGGTGGTGGAATTCAACCAACGTACGCAGGGGCCGGTAGAACGTTACATCTATCAGGTTGCAGGTATCGATAAATTAAACAACTTATATGTTACCGAACCACCATATTGGTATTGGGAGATAAAATTTATCAACCCATCCACCTACGAGCAGCACGTTTTCAAATTAGATGTTGATGGCAAACTCTACTCACACACATATAAGCCTCACACATACCGGTTTGTACCACACCTGGGCTTCACAACTGCGTATAGGATTGCAACAGATCATTTGTATAAGCGTGGTCTATCACTAAAGGGGTACCATCTAACCAAAAAAGAGGTCATCAAATATCCCTCATATGAAGTTTATGTATTTGAATGGACGAGATCTGAATTACCCAACCTCACCAAAATCATACATATTGAAGTAATCGGTAACGAAGCACATAATTTTGATATCCGTTATGAGCTATCAACCGCTACCACTGTGGGGTTGTCAAAATTCCACATGTTGAAACATTACTGGCAATTGGTAATTAAGTGGCTCACCATCGCAATAATAGCATTCATGCTTATCCTACATATCGCAAAACGTGATTTAGTGTGGAGGGTTGGCCTCGTGTTCCTCGTGTTTGTTGCAATCACATACATCATGTACATATGTAACGCATATATGGTTAATTTCTACAAGGGTTACGACGGTACTGTAGGGGTGACAAAATACGTTGTGACGAAAGCAAACAACACCTTTATCCAGTTTGTCACCATTGTGGTGTGTACATTTCTATCAATATCTCTACAGGCTACGTTGTTCCGTACCTATACAGGTAGGAAATATTTGCTACCACACGAAGCCGCTGCGTCATACCTTGGGTCTGCCGTTTATCACGGTATCTTTGGTGGTGCATCGCTGTTCTTCTTTATATACCTTGTACAGAACCTATTCTTGAGATTGAGGTTACCTCTACCGAGGTTACCATCGATCGTATTACCTGATTTAGCATGCCTATATCCCGGTGCTGCACTGCCATGGCTCGCTTACAATCATATAGTGTTTAAACTATTGCCGATACTTACTGTGACGTTTTTCACATTTTACATTGCAAAATACAAGCCACTCACCATAATGCTGACGGTAATTTACATCGCAACCCTATCGTTATGGGAAACAACTTCACCACAGGATATCTTGTTCTCCTCGCTATATGTGCTCACATTCATCGCTTACGTGTTGTTTATTGTACGATACTTCTGGCGTGATAATCTACCCGCATATTGGATAGGTGTTGGTTCGTACGTGTTAACCACCTATACATTCTATATGTACATGCAATCACAATTTTACTTCTATAATGGGCTTGTAGGGGTTGGTATTTTCTTAGTCTTTACAATATGTGCGCTTGCTATCTGTCGGAAGATAGGGATTTAAATGCATCCAAAATGGCTTGCCATGTAGTGTCAGGGTCTTCACATGCTATGCTTGACATATATTTTGTAGCTTTGTAGCTCCATACCGCAAAGTTCTCTATCCCCACAGCGTTTGCGATCTTTACGGTTTCATGGATACGATCTATTTCGTCTTTTTTAACTTTAAATCCTTGCACCCATATTAATGGCTCTTTATTGAATTTCTCCGCTATCTTATAAATCCTCTTGGCCCAGAACCTGACATATTCACGATAGTCACCACGTGCCCATAACCAATACGGATCGGTAGATATCACATCAATCCATGTCATACGGCCAACTTTATCCCAATCGATATCTTCACCCGGCATCAAGCATAACATTGTTTTTAGTCCCGCCTCCTTAGAAGTTTTGGTGATATAAGTTATGAAGTCCAATAGTATCTCAATACGGAACTGACGTACTTCAGCCGTAAGTTGACGTGGCATTTCAAACCCCATGCGGTTGCGAAACTCTTCCCTACATATCTGACAGCAGCAGGACCACCCCTTATCTACATGATAGAAGTGAGGTTCGTCCCAGAATATGCCGTCAGCCCCTATCTTCTGTGCTGATTGTATCCATTTCTGTACATAAGTACGTAGTTCGGTGGAGTTGAAGCATAATGCTGGCAATATCTTACCGCTGGATGACACCTGACGTTCGTGTACGTTTTCCATCACGAGATACGAATAGGCTTCACCACCAAATACACCACCTACACCCCATGGGTCGAGATATACTTCCAAGCCAACCCCCTGTGCTACCTTCACGATCTTGTCAAATGTACCCTCATAATATTCGTGATCGTTTTCCGAGTATGTGAATACCACGAAGTCAAACCCTGCTCCTTTTATATCTTCCATATGTCTATGTACACAATCGATATCTTTATTCCCGAAATAACTTACCCCAAATCTCATGCTAACCTCAACCCAAATTCGTTACCACCTACACCAGGTGTATCCTGGTTCGGTTACCTATGCGTTAGGTAAAGCCCTATCGTTATATGCCTTTCTCATAAATATATTGAGCTAAATCCACCACACGTGCTGCATAACCATATTCGTTATCATACCATGCGAGTACCTTTACCATCTTACCGATGACCGAGGTTTCAAGTGCATCAAATATAGCGGAGTGGTCATTACCTATGAAATCGTTCGATACAAGCGGTACATCCACATACTGGAGGTAACCCTTGAGGTATGTTTCAGATGCTTCCTTGAAGAAGCTATTCACCTCTTCTGCGGAGGTTTCCCTTTTTACGTTAGCTACGAAATCGATCAATGACGCATCCTTTGTTGGCACCCTAATCGCTATTGCGTGGAGCTTACCTTGTAACTCAGGTATGACCAAACCGATCGCTTTCGCTGCACCCGTAGTTGTCGGTATGATCGACACTGCTGCTGCACGTGCACGTCGCAGATCCTTATGTGGTGCATCCAACAGCCGCTGATCCATTGTATACGCATGTACGGTGGTCATAAATCCATGCTCGATACCAAGTTTATCATGGAGTACCTTCACCACGGGTGCGAAACAGTTGGTCGTACATGATGCGTTCGATATCACAAAATGTTTAGCCGGATCGTACATGTTCTCGTTTACCCCCAGCACTATGGTGATATCGGCAGGCTCACCTTTGCTTGGTGCAGTAATGATCACACGTTTGGCGCCCGCATCCAGGTGCTTAGCGGCTGCTGAACGCGATCTGAACACACCTGTAGCTTCTATTGCTATGTCGACGTTGAGGTCACCCCATGGTAGTTCGGAGGGCTCCTTTTTCATGAAGAATGGTATCTCCTTACCATCAATCACTATAGCATCCTCCTTGGCGGTGACTTCCTTATCCCATACCCCATACGTGGAATCGTACTTGAGTAAGTGTGCCATCACATTAGCAGGTGCTATGTCATTGATACCAGCCACTTCGATATCGTTCTCTAACCCCTTGTCCCAGATCCTACGTACCACTAACCTGCCTATGCGGCCAAACCCATTAACTCCTATCCTCATGCAACCTCCTTTATAATTACATTTAAAATACGAGAATTCGATATGTGTCAATCAGCAAGTGGCTATAGTTTGTTGATCACAGGTTACGATTTGGTTGCCACCGTTACATCCTCAACATATGCGTACGGTAATTTGTAGTTAGCGATCACCTGTTGTTCCTTTGATAACATGAACCTACCATCTCTAAACAGTTCGTAGAAATTGCCAGCTACCATGGTATCCTTGACACGGCCAACTATTTCACCGTTATCGATTAGAAAACCCAACCCCACATTTACCGAGAAATCGCCTGCCAGGACATTGGATTGACCACCCCCTATAACTCCATATATGAGGATACCTCTCTTGGTGTCTTTGATCATATCGTCGATGGAGGTATTACCAGCTTCTATCACCATGTTGTTGAACCCCGGTGTCGGTGTACTGGTGTAGTCACGGACAGCATTACCGGTGGGCGGTTTACCTGCTTTAGCAGCGGTGTCGAGGTCGAAAACAAACCCCTGCAATACACCGTGATCGATAAGCTTACGTTTCGTGGTCGGTATACCCTCGTCATCAAATGGCCGACTCCCATACATCCAATCCGTTGTACCATCATCCCACAAAGTGAACGATTCACCCAATACCTTTTCACCCTCCTTACCGAGTAATGGTGTAATCTTACGTACTAAGCTTTTACCGGATAATCCCGCAGATAACGTACGTACAAACGTCATGAAGAACGCCAGCGGTGCAAATATGACCACCAGCTTACCACTCTTGAAGTGTGCTAACTTATTAGCGTGTTCCAGTTGCCTACGTAATCGCGGTATAACCGCACGCGGGTCATCGATCGGGTTCGCACTTGCCAGCCAATCAAATATCCATGTGATACCAGTCTCCAATATCGCTAATCCTTCTACCTCTAATGTGTAGCCAGTTTTTTGGTAGCTGTAATCGAGCCCACTGGAGTTGACCACACGTACCGTACTCTCTGCATAGTTTAGCTCTACGTTTAATCTCAACTCCTTACATAATGTGACAAGCGTATCGATGAGCTCCCGCCCTAACTCTATACGGGACTCGGTGGGCCAGCCGGTTGGCTCGTACACGTTAACCTCTGGGTATACCGATTGGCTGGGGAATTCAAACCCTACGGGTTTGCCAAACTTAGCCACCGCGAGTGCACGCTCAACCGCGGGTTCGGGGTTATCAAAATCGTTGGTCGCTGTAAAGCCAATCTTACCATCCTGTATCACTCGGATGCCGAGCCCCTTTTCGCTTTTGACCTCAAGTGACTGCAGTACGTTCTGATCGAATTTCACCGGCTCAATATAGCTTTCACTATAATAGAGCTCGTATTGATTCACACCTTTTTTCTTTAACACATCAATAAAACGGTCCACCATTATTTACCTCCGATTACCACATTTTTTATCCTTATATGGGGTGCACCGTCCGACACCGGTAGGGGTGACTGTCCTGCTTTGCCACAACCACCTAACCCACCATATATCTGTAAGTCGTTACCTATTTTATCGATATTTTTGAGTGTCTCAAACACATTACCTGAGAGTATGACGTCACGTACCATCTTCTTGAGTTTACCTTTTTCAATAACGTATGCCTTCATTGACGAAAATGTGAACATCTCCAGTTCAGTCTGTCCACCGAGTGCACCCACCACATATAACCCATGTGGGATATCAATAAGTTCGTCGAACGATGCATCACGTGGCTCTATGTAGGTGACTGACATCCTCACGATAGGCATAAACGTGTAGTTGAGTGCCCTTGAGTTACCTGTGGGCTCTTCATCCATAAGGTATGCAGTGTATCGTGAATGTAGATGCGAGTGAAGCTTACCATCTTTGATGAGATACGTTTTACGTGAGGGTACACCATCGTCATCGTACGCATAGTAGCCACGTTCACCAATAAGTGAGCCATCATCTACTACCGATAGCTGATCTATACCGAATTGTGCCCCTATCTTCATGATGTTACGTAACTTATCGTTACGACATATGTGGTCAGCTTCTGATAGGTGGCCAAACGCCTCGTGTATGAAGACACCCGCTAACCTCGGATCCAGTATCACCGTATACACGCCGGCATCTACTTTCTCGGCTTTTAACAGGTCGAGTGCATCTTTCACCACCTGCTCAGCATCGGGTTCATGTCCGGTTACGGTATCGTAACCACGTTGGTCACCGAACGTCACCCATGCAGTTTGTACATTTGTACCATCACGTGCGGTAGCTGACATCGATATACCCGTATGTAAGCGTTCCTCTTCTATGGAGCTACCCTCTGATGATAGAAAATAGTGGTGAATGTATTCGTCTCGATATATTGTACGAGTGCTCTGGATCTTTTCACCTCC
>Ga0190363_1000805_pt1 | contig 18660 bp, 18 predicted proteins | sample 48721867_MG_FD_161272 | JGI IMG/M metagenome (GOLD analysis project Ga0190363, IMG submission 161272) | Hydrothermal vent microbial mat bacterial communities from Southern Trench, Guaymas Basin, Mexico - 4872-18-6-7_MG | ecosystem: Environmental > Aquatic > Marine > Hydrothermal vents >... | reverse complement strand
TTTAGAGTAAAGTAAATTAGGTCAATTAGTTTAATAGCTTGGGTATTTTTGTGTCACATTCTGAGCGAGGCGTAATTGAGGAAGCTATCATTAAGGGCTTGGTAAAGTACGGTAGGTATTTAATAATTATTGTAGAGGCGGTCATTATAGCATCGGTTTCAGCACTCATAGCACTAACTACTTACTACCTAGTAAGAGATATAATGATTGTAGCTAAGGGTGCAGCAACAATTGTGGAATTGCAGTTGATAATGAATGATATATTCCTACTGATAGTATATGTAGAGCTAGTTAGAAGTATAGTTGTCGCGTATAGAAGACCTGAAATGTATTTAGTAAGTATTGCCGAAGTAGGTTTTGTCATAAGTGTTAGGGAGATACTAGCATCAGTTGTTGCTAAGACCACATTTGACCTACTCATGGCGTCTGTATCTAGTGCTGTCTTAGCATTAGTTCTTTGGATACTCTACAAGAAGGTACTACCTCATAAGAGACCTACGAAGAAGCCTGAAGCAATGAAGAATAAGTAACGAGAGAAGTGTATTTTATGGTATGATTTTAAGTTAAATTAATGTCCTAACGTAATTTCTCACTTAATCTCCTTAATTCATTAAGTTTATCCATGACCTTCTCCTCAGCAACTCTTTGAACTAAATACCCCTCATCAAGTCTGTCTCTCCATACTATGTAGAGCCACATAGCTTTATCACGATCTTCAGTTGATCTCCAAAACTTCCATCCTGAGAGATACGTAACTATGAGTTCTTCAGGTGGTTCTAGATATGCATAGTAATCATCAATAATTATCTTTATGGGTTTAACTTTTCGTGTGTAGCTATTAGAGACTATGTCTATAGATTTAACGTCAAGTGACTCATACTTTGGTAGATACCCCCTACCTATCTTCTCAGAAAACTTCGACAGCAACCCTTCAATCACTTTTGCAGCTAAACTACCGTCAACTATTATATCGACATCCATAGTACGATAGGTCCTACCAGTATAGATCTCAACAGCAAAACCTCCCGTAATTACGATCCTACCTAAGTTTAATTTCTCAAATTTCTTATTAAGCCATGCAATAAATAAAAGATACCTCTTGGTTTCATCAACCTCGGCTCTAAGTCTTGGAAGGAGTGTAGTAATGAGTTCCTTATGTAATAACTCAATAATTACTCCTATCTTATCCTTACTAATCTTTCCTTGAAAACATTCCTTGACCAACTAATCACCTCAATATACTGATTAAGAGATCTCATAGCTAATATTGCGAGTTTTAAAGTACTAGAGATGTCACGACGACCATATGGTCTTCCTGCTCCTCGCCTCATATTAAGAGCTATCTTCATAGCATCTCTTCTCCTCATGCTAATTAATTCTTTCAGATCGTCGTACTTTATTGTCAGCTCAATCCCCACATTATAGGAGTCATTAACGTTATTAATACTTACTTACGTACAATAATAGTCTTAAATACCTCCTTAAGCATTAATAATATTGACATGAGAATAGAAACTTTTGAAATTAAGAGGTATGTCTTAGGACCCCTAGACACTAATTCATACTTAGTCATAGATCGTGTAGGTAATGCGCTACTAGTTGATGCACCACCCGGTATCTTAACTATAATGCTCTACCTACTTGATAGAAATATAGTGAATTTAACACACATATTAATAACGCATGTTCACTTTGATCATGCAGCAGAGGCCGAACCTTTAAGGGAAGTAAGTGGTGCTAAGTTAATTATGCATAGAGATGAGTTTTTAATTCTCGAAGAGTCTGGGAGATGGGCTCGTGCTTACGGTATTAGGTGGTTTAAACCAGATCCTGATAAGTTATTGACTGAAGATACGGAAATAGACCTTGGGTGGGTAAGAGTTCAAGCAATACATACGCCAGGACATAGTCCAGGCTCAACATGTTATTATATCAAGGAGTTAAATACGATATTTACAGGTGATTTAATATTTAAGGGTACCGTTGGAAGGACAGACCTTCCCGGAGGTTCTAGTAGGGAAATGATTAAGTCATTGAAGAAGGTAATTTTATTAATTCCAGCTGAAACAAGGATTTTACCTGGGCATGGTGATGAAACGACCTTGAGTGATGAGTTGAAACATAATCCCTATGTAAGAGCTATCGCTTCAGGACCTAAGAGGGACTGGGGAGGTACCTTGTCAATTTAAGAAAGTAGATCCATTCGGGTAGTAATGATTAAGATAGAGAGCATAACTCTTTAGTTCTGGTTGGTAACATCATTCTAGGGTGGGGGAATGTGTAGATACTATAGAAGAGTTCTTGCATTATTGATGGTATCCATAATAATTATTTCCTTATCAATTATACCTACATTAGCTACTGAAGTGCATACCTATAAATTCATGAAGTTTGTTAGGCTTAAGGTACCTGCTGTTTACATGAGCGAGGAGGGAATTATGTATGGAGTCTCAACAGAATTTGTAGTTGGTATTGGATGGCCCGGTGAAGGAACAACTTACTTCTCAGCTGAACCGCTAACTCAAATTGACATGCAGGCAGCAAGCAGAATTGCCGTAATGATTGCTAGTACCTATGCTGGTGTACCCTTAAACACTTACGACTATTTCATAAAAGTTAAATCTAAATCCGAAGTAGTTGGCGGACCTAGTGGTAGTGGAATTACTGCAACAGCCTTTCTGGCATTACTAACCAATACTGAAATACTACCCAACGTTTCAATGACGGGAATGATAGAACCTGATGGAACTATCGGTCCTGTTGGAGGTATTACTGAAAAATTAAGAGCTATGGCTAAGGAAGGTATTAAAGTATTCCTAATACCGAAAGGACAGTCAATAGTTAAGGAGTTTAAGAAGTATGTAGAAAATAAAACTGTAGGTAACACTGTAATAATCACTGAGAAGATAATACCAGTAAAGGTTAATGTGACGGAGTTAGGACGTAAACTTGGTGTTAAAGTGGTTGAGGTAGGTAACATTGTTGAGGCTTACAAGTACTTAACAGGTAAAGAGTTAAAATTACCTAAATACGTATATACGTACCCTCCATGGCTTATTAAATGGTTAAGTAATTTAATCGATGAGACCTTAAGTATAGTTAAACGTAACCTAACAAATATCAGGAATGTACTTTCTGATCAAGCTCCAGAGCTACTTAAAGAAATAGAAAGTCATATAGTTAATGCTGAAAAGTTAATTGAGGAAAAAGAGTACTATAGTGCTGCTTCTGAAGCATTCATATCGGCCATACTAACATCGTATGCTTCATCATTTGTGAAAGCATTAAGTGGTAGTAGCTTAAATAAGGTCATAGAGATTTTAAGAAGTGAAGTTAATAAGTATGTAGAACTTGCTAAAAAAGTGCTTGATGAATATAATGAACTATTCCTTAAGCTCTATGAACATGATTTAACAGACGCTAAACTCCAATTAGCTATTGCTGCATATATAAGGTATAGAGAAGCAAATAAAACACTGACTACCATAAAGAGTTATTCATTTTACCCCTTATCTGTAGGCAAGGATGCTTTATATATGGCAATATATGCTTATTGGAGAGCTAAATCGGCTATAAACTTCTTAAAGTTAGCATTGAACATTAATGAAGGAAAGGAATTAAATAGGGAAGTACTGGTAAAAGGCATAAATACGTTGCTTCACTTCACCATGAGTGTTAAGGCTTACCTTGAAAGTCTAGGTGGTGAAACTTACCCAATTGATTACAAAGAGATTACTACGTTATTAGATAAGGGTAAAGTAATTGAAGCTTCTTCACTTGTCATCGAAGTGCTAGCTAATAATGTGGCTTTAATGCATGCATACTTCAATACTCAGGAGAAGTTATCACCGTATGCTGAAGAGGGAGCTAAGATATTAGCTAGTAGAGCTCAAGAGTTAGGGTTGACACCTATATTACCAATAATGTATATTGAAAGAGCTGAAACTGTGAATGACTCAATAGCTAGGATAACACTTTATGAATCCTCATCAGCTTATTCACTACTTCTAATCAACTCCATATCAAGAATATATAATCCAGGAATTACCGTTAATCCCTTAACAAAAAACGTAACTAAGACTGAGACTGTAACTTTACCTCCAATAACAAGTACTGAAACAATAATTAGGACAAAAATAGAGACAACCACATATACAAAGCCTGGTCCAACAATAACAAAGACATATACTGAAACGAGAACTATCAGTGTGGCACCATCACTAGTGGAGCAATTAGTAGGTACGGGAGTGATTGCTATACTCTTCATAATTTTCGCAGCAGGTCTAGCTATAGGTGCTTTAATAGGTTATAGCGTGTCGAAGAAATAGTTACCTTTAAGGTGATGCACCGTAATACCTAATGGGTTTTAATTCTACTTACCTACAAGACCCCTCTTTTATAAGGTAATGCATACCCATATACTAATGGGTAGGAGTCATAGTCAACGCGCTTGAGCTATTACTTGAAGTTGCAAGTAAGCATAGGAATGATATTATTAAGAAGATAGTTATTGCGAGGGAAAGGTATCTTGAGAATGCTGTAAAGGAGGTATGGGTAAGCACTAATATTGAAGGCAGAATGCCTCAGTCTATTAGTGGAATTGACGGTAGTAGTGTTAAGGTTGATTTTCAAGGCTTCACACTCTATGGTATAGACGCTATAGCTATACTGTATAATGACGTTAAAGGTTTAAAGTATAGTAATTCCAAAGTCTACGCAATAGCAGACCTGGATGTCTTAATACCTCCAAGAGCTAAGGAACGTATAGACATGTATAGAGAAATTATTGAGGCAAAAACCGCTCTTATAACCATATCAGAGAATGACATTGAATTATTACTTATGGATGGTTCATTAAAATCGATACTAATAACACCCTCCATAGAACCTATAGTTGTAGCAATGAATAAGGTGTCAGCAACATTTGGTGACCAAATATATTTAAAGCTTTACAACATGTTAAGTGAAAGTTTAAGGGATTATAATAAATTAAGAGAGCGCCCATTAGTAAGTAAGCTATTAGCCATGGATGAAGGTGGAATATTAACTGAAGAAGACTACTTAGCTATAGCTTTCCTTGAATATATAGAAAAGCTTGAGTCATACCGTAGACTACTACTTAAATGCTTCGAGAAAGGCACATTAGTAGCCTTCATCTCAAAAACCGGAAGATCTCAAGCATATTTTGCCGACATAAGCAGGAAGTTATGTAGATACATACCGGCGGATATAATGGTATTTCAGAATCTTACATCAAGTTCCGGCTACTCAAAGCCTAAAGTAGATGATAAACCTTTGAAGGGGATGCCTAATATATTATCGTTAAGGGAATTTTATGATAAGTTAAGAATAGCGATTACCTACATCAGGTTAGACGACGGAGGTCCTGTACTCAAACTAGAGATACCATACATGGGCAACGTGAGTATACTAACCATTGAAGAAGACATATTAAGGTTACTTAGCTACTTGAAGAATATATCACCACAGGGCTATCCTTATATCTTATTGGAGGCTCATGAATTATCACGTATTAGTAAAGATACCTTTAATAGTATAATCTATTCTCTAGACTTAATACCCCAAAGAACTGGTAGGGAGGTGATTGAAGGTTGGATGATGTAAGTAATTATGATTTAAGATTATTAGGTAGGGTTATTGGTGAGACATCGCATACAGTGGCTCTCTTCACAGCTAATAGACCACCAAGAGTAGGTGAATACGTACTTATTGAGTATGATGACGAGGACTTCGCACTCGGTATAGTCGAGATGTCAAGAATAGGTAATCCCTTACTCACGAATAGAATGTTAAGACCTGAAGTTATTAGTAGAGCCGAGAGTTTTGGTGTAGAAAAACATGAATACATGATAGGTCAAGCAAGATTACTCTCTTGGCTCAACACATTGATACGTGAAAGGAAGGTCGAGGCACCAAGATACCCGCCAAAACCTATGGCTAGAGTCTTTGAGGCGTCAGGTAAGATCCTTAGAAAGATATTCTCATTAAATAATGATGGTGCCTGGATTAGATTGGGAGTATTAGCCAATCATCCTGACGTACCTTTCTACGTCAATATAAACACAATAATTAGTAGACATTTGGCTATATTAGCGATAACAGGTGCTGGTAAGAGCAATACAGTAGCTGTACTCACGAGGAGGATAGTTGATGAACTTGGTGGTACAGTACTGATAATAGATATGCATTCAGAATATGAAGGTGTTGCCGATAATGTAAATATAGTTAAGCCCAAGATAAATCCGTCAAAATTGACTCTCTATGAGTACTACCGTCTCCTAAACCTTGAGCCCAAAGCTAGTAAGCAACGATTATACTTCAGGAGAGCATACACATTTGCTAGGTATGTAACCTTAAAGAGACCCGAGGAATTCTTTGATGTATTAATTAGTGAATTGGAATTTTACGTTGATAAGGGTAAGTATAGAGAGGTAAGGAATGGTAAGATCGTAAGTATTGAATTTAGTTCTAGAGATAGATCTCCAGTCATTGACCTACTAAATAAGCTCTATGATTTAAGGGATAGGTATTGGGGTACGATATTAACACCTACAGCACCTATGGAACTTACGTCAGTAATTAAACCTGGACATGCTAATGTAGTTCAATTAGGTAGTTTCGATGAGGAAGTAGCTGACGTCATAACCTCACATTACTTACGTAGAGTACTCGATGAGAGAAAGAGATTCAGAATTAGCGGAGGTAGTGAGGGCTACCCAGTAGCTCTTCTCACAGTTATTGAGGAGGCACACATTCTAGTACCTAAGGATAGGTCAACATTAACTAAGGAGGTAGTCTCGAGAATAGCTAGGGAAGGTAGAAAGTTCGGTGTGGGTTTATGCCTAGTTAGTCAGAGACCTAAGAATGTTGACGATAATGCACTCTCACAAACGAATAATAAGATAATACTAAGGTTAGTTGAGCCTAGTGATCAAAGATACGTACAAGCCGCTAGTGAAACACTATCCGATGAGCTTTTAGGGCTCTTGCCATCTTTAAACGTAGGTGAAGCAGTAGTTCTAGGTCTCATGACCCCACTACCAGCTGTTGTTAAAATCGATAGAGCTAAAGGGAAGATCGAAGGAGGTGATGTTAAGGCATTGGAAGAGTGGAGAAGGTGGCGTAGTAGAAGTGATAGAGATCTATATGATGATTTAGGTATATAGCTAAGTAAATACCGACCTTTAATTAGTACCCTCATAGTTTAAAATAATTGTTTTAACTCTAATCACTAACTTCTCTAACCTTTGAATATATGTCTCTTGTGACCTCATATACAGTATCAGCAGCATCTCTTACTTCCTCATGATGTGTGACAACAATTAACTGAGGTATTAAGCCACCACCTCTGAACTTCTTAAATATTTCAATCATTTGTTTTCTCCTTTCTTCATCAAGGAATATTGTTGGTTCATCAAGTATTAAGAACCCAACTCTACCTTTGAATACCACCTGATGTAGTGCTAATAATAAGGCTATTGATGTAGCTATGAGTTCACCACCACTTAATCTACCTATACTGGCTTCCATACGATCTGATACTAAAACTATGTCTAAGGTCTCTTCATCTATCCTAACATCAGAGTAGGATAAGTTAAAGTATTCTAGGTACTCCTTCATTAAGTTCTCCAGAGATGTGATTAATTCTCTACGTAGTATTCTTGGTACTCCATCCTTATGATAAATATTATTCCTGATCCATAGAAGTGCAGATATTTTAAGCCAAACTCTTCTGAGTTCATCGATATCGGAGTTTAAGTACTCCAGTTCAGATCTTAAGTCTTCAGATCTTGTTTTGAGCCATTTAATTCTATCTTCAATTCTTACCTTTTCATCTCTGATGGCTCTCCACTCATCCTCAATTTTACTTAATTCATCACATACCTTCTTGTAGTCTTTGACCCTTTCATTTAATAATTTAAGTTCCTCCTCAATAGATCTTAATTTTCTCATCTTATCTTCATATTCCTTCTTGAGGCTTTCTAACTCTCTCATTAATTCATCGTGCTGTTTAATCTTTAATTCGATCTCCTTAACCTTCCTCTCAGCTTCTTTAGCTATTATTAAGGCTTTTTCTAAGTCATTAGTTCCTATGACGTTACTTATCCTTGTTAATAACGTACTTAATTCATTTTCAAGTGTATTGATATCATCTTTAAGCTTTTTAATTTCACCTTCAAGATTCTTAAGTGCATTCTCATTAATACCTTCACTTAGAAGTCTTTCATACTCTTCAAGATCTCTGATAATTAATTCCTTAGCACCAACTAGCCTTAATAGTTCATCCTTTCTTCTCCTTAAATCCTCTAATTCCTTACTTAAACTATCGTACTTGAGCCTTAAATTATGAATTTCATCCTTCATTCTAATAGTTATTTCTTCCTCCTTGAGTACGTCCTTAATTAGTATTTCTAATTCCATGAGATATTGAATATCTGCTTCAAGACTTTCTCTAGCTTCACTAAGTCTGGATAATTCATTACTTAACTTATTAAGTCTCTCATTATAGTTCTTTAACTCTTTATTTAACTTCTCAATAATGTTCCTCCTACGTTCCTCACTTAATGGTTGTTCACATAGGGGGCACTTACCTCCATCACCTGCTTGGCTAATGATCTCTAACTTATCTTTAATATCGTTAATAAATCCTTTCAGTAATTGGAGTTCACCGTAGATACTGTTGTATTTTGCATTAATTTCATCTAATTCTCTTCTCAATGATGCTATACTTTTCCTAATGACCGTTAATGCTTCATTTAGTGATGGTACATCTACTTTAAGAAGTTCAGATACCCTGCTTAGTACGCTTTCTGTCCTACGTCTGAATTCTGAGATCTTAGATTCCTTACTTACAATTTCATTCTTAATAGCGTTCAATGCGGACTCCTTAGTTTTAATTTCTTCATCCAACTCCCTAATAGCTTCCTCAACATTCTCTATTGATGATAAATAATTTTTCACCTTACTTAAGTCGCCATACCTACTCCTTAACTCATTGAGTCTAGCAAGATTCCTATTCATTACTTCATACTCCTTTAATTTAGCATTTAATAATGACTTCTTACTCTCAAGCATGTTCTTAATATTTATGGTTCTCAATATATCATCATGAAGTGAGGCCTTTTTCCTTAATCCATCTATGGATTTATCCTCCTTCTCTAGTCTCCTAATTGCTTCGCTAATTTCCTTAATCTTACTTCTTAATTTCTCTATATCGGTACGTAAACCTGCTAATGTATTTTCTAGTTCATCCTTCTTTCCGGTAATCCTACTTAATTCATCCTTCTTTAACCTTAATTCTTTAACTTTAGCTTCAAGATATGATTCCTTCCTACTCACATCACTCAACTTCTTACTTAACTCTTTTAGCTCATTGACATAACTGTTTAGCTCCTTCTTAATTCTCTCCGCTTCATTGATTAACGTGGAATAAAACTCTCTTATATTGTTTAAGCTCTGCTTTCTTACGTTGAGTATCTGAGTACCAAATTTCTTAGTCTTAACCTTAATCTCGATTTTATCCATATTATCGTATGCTTTCTCGTAAGCTTCAAGACCTAATAATTGGTCTATTAATTCCTTCCTCTTAGCTTGAGGTAATGTTAGTAATTTACTGATCTCACCTTGAGGTACTATAGCTATGGTTTCAATAACTCTCCTTAAAGCAGTTTCAGAAACTCCGAAGAGCTCCGTTATCACTCTCTTGACCTCATTAGTACTCAAGTATGTCTTACCACCAACCCTTACTACGGTATCAGAGAATGTCTTACCAAACCTACTCTGCCTTCTCTCAATGACTACCTCAGTACCACCAACATCTAACCATAATTTCACGTAAGCTTCATTACTTTTAGATATCTCATTAATTATTACATCCTTCCTCCTACCCCTACCCTCACCTCTTAGTACCTCTCCTGTCAATGCATAATATATAGCCTCAACAATACTACTCTTACCTGCACCATTAGGCCCTATTAATGCTGTTACTCCTTTGTCAAATTCTATGGTGGTCTCCTTATGAGACACGAAGTTTCTTAGATAAACTCTCCTTATGGTTATAACCATCAAGAATCACCGAGAAATCTTAAAAGTCCCTCACCCTTACGTAAGGATTTTCTACTCTTACTCTCACTCTTACTTAACTCTTTAGAAGGCATTGCCGGAGCTCCTGTACTTAATGGTAGCTTCTCAACTCTTAATGGTTCTAAAACACCTACTTTAGACCTCCAGATACTTTCATATTTAAATAACTCATTGATGTATTCATTAATATCGCCAGACTCTAAATTAGCTAATATATTCTTAATTTTAATAATTGCCTCAGCTAAGTCTTTACTAATATGTTCATCCTTAATACCTAACGTGCTACTTATGAACTCCTTAACTATATCAATTTCACTAATATTCTCATGAGATATCCGTTCAAGTCCTTCTTTCGATTCCTTAATTATTCTTAACTTAGGTCTTACATATATGTTTTGACCTGTGATATTAATTAATTCATCAATTACATTCTTACTTAAGTTTTTCTTACTTGCTTCAATCTCTAAATCTACGTGAAGTATACCCTTATCCCAAGTCTTACCTAAGCCTAGAGACCTCAATTTACTTACAGCACTCCTTACTGCTAAGACATGGTTAGGATACCTCGTTGTAATTCTTAATTGAGGTCTCACATTCACGTTTATAACATGGACGTAAGGTTCATCACTACTTAGATCAACTATGTAGAAACCTTTACCCTCCTTAAGCCATACATCAATCTCATCTACACGTAGTATCTCTAAGCTACCTGGATATGCCACAACCCCACCACTTTCTAGTCTAGTCTTTACCCTCCTATGTAGATGACCCATAGCGACATACGTTGCCTCATCGGGTATGTCATTTAAATCAATCCCTTCCTCAAATGCGAAGAATTGCTTGATAGACTGATGTAGCATGAGTATAGACTTTCTATACTGCTTTAATACATGTTTAAGATTAGTGAGTTTTGACTTGAGAGCGCTTAAGTACTTCATTTTTGATGGGTGATGGGAAATACCTGCTATTAGGTATTTCTTGCCTTCAATAATTACTTCATCATGTAGAGGGGTCTTTGATGTCCCAAGAAGTTTAAGACCAGGAATTAGAATTTGAGGTGCTTCGTCGCTCTTCCTAGGTATGTCATGTTCGCCAAGAATAGCATAGATCTTTATGCCCTTCTCAAGAGCTCTCTTAACAACTTCAATAGCTATTTTTAGAGCTTTATTGGGTGGTCTATACCTATCAAACATATCACCAGAAATAACTACAATGTTAACACCTTCCTTAATAGCCTTATCCATAGCTTCAAGAAAGACCCTATATATGTCATCCTCCCTCCATGGATACCCATACTGTGCAAACCCTAAGTGAATGTCAGCAAGATGTGCTAGAAGCATCATCCCCACTAATGAAGATTCTACAACCAGACTTATTAATATAAGTTTAAAAAGGTATAGGTAGTCAATATAGAGCATATTACTAAGAATGAAGTATTTCAACAATTAAAAGCTTCAATACTAGATTAGTCGAGGATGAAGGGGTACCTCTTTAAGCCTAAAGAAGTTATAGTCGTTACTAAATACCTAGTTAAGTACGTAGAGGAGAACCTACGTAAGGGTACATCATGTTTCAAGATAACTCCTAACTTAGGTATTACCTATATAGACGTATGTGTAGTTAATGGTAAGTTGAGAATTGATAGTACGTTTCTAGATGTGGAATTAGCTAAGAAAGTGATAAGGGATGACGATAGTGTTTATGCTTTGGTAAATGATGAACTACTGCCACTTAAATTCTATGATAGGAACAAGAGGAGATTCTACAAGCTCCGCAGTTTAGGTATGGATAAACCGCCTACATTGGAAATTAATGGTATTCATATGCATAGAATTGAGGGTATAGATCCATTAAGTGATGCGTACCTTAAGGTTAAAAGTGTAGGATCGTTAGTTAATGGCTTTGTATTAGATATAGGGACTGGATTAGGCTATACAGCAATAACTGCTATGAGACTCGGTGCTCGTGAAGTTATATCAGTAGAAATTGATGAGAATGTCTTAGATATAGCTACATTTAATCCTTGGTCTAGAGAGTTAGCTAATGTAAGAATAATACTAGGTGATATAACTGAAGTAATTCAAGAATTTAGTGATAATACCTTTACTCACGTAATCCATGACCCACCAAGATTTGAACTCGCAGGTGAACTATATAGTTATGATTTTTACAGAGAAATATATAGGGTGTTAAAGCCTAGAGGTAAGCTATTTCATTACGTAGGGAAGCCTAAACAGAGAAGGGCAAATATTATTAAGGGTGTTAAGGAGAGATTGAGAAGGGCAGGTTTTACACGTATTATATGGGTTGAGAAGGCATTAGGGTTTAAAGCTATTAAATAAATTAAAAAGTAAATTATAGTTAAGGTTATGATAGTGTTACAGGCCTTTTAAGTGATAGGAAGAAGTCTATTAATAACATTATGTTTAGTATGAGTCCTATACCCGTAATTATGCCTACAGCATAGCCTGTTACAGGGTCCTTAACTATAGTCGCTGGGACTACTACTGCTTCGTACCAGCCTAATGCTATAGTGACTGTTATCCATAAGAAGAATGCTGGAGTAAACGTTAATCCCTTACCTAAAGCAGTTGTCCTCTGTATCTTAGCTGCCCATAAAGCAACCGTCATTAGGGCTAAAGATGCTAGTAATTGGTTCATTCCTGCGAAAGCGGGCCATAAAACCTTCCATGCGGCACCCCATGCCAGCGGTAATGCTATGATGACGAGTATTATTGACGCTAACCACCTATTAGCTATTACCTTATAAAGTGATGGAGCCCTATCCTTGAGCGGTGTCATCAGTTCTTGCCAAGCAAACCTACCAAGTCGAGTAGCGGTGTCTAATGATGTTAGAGCGAAACCCGTAATCCATAGAGCTGCAAAAACAGCCATAGCCTCGAATGGTAGTCCAAATACGGCATTAGTTGCTGCCGCGTATGAGTATGGTATTATTACGAACCATTTATACTTACCTAGGATGCTAGTCCATGTAGCAGCAGCTTGTGCAGGATCTGCAAGAGTTTGTGCTTGAGCTAATGTTAATCCGGCCCTAGTTAATGCCTCGAAGGCAAAGGAACCTAATAGAGCTATAACCATAGTTGAGAGGAAGCCCTCAGTAAGCATTCCACCATACCCGACGAGTAATCCATGAGTTTCATTAGCTAACTGTTTTGATGAAGTACCTGAACCTACTAAGCTATGGAATCCCGATAAAGCACCACAAGCCACAACTAGAGGTATAGTTGGCCAGAATGGTGATGGTTGACCACCAACAACTTTAGCTGTTAATAATGATGTCACTGCGGGTATCTCCATACCCCTAAATGCAGCTATAGCTGCTGCACCTCCTATGGCTAAGCTGGCCCATAATATGTAAGCATTAAGGTAATCCCTAGGTTGAAGTAGTATCCAAACAGGTATTGAAGCAGCAATTATACAGTAAATAGCTAATATAGATACCCAAGCATGGTATGATAATTGTAAAGGTACGTACATACCTGTTATAACCGCTAAGACCAATAGTATAACACCAACTACAGTACCTCCCCTAAATCCTAACCTAGTTCTATACATTAGTAAACCAGTAATTACAGCTATTACCATTAAAAGTGATGCTGCAGTTGCGCTGCCTGGTACATTAGTGAATAAAATAGATACAACAACCATAAAGACAGCTACTACTAGCAGTAGGGTAAACCATATGTATGCGTTAAATGCATAGAATGCCCTTCTACTCATTAACTTACCTGAAATCCAAGCTATACTCCTTCCATCATACCTTACTGAACTCATGAGTGAGAGATAATCATGTACTACACCTATGAATATATTGCCAAACCAAACCCATAGTAATGTTGGTAGCCAACCCCACGCAAGAGCTAGTGCTGGACCCGTTATTGGTCCAGCTCCAGCTATGCTTGCGAAGTGGTGACCGTAAAGGACATACTTATTTGCTGGGACGTAGTCAACACCATCGTATAACCTCTTAGCTGGTGTTTCACGAGACGGATCAGCCCTAGCTACGTACTTCTCAAGATATTTACCATGCGTGAAGTAAGCAACTAAATATATTAGAAGACCTATAATTATAATTAACGCTGTAGTACCCATTCTACCAACCTCTAATGAGTACCTTCCAAATAATACATACTATGCTAAAACAATATATGTTTTTCTTACTGTATAAATGTAAATTAAGTAGCGAAAACGAGAAAGGCTGGAAGAAAAAGTAATTTGCTTAGTAGAGTTAAGATAACGGGTTAGGGAGTGAAAGGTAAGATTTTCAGAAGGACTTTAAGGAAGGCATTAACAATAGTTAATAACTTATTTAAAGCTAAATCCATTGAGTATATCTACGTGGAGTTAAGAGAACTTGAGAATGTATTCACCTTAATAGTTCTCGGCTCATTTATAGGGCTTCCAAGCCCCCCGACAACTATATCCCTAAGGCTTCTTCCTTATATGGCTAGAGAAATAGTTATTAGTACAAGTGTGAGTAGTAGATTAAGCGACATGTTAGCTGAGATGGCTGGATTATTTGAAATAACTTAAGCGGGGATACAATGTTAAGTAGTAACTTTAAGGTTGTGTTCTTCATGGGTAAAGGTGGGGTGGGTAAAACAACATGTGCAGCGGCTTTTGCTTTAGAGGCGTCAATCAAGAAGAGAACATTAATTGTATCGCTAGACCCTGCCCATAATCTTGGTGATGTATTTGGTATAAGATTAAGTGATGTGCCAAAGAGGATCACTAATAATTTATATGCTATTGAGGTAGATTTTGAGAGAATGATTAGTAAGCACCTTAAGAGTTTAACTGATAAGGTTAAGGACATATATGGATATTTAAGAGTACTAAATTTAGATAGGTATATTGATGTATTGAGGCATTCACCAGGTATTGAAGAATACGCTACACTAGATAAGATAATGGAGATTTTAAAAAGTAATGTAAAAAGTGGAAAATATGATATCATAGTTTTTGATACCCCACCAACGGGTTTAACGTTACGAATTATGGCATTACCGTCCATATCAGCTATATGGGTTGAAAAATTAATGAAGTTGAGAGAAGCTATTCTCGATAGAAGAAGAATAATTAAGGAGGTTACTGGTGAGAAGATCAAGGCTGTAATTAAGGATAAGGAATTTGAAATGCCGTCAGATAAAGAGGAGGATCCCATATACAGGGAGTTAATTCATATAAAAAGAGAGATAGATTTTGTAAACTCAATAATCAGGAACTCTAATGTGTGTATGACAGTATTAGTAGTTAATCCTGAAGTCTTGCCTATATTTGAAGCTAAGAGAGCTCTTGAATTTCTATCTAAGCTGGGCATAAATGTTCAATACGTAATAGTAAATAAAGTATTTGAGATTAGTGAGACAGCATCATTACCTAAGGAGTTAATAAGGAAGCTAAGTCAAGAGAAAGAAGCCTTACAATTAATAAATAACTACTTTAAGGATCAGGTAGTAATTAAGGTACCATTACTTTATGAAGAACCTAAAGGCTTAGACAAACTCATTACCTTCAGTAGGTATCTATCTAAGCTGATCGATAATGCGGTGGTTTAAGGTATGACCCTAGACCTCAATACTTACGACATATTCTTAATAGTATTTGTAATTGCTGTTATCGCTGTTCTTCAATTTTTTAGGGGTAGAAAGTTAAATCTTATACTTATTGAGTATACGGCTAGGGTGTTTGAGGACATTCTAAAGCCTAGGGATAAGGAGTATCAATGGATAGGTTTATACGTTGGTTACAAAGCTAGATTCTTAACGCCTTATAAGTCCTTAGTAAGAACTGAAGTTGTAGTAACGTTAATGCCTAGACATAGTCTGTTTTACCTCCCAATAGCTTTTATAACGTCGAGATTTGATAGGTTATACATATTTTTCAGGTATAATAGGAAATTCGTTAGTGAGGCCCATATCATTAGGAAACATTACTATAGGTTAGGTCCTCATAGAGTCATTAGGGGTATTGAGCGTATGGCTTTTGAAAGTCTAGAGATCAAGGGGAAAATCTACTACCTAATATATAATGATTCAAGAATTGCTAGGGAGCTCGTAAATATTGTTAAAGGGTTAAGTGACCCCCATATAATTAACCATTTAGCGATCGTATCATCGAATAGTAGTTTATATGTGGCAGCTAAGATAACCCCCCAAACGTTCGAAGAATTAGTAAGGAAAATGTATATGTTGGCCCGCGAATTTGCTTAAATAGTGTGGATTAAATTAATAAGAGAAAAAGGTTTACTCCTTACCTAGCATTTTCTTAAGCTCCTTTATTCTTTCTTCAACACTCTTTAATTCGTCTTGTAAGTCTCTTAGATCCTCCTCAAGAGCTTTCTTATAGTCTTCAAGCATAGCTAATTCCTCCTCAGGGGTTTGCGGTGGTGGAGGTGGAGGCGGATAGTAATAATATGGTGGGTATGGATAGTATTGCGGTGCCTGTTGCTGACTCTGAGTAGGTTGCTGTTGTGATTGTGGTGGCTGTGGTTGATAGTAGTATGGTGGAGGCAGAGGTGGCATGAAGTACATCATTCTTCTAAAGAGCCTGAACCACCAACTCACACTGTTCACCTATGAATTAATGCTTAATCAGGAAATATACTTATACATTACTGCTTACTTACCTCTAAACTCTTTGGTAATGCCTCTAATGCTTTTCTCCACGTCTCTAAAGCTACTTTATATGTCTCAAACATTAATGCGTAATAGTATGGCCATATCATCCAATACATTAGTGAGCTCATAAGTGCTAGAGGATCTGGCGGGTATGGCATGTAGGGTGTCATGTAGTACCATGGGTACATTGTTATCACCTAGGCCAGAAATATGGTGTGTAATACCATGGCATCGTCCAGTATGGGTAGTACGGCATGTAGGGATACTGCATGTACGGTATCATGTAGTAGCTATACCATGGATAATACCATCTTAGTCCCCAAGGCCATCCAAAGAGCCACCAGCACGCACCTCTACCAAACATCCATCCAGGCCTCATCCATGGTGGTAAATGACTGAATGGTCCTCTACCAGGCCATGGACCCCACCATCCACCTCTACGTCCACCTCTCCATCCCCAACCAAAACCTCCAGACCACCAAGCCATAGATTCACCCTTCTGTGCTACTGCACAAAAATTAATAAATCTTAATTAAAATTCCTTATTATTGTGCTAAGAGTTCTAACTTTAGGTGATGAACTCTCATCAGCCGATACGTGATGAGACAGGCTGAGCGCTGATTTAACATTACTAAGTAACTCCTTTATACTTGCTTCTCAAAATTATTTAAGGTGTTAACCTCATGGAGGCAAGCATGAGTGTGGACGTTATTGTCAGTATGATGCTTACAGCTATAGCCATAGCCTTAGTGTTTGGGAAACTACTTGAGGAAATCATGGCAAGACTTGGAATACCGCCAGTACTTGGCGACTTAATCGCAGGCCTCATAGTTGGTTCTTCATTTCTTTCTATATACCCATTAACAGAGTCTGTTGAAGCTCTCTCATGGTTTGGAATATTAATGCTACTGCTATATGCAGGGTTAGAGACCAGGTATCGAGAGTTTATGAGGTTAGCCCCAATAGCAGGCTTAATAACTGTAGGTGAAGCGCTAGCAGCATTTGCAATGGGATATATCACGGGGATAATATTTGGTTACACACCACTTCAATGCTTCTTCTTAGGAGCAATACTTGAAGCAACAAGTATAAGCGTCAGTGTTAGGACCCTCATCGAAATAGATAAATTAACAACTATTGAGGGTAGGAGCATATTAGGAATAGCAGTATTTGATGACATAACCGCATTGATCACCATAGTTGCTGGTACATCGTTAATAACCATAGGTAAACTTGAAGCAATATCAGTGTTAAAAACAGCTGGTATAGCATTTAGCTACTGGCTTGCTCTAGTATTAATAATTCATAGATTTTCAAATTACTTTGTAAAGCTAGCATTAAGGCTTAAGACTAGTGAGGCATTACTTGCATCTATAATAGCGGTATTCTCCGTAGCTGGAGTAGCTGCATTCTATATAGGTCTATCACCGTTAATTGCTGCATATGCTGTAGGATTAGCACTATCTGAGGCTAGAGGTATATCTAGAGCTATAGATAAGATCCGAGCACTTGCAATGATATTCTCAACGCTATTCTTCATGACTACAGCAGCACAACTAAATCTACGGGAAGCGTTAAGACATGAATTAGTATTGTTCTACACAACATTTGTAGTAGCAGCTTTCGTAGGTAAACTCTTAGGTGGTGGTCTTACATCATTCATATTAGGGTACCCTTTAAGATCCTCATTAAGAATAGCCGTAGGTTTATTCCCTAGAGCAGAATTCGCAGTAGTTGCTGCCTACATAGCAACTAGATATCACTTATTAGGCCCTGAGGCTTACTTAGGAGCTATAATGATAGTCCTCATAACTAACATAATTACGCCACCACTGCTTAAAGCAGTATTCAAAGGACCTGAAACTAGAATAGTAAAGCTTAGAGTTTACTTAGGCAGAAGATATCTATAGGGTGA
>Ga0190363_1000804_pt1 | contig 18679 bp, 22 predicted proteins | sample 48721867_MG_FD_161272 | JGI IMG/M metagenome (GOLD analysis project Ga0190363, IMG submission 161272) | Hydrothermal vent microbial mat bacterial communities from Southern Trench, Guaymas Basin, Mexico - 4872-18-6-7_MG | ecosystem: Environmental > Aquatic > Marine > Hydrothermal vents >... | reverse complement strand
ATCGAGGTAGGGAGGAGGAGCGGCGCTCCAATCCACATCAGCCATCTCAAGGCCTCTGGGAGGAGAAACTGGGGAAAGATCAGTGAGGCCCTGAGGCTATTGAGGGCGGCTAGGAGTGTAGGCGTCGACATCACCTTTGATCAGTATCCCTATACGGCTGGTAGCACCTTCCTCAGCAGCATCCTCCCCGCCTGGGCCCATGAGGGGGGAGCGTCGAAGATGATGGAGAGGCTGAGGGACCCGGAGACTAGGCTTAGGATCATCGAGGATATGAAACTGAAGAGTAGAATCCGGGAATGGAGCTGGGAGGAGCTCCTCATAACCTCCATGGGCCCCGGGGATAAAGGCCTAGAAGGGAAGAATCTATGGGAGATAGCGGAGGAGCGGGGTGAAGACCCCCATGAGGTTGTGTTGGACCTCATCTTAGAGGGGGAGAACGCGGTGACCATGGCCGTCTTCACCATGTCCGAGGAAGATGTGAAAAACGCCATGAAAAGCCCCCTAGGCATGTTCTGCACCGATGGAATCCTACTTGGAAAACCCCATCCAAGGGCCTATGGGAGCTTTCCCAGGGTTCTGGGTCGCTATGTGAGAGAGCTTGGAGTTATCACCTTGGAGGAGGCTGTCAGGAAGATGACCTCAGCTCCAGCTAGACGCCTAGGCCTATGGGATAGAGGCATCCTACGCCCCGGATTCAAGGCGGATATGGTGATCCTCGACCCGGAGCGCATCATAGATAAGGCCACATACGACGATCCAAAGCGATATTCGGAGGGAATCGAATACGTGATCGTCAACGGCGTCCTAGCGGTTGAAGACGGCGAGCCAACGGGAGCCAGGGCGGGTAGGGTTCTCAGACGGTCTATGATGCCTCGATGAAGTTGAGATATCATCTCTCCCTTAAACCCACACCCAGGAGGAGGAGAAGTAATCTATTCTCTACATCCTCCGGCAGGGATCGATCCAGGCTGAGGATTAGGGGAACCTCCACCTCATGTAGGGAGCCGTGGGAGAATAGCTTGACATCGCGATAGATCGACCGTGGATTCCACCCCAGCGTGTAATCCTCTTTGGCCAGCAGCATCAGATCTCCGATGCGGTCTCTGGGAAGCCTGAACCTCTCAGCGGCCTCATCTCCCGTGAACGCCGCTTCGACGCCTTCAGCCTCGGAGAGGATATTCTTAGCCCTCTCGATGTCGTCTTCAAGGTAGAGGTAGACTGAGCCTCCGAGATTCATGTGATGGACGTAATGCTCATCCCTTATCGCTGCCGTTAAGTGGGCCTCTATACCATGTTCAGCCAGCAGCTTAACGGGGTCGAGATTCACCCTCTTTGCCTCCATGCCGTGATCGGCTGTTAAGCCCAGCTTGATGTCGAAACTCCATAGAGCTTCCAGTTCCTCGTCGATGTCGCTGAGATATTCCTGCATCTCGGCGTCTCTCGGACCGTGTTTATGCGGCATGTAATCCGTCGTTGAGGTGTAGACTAGATCCCATGAGTGATGCTCTAGCTCCCATCGGAGGGCCTTCAACAGCCATAGATCCGCCTCAGGCGTATAGATGGAGGGCGGCGAACCCAGGGCTTTGACGACCTCATCACTGGGATTCTCCACCGAATAGGAGCGAGTCACCCCTCTGGCCAGAAGCCTACGAAGCTTATCCTTCACCGTCAACAGCAGCGTTCTTAGGCCTCTCCTCGACGCCTCCTCCAGCAGGGTTGGACATCTTAGGAAGCGGTGATCATCCATGTAGATTTCCCTCCCTGTGACTCTGTCGTAGTAAGTGTTCCCCGAGATCCCATGCCTCTCCGGGTATGAGGCTGTGAGTATCGAGGCGTGGTTTAGGTTAGTGACTGTTGGAACCATCGCCTTGGCCGTTGTGGAGGAGCCGCCTCTCATGAGGGCGTCGATGAAGGGCGTGTCCGCAGCCTTCAGGTAGCTCCAGCTAACTCCGTCGAGGCAGATGGTGACCACCGTCATCGATTTCCCTCCAGATAGTTCAGGAGTTCCTGTAGGCTTTCGATGACTTGGCAACCCTCTTCGAGAAGCCTTCGACTCCACTCGCTATGGGTGAGGAAGCCGAGGAAGGGGACTCCAGCCCTGCGGGCAGTCTCCAAGTCCGTGGTGGTATCCCCTATATAGAGAACCTTGGAGAGCTCCACGTTCAATAGCTCTATGACCCTTAATAGATGCCTTGGATCAGGCTTTGGATGTGGCACGTCGTCCCTCGCCAAGAGGGCGTCGATGTATCTTCGTAGACCCACCCGCTCAAGGCTTCTCTCGGCGTAAAGTCTGCAACTCCTCGTCGCCACACCTATCCTGAGCCCCCTTCCCCTCAACGCTTCTAAGACTTTAGGGGCCTCAGGATGCATCCTCACCCTCGGGAGGGCTTCAAGCTCTATCTGACTGAGGGCTTCATCGACGCGCCTCATCAGCCTCCTCCAATCGGCCTCCCTGCCCCCATGCTCCAGGTATCGCCGATGGGCGAGGTTCAGCATCTCCCAGATTTTAAGACCTTCAAACCCCTCCAGCTCGACTCCGGCCGCTCGTAGCAGCCTACGGATTGCCTCCCTCATTTTGCGATAGTCAAGCTGGGAGTCGATGAGGACGCCGTCGAGGTCGAAGACTACGGCCTTAAACCTCATTTATAGGAGATTCGTCGACACCTCCTTAAATCATCAACCACATAAACCTAAGAGGCTTCGGGTTTGCTCTACCTCGTCTTCACGACGGGGCGATGCAACCTGAGATGCATCTACTGCGGCGGCAGCTTCAACCCAGACATGGTGCCCTGGAGCGTCCAATACGACCTCGAAGACCTAGGGGGATTCATCGAGGGCGACCCCGAGCCCATAATCGGATTCTACGGAGGTGAACCCCTCCTCAACGTCGACTTCATCAAAGAGGTTATGGATGAGATTCCCAATGCCAAATACATCATCCAGACGAATGGCCTCCTAGTCGAGAGGCTCGACGAGGCCTATTGGAGGAGGTTTGACACGGTTCTCCTCTCCATCGACGGCAGAAGAGAGACCACAGACTATTACAGGGGATCCGGCGTCTACGATAGGGTTCTCAGGGCTGCGAGGTGGCTGAGGGAGAAGGGCTTCAGGGGAGACCTAATAGCCAGGATGGCTATCTCGGAGCAGAGCGAGCCCTACAAGGAGATAACTCACCTCCTCGCTTTGAAGCTCTTCGATCATGTCCACTGGCAGCTCGACGCCGTCTGGAGCCAGCGCTGGAGAGACTTCCGGGCATGGGTTGAGAGATGCTATCTCCCAGATATGAAGAGGCTGGTAGAGCTGTGGATGAGGGAAGCCGCGAGAGGTAGTATCCTGGGGCTAGTTCCTATCCTCGGAGTATTGAGGGCAGCCATCTCCGGGCAGTCCCTATCTAGGCCTCCCTGCGGAGCTGGGTCGACGGCCCTCGCCATCTCCACCGACGGCAGAGTCCTCGCCTGCCCCATAGCCGTGGAGGAACCCTGGGCCGAACTCGGAGACGTGAGGCACAGCACCTGGAGGGAATGCATAGGCCATGTGGGCATAGGGGAACCGTGCACAGATTGTGAATACGTTGACTATTGCGGGGGCCGATGCCTATATGCATACAAGGAGCGCCTATGGGGGGAGGAGGGGTTTAGAGCTCTCTGCCAAATCACATCCACCATGATAGACCTAATCCTAAACATCAAACATCGAGTCCAGGAGCTCCTAGAGGAGGGCCGTATAGATTGGGGGAGCCTAAACTACCCGCCCTACAACAACTCGACGGAGATCATCCCATAAATATTCAAATCTCAGGGCTGGAAATAGAGAAGTAGGGCCGGTAGATCAGGGGTATGATCGCCACCCTTGCAAGGTGGAGGTCGCGGGTTCAAATCCCGCCCGGTCCACGGGGTAGAGAACCCTTACAAGATGGCCATTACGATATTATTTGCCGAATAGGGCATCACATTGAGGTTAAAGTGGCTTTAACCCAAGATTCGTGGTGAGGAGTCGGTTCTAGGAAAAGTTTAGAGGGTTCTATTTCCCTTTCCCGGCTCCAGATTCCGCCATTACAATGATTTCATCTCCTGATCCATGCCTTGTCCCATGGATCATCTCTTATAGGTTGTTGGGGGCCACCCTTCCCCCATTGTTAGGGAGTTCGTCGGTGGAAGGGGGAAGCCTCATAACCATTGGGTTAGCGCCGCGATCAGGAGGAGCATCGAGAAGCCCCTCATCCTCGCCGGAGGCCTCAGCCCGGAGAACGTCGCCGAAGCCATCAGGAGGGTCAAGCCCTGAGGCGTCGATGCGGCCTCCCGCCTCAACAGGGCTGGAGAGAGGCATAGGAAAGACCCCGAGAGGGCCAGGGCCTTCGTAGAGGCCGTGCGAAGAGCGGAGAGGGATCTCCAAGCGGTGGGAAGTGTTTAAAGTTCACATGGCATCATTAAGCTGGGATTCATGGCTGAAGACTCTAAGGTGATGCTCATTGGCGTCGAGGGCCTATCACATCGCCTCTTAGAAGCTCTCGGAGAAAGGCTGCCGACGCTGGGGAGCCTCCTAGAGGAGAGCTGCTGTGGATGCCTGAGGTCGACGATACCCTACACCACGGCTCCAGCCTGGACATCGATGGTAACGGGCGTTCATCCTGGGAGGCATGGCATCTACGACTTCCTCCATCTCGACAGGGAGCATAATCTAAGGGTTGTCAGGGGATCGGATTGTAGGGCTAGACCCCTATGGAGACATCTGAGGGAGGAGGGGCTTAGATCCATCATCATAAATGTCCCACCCTTCTACCCTGCGGAGGATGTGGATTCAGCCATGATTGGAAGCTCACCCCGCCACTGGCTATCGGTTTATCCGCCGTCGTTGGAGGATGAGGTGAGGCGTAGGGGCTACATCATCGACGTCGACAACATCGCCGAGAAGATGAGGATGAATAGGCTCAGCGTCTTGGAGGAGCTCCTTAAGGCTGAGAAGAAGAGGATCGAAGTGGCTGAATACCTGCTGAGCCACCTCCCCTGGAGCTTCTCCATGATCGTATTCAACTTTCCCGATAGATTGCTCCACCATCTATCAATATCCACCGTGGAGGCTTTGAGAGACTCCAGAGGCCATTCAACCCTACTAGATAGGCTCCTGAAAAGAGGGAGGAGGACTCTGAGACTCATCGGCGATATGTTCAGACTCCTCGACGAATTCCTCTCAAGATGCCTAAAACGTATCGGAGGAGGCCTCCTCATCATAGCATCAGACCATGGGATGACGAGGCGTCCAAAGGTGTTTCTAGTCAACAGCTGGCTTAGGGAGGAGGGATACATAGACCATGAGAAGACGAGGGCCCTCTGCTATAGCACCGTCATGCCCCTAGGCCTCATCCGTCTAAACTTGGAGGGGCGGGAGAGAAATGGCGTGGTTCCAAGATGGGGCTATGAAAAACTCCTCGACGAGATTAAATCAGGCCTGGAGAGTCTCAGAGATAATGAGAGCGGTGAGAGGATCATCCGGAGGATCTGGAGAGGCGATGAGCTATACGGCCCAAAGGCGATGAACGACCCGCCAGACCTAGTCTTCGAGGTGGGGGAGGACTACACCGTTGACCCCTGGAGGCTGGAGGAGGAGAAAGTAGCGGATGCCTCTAGGCCCAACGACCATGAACGCTGTGGAGCCTTCCTCATCCATGGATACGAGAGGCATGTAAGGGTGATCGAGGAGATACACGACGTCGTCATAGAGTTCCTAGGTTTAGAGCCTTAATCCCAGACAAGGTTTCGGATTCCAACCTCTCTAGCTATCCTTAGAGCCTCCTCCATCTCATCGCGTCTAAGCCTACGGCTCATCTCCCTACGCTGATGAGCCCTCCACTCAGGTCGATACTGGAACATCACATTCACCCGGGTCCAAGGCCTCAAATGTCGAGCGATCCACTCCAATATGGGCCTGGTGCAGCACTCATTATGCTCTGGAAGAACCAGAACCCGGATGATGAGCTCCCCATAACGCTCAGCCATCAAGTGATTCCTGGTGCAGGCCTCCCAATAGCCGGGGGCATCTGAGATCTCCTCCGCGCAGCGGTTGTTGCCATACTTGAAGTCTAGGAGGTAGACGTCGATGAAGCCGGCCAACAGCTCAGCCGTCTCCGGGCTATAATAGCTGTTGCTGTTCCAGACCGTCGGGATGTTGACGTCTACGAGCCTCATGGTCTCGATCCAGAGCCAGCAGTAGGGCGTAGGCTCGCCGCCGACCATGTTGACATTCCGACAGCCACCCCGCCTCAAACCTTCAACGATCTTAGCCATCTCGAGGGGAGTCATGGGGGTTCCAGACTCATACCACTGAGAGATGCTCCAATTCTGGCAGTGTATGCAGCGTATGGTGCATCCTAGGGTGAAGACGGTTCCAGAGGGAACCAATTCAGGCTCCTCGCCGAGGTGGTGAAACCAGCTTGAAACCTGGAAGTCGTCGCCAACCCGGCAGTAGCCCCTCTCACCCCTCAGCCTGTCGACACCGCATCGTCGTATACAGAAGTGGCACTCAGCCATAATACGTCTAGCTAGCTCGGCCTTGAGATCTAGGAAGCTGGGCGAAGCCTTCTCCAGCTCGACGTCGCCGGCGTCGACCTCTGCCTCAAGCCCTTGATACTCCTTCAATAGGCTTCTGTGAAGCCTCCATAGGTCCCCGGTGGAGTCGTCGCGTTGAAAATCGGCGGGGAGGGATCTGGCTATGAGGAACTTCGCCTTCTTCCTATCCCTCGCTACCTCCACGTATCTGGGCAGCCCCCTTCTGACGCCCTCATCCTCCAGCGCCCTCGCCGCATCCGGTCTAACCAGCCTCCACATCCACCCCTATCTCCTAAAGCCGATAATTCAAGCATTACTATTGATTAAGCACTAGGGAGGCTGAAACCTCATCCTTTATAGGCTTCGAGGACCATCCCAATCTGAAGGGATTTGGAGAGGGAATCAAGATTCTATGAACCCTTCAGAGATGACATCGTCAGATGTATAGTCTGCCCCAGGAAGTGCGTCATAAAGCCTGGTGAAAGGGGCTTCTGCGGCATAAAGGAGAATAGAGATGGAAAGCTCTACACGCTCACCTATGGAGAGCTCTCAGCTATGGCCGTCGACCCCATAGAGAAGAAGCCCCTCTCCCACTTCTATCCAGGCAGCCTCGCCTTCAGTATCAGCCATATAAGCTGCAGCTTCACCTGCCCCTGGTGCCAGAACTGGCATCTATCAACGGCGAGGCCTGGAGACATACCGACGAGATACGTGAAGCCCGAAGAGGTGGTGGAGATGGCTAAGCGTCGACGTTGCACCAGCATCGCCTACACCTATAATGAACCCATCATAAACCTCGACTACTTCGAGGACACAGCCAAGATAGCCCATGAGAGAGGCGTCAAGAATGTTCTGGTGACCAACGGCTACATAAGCCTCGAGGCCCTCGAGAGGGTTGTAGGCCTCATCGATGCGGCCAACGTAGATTGGAAATCCTTCAGCGACGAGTTCTATCGACGCTACTGCAGCGGAGACCTGAAGAGCGTATTGGAGGCGACGGTGGAGATGAAACGACGTGGAGTCCACGTTGAGGTGACTTTCCTCATAATCCCAGGCCTAAACGACAGCGAGAAGGAGGTGAGAGCGATGGCTCGATACCTCGTCGAGAACCTAGGCCCCGATACGCCCCTCCACCTCAGTAAATTCTTCCCCCACTACAGGTTCACCCACATCTCTCCAACGCCTGTCGAGATCCTGATGAGGACTAGGGAGATCGCGGTGGAGGAGGGATGCCGATATGTCTACGTCGGAAACGTCCCTATGAATAAGTATGAGAACACCTACTGCCCCAGATGCGGCAGAGTCGTCGTCGAGCGTGTTGGCTACACCATCACCGATTGGCATCTCGACGAGGAGAATCACTGTGAATACTGCGGTGAGCCCATACCGATAATCGGCCACAGAGAGTTCCACCCCAACCCCTTCCTACTTTAAAATCATATAGGTGCAATGAGGGCTCATAATCGATGGCTCGCTGCGATTACTGCGGACGGGAGGTGGATCTCCCCTTCAGATGCAGATACTGTGGAGGCATATACTGCTCAGAGCATCGCCTACCCGAGGCTCATGGATGCACAGGCCTATACCGGGGGCCGAAAATCGATGTTGAGCCAACCTGGTTTGAGACCGCCACCGCATCGAGGCCTGGACTCTTCACCGTGCAGGAGCTACATCATCTCTCCGTCGCGCTTCTACTCGTATCGATGCTCCCCCTCCTATGGTTGAGGAGGCTGCTCTTCAGGAGGCCCCTAGTGGTCCTAGGGGGCGTCGCCATCTTCGCAGCGGCCTTCCTCCTCCACGAGTTGGGGCATAGATTCACGGCTAGGAGACTCGGCTACTGGGCCGAGTTCAGGCTTAGCCCAATGGGAGTCCTCATCACACTACTCTCCTATCTCACGCCTCTCAAGATCGTGGCTCCAGGGGCGGTCTATGTCGCTGGCCTTCCATCCTTAGGGGACTATGGCCGGATCGCCCTAGCTGGACCCGCCGTCAACATCGCTCAAGCCCTCATCTACATGACCCTAAGCCAGGTTACAGGAGGATGGCTCCACCTCCTATTGGGGTTGGGGGCCATCATCAACTCCAGCCTGGCAGCCTTCAATCTCCTACCCCTCCCAGAGTTTGATGGCTCCAAGATACTGCGGTGGAGTTGGAAGATGTGGCTCCTAGCCCTCATAGCCTCGGCCCTCCTATACCTCTACTTGACTCTGTGACCACAATCTATTTCCCAGGCCGAAACCCACATAGCTGGAGAGCCTTGCTCACAGTCAAGATAAAGCTGAAAGTCCAATCAGTGAGGGCTATAAGGGATCCAGAGGGGCGGGAATGCTATCAGATCGACTTCGTGGAGATCAGGCCCAAGCCGCCGATGATGATCGTGACGCCGCAGGAGCTCCCGGAGGAGATTGGACAGATGGTCATCCAGATCAGTAAGGGCTTACAACGGGTGCTGCCGGGAGCCGATGTAAAGGAATATGAGGTGAGGAAGCTCACCCTGATCCTCACCCACGAGGAGTTGGAGGCCTTCAACCTCAAACCCTATCCAAATCAGCTATACGAGCTGACGATAACTGATGGAACCCTCCACTTCAAACCCCTATGAAAGGGGTTGGTATATTAGCCTCGAGGAGTTTGAGGTCTCATGCCCCCTCCGAGGAGGATGCTATTCCTACTTAAGGGAGACCATGAAACCCTGCCGAGGGCGGAGGTTGAGGCCATACTCGAGGCTGAGGGCTTCACCTACGAGGCTCGACCGGGAGCTCCACAGGTCTTTAGATGCCTCACATCTCCCGAAGCTGCCTATAAGGTTGCGGAGAGAGCCTACTACCTCAGAGCCTGTGCCGAGGAGCTCTTCACCGCCCCCGACGACCCCTCAACCATACTCTCATCCCTCAGTGATGTGGAGCTCAGCCTCCAGGCCGGTAGGCGTTTCTGGGTGAAGCTTCGAAGAATTAGGGGCGGCGGAAGAGACGTAGATATCGACTCCCTCCGGAGGGGGATGCTCACCCAGATCGAATCCCGAACCGATGCAATCCCCGATCTAGCTCGGCCTCAGGTCACCTATCTCGGCGTCTTCTCAGGGGGCTCCTTCTACTTCGGCAGAGTTTTAGCATGGGGTAGGGGAGGGCTCGAGGAGAGGAGGGCCAAAAACCGCCCCTTCTTCCATCCCTCAACGCTTCAGCCTAAGCTGGCCGGATGCATGGTGAACCTCACGAGGGTTAGGGTCGGTGAGCTGCTTCTCGACCCCTTCTGCGGCGCCGGAGCCATCCTGATGGAGGCCTCCATCTTGGGCTGTATACCCATAGGCCTCGACATCTCAGCCAGGATGGTGAGGGGTTCAAGGCTGAATCTCGAATACTTCTGCCGTCCACCCTATCACCTATCGCTAGGCGACGCTAGGAGACTCCCCTTCAGGGAGCTGGGGGCCATAGCCACCGATCCCCCTTATGGTAGGGCCGCCTCCACCGTCGGCGTAGAACTTAGAAGCCTATATGAAGACTTCCTACACTCGGCCTACGATGTCCTAAGGCCTAGGGGATACCTCTGCATGGCCGGCCCAGACACTCTGGGCGTCACCTATATGGGTTTGGAGGCTGGCTTTATCCATGTGGAGTCGCATCTGATGAGGGTTCATGGCAGCCTGACGAGGGAGATCGCGGTTTTCAGGAGGCCGTAAGATTTGGAGGTCGTCTTCCTCGGAACCGGTGGGACGATGCCCTCAGCCCTCAGGGGGCTGCCCTCCATAGCCGTGAGGAGGGATGGTGAAATCCTCCTCTTCGACTGCGGTGAGGGAGCCCAGAGGGCTATGGCGAGAGCCCGCCTCGGCTTCGGGAGGCCGATGAAGGTCTTCATCACCCACCTCCATGGCGACCACGTCCTCGGGCTTCCGGGTTTGATACAGACGATGAACCTCCTCGGAAGGGAGAGGCCCCTCCACATCTACGGCCCAAGAGGCCTAGGAGGATTCTTAGAGGCTGTCTCCAGATTCATAAGTCCCCCCGAGTTCCCACTGGTAATCCATCGTGTTCATAGAGGCGTCATCTATAGGGGTGGAGACTATCGTGTGGAGGCCGTTGAGGCTGAGCATGAAGGTGAATGCTGGTCCTACGCCATCATCGAAGATCCCAGGCCTGGGAGGTTCCACCCCGAGAGAGCGAGGAGGCTCGGCGTCCCAGAGGGGCCTCTATGGAAGAGGCTTCAGAGGGGGGAGGACGTCACCCTTAGCGATGGCAGGATTGTGAGGAGTCGAGACGTAGTCGATCCACCTCGGAGGGGGAGGCGCATAGTCTATAGCGGCGACACCAGGCCGAATAGAAGGCTGATGGAGCTGGCTCATGGGGCTGATGTCTTCATCCATGAGGCCACCTTCGATGAGAAGCTGAGGGATAGAGCCATTAGGGATGGACACTCCACCGCTCGGGAGGCAGCTGAGATAGCAGCCCAGGCTGGGGTGAGGCTTTTGGTTCTCACCCATATAAGCGCGAGATATCCGGATCCTAAGCCGCTGCTCGAGGAGGCTAAGGAGGTCTTCCCCAACGTCCTGGTGGCTGAGGATTTGATGACGCTGAGGGTGCCCCTCAGCGACGAGCCAGCAGAGACCTGAGGAGCTCCAGGCTCTCCCCAATACCCTCAAGGGACTCGACGACGATCCAGCCTCGGTATTCTATCTCGCTGAGGGCTTCGATCACCTCCTCCCAGTCTATGGTTCCCAGGCCTAGCTGAAGGTGGTCGTCTCTCTCACCCATGTTGTCGCTGACATGGACATGCCCTATCCGATAGCTGAGACGCTTGATGAATTCGAGGGTCTCACCCCTCAGATGGGTGTGGGCCACGTCGAGGGTCATCCGCAGATCGAAGTCTATCTCATCATAGAGCCGCTCAAACTCCTCCACCGACTTCAGGAGGAAGGGATGAGGTTCGGGGACGTTCTCCAAGTAGGCTGGAACCCCATACTCCTGGGCATACCGTATCAGCCGTCTAACCGAATTGAGGTTCCTCCTCCAAGAGGAGCCTGGGTTGAAGTGCTCCAGAGCCGTCATCCAGCCTGGGTGAAAGACGAAGGCCTCCACCTCCAGCGATGAAGCCCACCTGATGGAGGCCTCCAATCGGCGTAGTATAGCCTCCCTGAGGCCGTCGTCCCAGGCTGCGAGATTCATATCCGAGAAGGGGGCGTGGAGGGCATACCTCAACCCATAGGAGGCCTTCATCTCCAAAAGCCTCTCAACCCTCAATCGGTCAAGCCTATGGAGGCCGTCATCGATCAGCTCAATGCACTTAGAGCCTGAGAGAAGCATATCGGCCAGGGCATCGTCGAAGGGCTTATCGAGACAGAAGAGCGTTGAGACAGCTAGCTCCATCTTGATCAGCATATAGAGGGGGAATCAACTATAAAATTCCCCGCCATCTCCCTCCAGGCAATATGGTTATATTTCTGACTAGGAGCAGTTTACCTGGTTTATGAATATATGATTCAGGAAAGGGAGATTAAGGTCGGGAAGAAATACGCCCTATACCTCCCCATGGAGGTGGTGAAGACCCTAAACTTGAGGGAGGGAGACCGGATGCTCCTATCCATCTCCGAAGGAAGGATCATCCTAACCCCCATTAGAGAGACGCTGGATATAGCCTTGAGGGGAGAGAAGTTTGACAGCTATACGCCGGAGGAGATAGAGGCGATCAGCCTTGAGGAGCAGGGGAGGAGAATCAGAAATTCTACTTGACACCTCCTTCCTCCTACCTATCCTCGGCTTCAACCTCGGCCAGAGTGTGGAAGAGGGGCTTAAGAGATTTGAGGAGATGGATGTCACCCTATACTACTCCCAGTTCAGCCTCCTCGAAGCCCTATGGACCGCTGCAAGAAGCGTCAGGAGGGGGAGATTCAACGCTGGGAGATTCAAAGCAGGCCTCCTCAGCCTGACGATGAGTCCAAGATTTATGAGGATCACAGAGAACATCAAGGTCTATATCGAGGCCTTAAGGCTCTACGAGATGGGGCATAAAGACATCATCGACAATATCCTATACCAAGACTCCAGAGTCTTCAACCTTAGATTCCTCACCGTAGACGGAGAGCTGAGGGAGTTCATAAGAGATGGAGGGCTGAGGGATACGACCATCACGCCCGAGGAGCTCCCCCCTTAGGCCTAGACACATAGAGGTTACCCTTCACATAGAACCTCAGAGGCCTCATATCCCTGACGCCGATCCTTGGAGTCACCACAACCTCAAAGTCCTTCAGGATACGCTCCCTCGAGATATATAGCGGAGGCTTCGTCATATCTACCCCGTTGTGGTTAAGGTCTATGCCCATAGCTTTCGATAGCCTCCCTGGGCCGCTGGCCAGCAGCAGGGCGTCTGAGACCCCTCTACGCCTCCGCATCAGCTCAACACCTTCCAGGGGCTGGAGAGCTCTCAAGAGGACTGCTCCAGGTATGCCCCGGGGCATGGTGACGACGTTCAGGAGATGGTTTACGCCGTAGAGGAGGAAGACGTAGGCATGTCCAGGCTCCCCGTACATCACCCTATTGCGTTCCGTCATCCCCCGATAGGCGTGGGAAGCTGGATCATCCTCGCCGTAGTAGGCCTCAGCCTCTACGATGATGCCGGAGGTCAATCCCTCAGAGCTTTCATGAACGAGGATGCGGCCTAATAGGTCTCTGGCCACTTGAGCTGAGTCCCTGGAGTAGAAATCCCTTGAGAGAGGAGTCCACACAAATCCCCTTTCGGAGAACCCCTTTATCTCTTCTACCTTTTTGGATCTGACAATGGCTGTCAGATCAGCTCCTTATCGCTAGGGAAGCTTCTCCAAGGTTTCAAGCATCTCTGGGAGCTCGCAGATGGTTTTGATGGTGGGGCCGCTCCAGCTCTGGGGCTGTGAGCCTCTAATCCAGATGGCCTTCATACCGGCTCTTAGGGCACCCTCCACATCGGCCTCGAGGCTGTCTCCGACGTGAACCGCCTCCTCGGGTTTCACATCCATCTGCTCTAGGGCGTAGTGGAAGATGCGGGGGTCAGGCTTCCTTATGCCGAGGTCTCTGGAGCAGAGTATGACTTCAAAGTGGCCATCTAGGCCGAGGCTTCTGAGGACATATCTCGGCGTGTCGCTCATGGTGTTCGATATGACCGCCAATCTATATCGATTGGAGAGCCTCCTCACCACCTCCTCCACGCAAGGGTAGGGCGTCGACCTGAAGTGCCGCCTGAAGAGGTTGTGTATGTCCTCCAGGAGCTCGTCGCTTGGGGGTATGCCCATGCGTTTTAGGGCGTAGGCGTAAACCTCCTCTAGGGTTAGCTCCCTGTTCGATTCCCTCACCCGTCTAAGCCGCTCTAGGGCCGCTGAGATGGAGGATTTAACCCTCCTGAGGGGTAAGCTGAAGCCCCGTCCTCTAAGTAGGGTATGTATAGCCAGGTGATACTCATCCCAGTCGATCTCCCCCTCAGCGAGGGTTCCACCGAAGTCTAAGGTGACGGCTCTAAACCCCATAGACTCCATCTTATTTACCCCTGCAACATTAAAGAGTTGGGTTGAGGGGGCTATACTGCCTATGCCTTAGGGTCAAGAGACGGATCACCATCCAAGTTGGAGCCCTCGGTGTCATAACCTTCGAGCCGGGCCTATATATCTACGTAGGCTCCGCGAGAAGCGGGATAGAGCAGAGGGTTCGGAGGCATCTAAGGCTGGGCAGGGGTGAGGGCCGAATGCACTGGCATGTGGATTATCTACTGAGGGAGGCGTCCGTGGAGGTGGAGGCCGTCTACGCCAGGGAGGAGGGAGATGAATGTCAAGTCGCCTCGGAGCTCTCTAGGTTTGGCATAGTCATCAGAGGCTTCGGCTCCAGCGACTGCGGATGTCGAGGCCACCTCATTAAGGTGGAGAGCTGCGAGCTCCCCCAGCTCTTAGGCTTCAAGCCGCTAGCGATCTCCATTAAATAGGCCCTAGAGATCATCACTGAGGGAGAAGGGCTGATTGGACGACTTTGAACGGGACATCGAGAGCATCATGGAGAAACTGCGGGGAGACCTCGACGATTTTGAGTACTCTAGGCTTTTGAGGCTTAGGGATAGGCTGTTGATGCTCCATAAGCGGAACATGGTGAAGATTAATCACTCTGTGATGGAGCTGGTCTGCGCTAAATACCTCATCAAGAGAGGGTTTAGAGTCGAGGTCGAGTATACCCTCAACGGCGTCTCCTGCGACATCTACGCCATAAAGGGGCTGGGAACCCTCATCGTCGAGGTTGAAACCGGCTTTGTACCTCCGGAGCACGCCCTCGATCCCCAGAGATATCTGAGGGCGAGGATAGCGAGCAAGATCATTAGGTATAGTAGCTACGCCAACAAGTTCTGCCTTGCAACTCCACCCCATTACATCATGCCGATACCGAAGGCCCTACTGAAGCCGCCTAGGTATAGAACCGAGGTGGAGATCGAGACCTTGAAACGCCTATGCGACCTCTACTACACTAAGCCTCCCATAACCCTCGAGGAGGTTAAGAACGCCCGCCTCCACTCCATCTACGTCATCGACGTGGATGAGGCCTCGGTTATGGAGATGGATGTGGAGGTCTACGCCGACCGAGGTCTCTGGGACATCTCAGCCCTAGGGAGGGTTATGGAAAACCTTTAAGTCGATCCCTCTCTCCTATCATGGATAAGTTGCCCCCCTCCATCCCATTGCTCCTATTAGGCTTCGCGCTCATCGCCGCTGGTATAGTTCTCCTCATCCTCAGCTACGGTAGAGGGAGAGTGGAGGGTAGGGGCTTCGGCATACTTTTCATAGGGCCTATTCCAATAATCTTCGGTGGAGAAGGGAAGCGTTGGCTTCTCATCGCCTTCCTGGCAGCCATATTCTTCCTCCTGATTCTAGCCGCCTCCATGGGGAGGCGTATAGTCGGATGGTGATACGATGAGAGAGGAGGAAGCGATGTTTTCTCCGACGCTGCTGAAGATGATGGGCTTACTCCTCATCCTCCTAGGCATCTTAATCGTCTCTATAGCTCTAATGCCCGGTGAGGGTGAGGGCGTCATCATACTCTTCCCCTTCGTCTTCAGGGTCTCGGGAGGTTTGGCTCTGCTGCTTTCAACCCTCTTCTTCATCGCCTTCGCAGCCTCCATGATCCTATTACCCTGGTATCTCATCTCCAGGGGCGGCATGGGCGAGGTTGAGGAGGTTTGGACGCCGCTGAGGCGGAGGCGTGAGACCACGGAGTATATCATCACCCTAGAGGTTCCTAGGAGGCTTAGGAGAACCCTCTACGTCGAGGTCGGAGAGGAAGGTGAGATCTACCTGCGAAGTACTAAGGATCCCACCTTTGAGCGCAGCTATACGCTTCCAGCGGGCTTCGACGTGGAGGATGTCGAATTCGACTATGAGGGGAACTACCTCATCCTGAGGCTGCTCTTAAGGAAGAAGCCTCAGACCTAGATGACTCCCTCACGCCTCAGCGCCTCGATCTCTTCCTTCGAGTAGCCTAGAAGCTCGGAGAGAACCTCCTCGGTATGCTGACCCAGCGTCGGAGCCGAGACTACCTTGAAATCCTTGATCTCCGAGAACTTCACCGGATATGTTGGAACCTTTATGCGCCCCAGCTTTGGATGCTTAACCTCCGTGAACAGCTCCCTAGCCACCAGATGGGGCTCCTCCACCACCTCATCTATGTTCAGCACCGGGGCCACGGCTACATCGGCCTCTACGAGGGTGTCCACCACCTCCTTGACAGCCCTCTCCGGGACCCATCGCTCAAACATCTCCTTATCCACCTCCTCCACGCCCAGCGCCTTAGCCAGCCTCTCCATCATCGCTCCTCGAGAGGCTAAGACGGCTACGTAGCCGTCTTTAGCTTTGAAGAAGCCTCCCACGCTCACCTGGCCGAGGCTACGCCTCTTCTTCCTCGACTCCAAGGGTGTGAGGCCGGAGACGGTGTAGGTGACGATGGCCTGAGAGGCGAGGGAGACCATGCAGTCCGCCTGGGCGACATCGATCCATTGCCCCTTACCCGTCTTATCCCTATACCTTATGGCGGCGACAATGCTTAGGGCTGCGAAGAGGGCTGGTCCAAGGTCGCCATAGGCCTGCGGCGATCCACGGGGTTTGCCCTCCCTATCCTCCTCCAATCCAGCCATGTAGGCATGCCCAGTTATCGCCTCGGCGATGGAGAAGTAGCTGGGCCTCTTGGAGTAGGGGCCCGTCTGACCGAAGCCGCTGAGGCTGGCGTATATTATGTCAGGCTTTATACCCTTCAGAACCTCGTAGCCGAGACCTAGCTTATCCATGGTTCCAGGGGTGAAGTTCTCGACGACGACGTCTGACAGCTTCACCAAATCCTTGAATATCTCCTTACCCTTCGGATGCTTCAGGTTGAGAGTGATATCCTTCTTGTTTAGATTCATGGAGATGAAAGTGGGACTCTCATTTTCGACCAGTGGCGGAAAATACCTTGTCATCTCTCCCCATGGAGGCTCGATCTTTATCACCTCGGCCCCTAGATGGGCTAGCATCATGGTGCAGTAGGGGCCGAACCAGACATGGGTTAGATCTATAATTCTAACGTCCTCCAGCGGCAGCTTCATATCAAGAGGCTTAAAGCCAATATCCTATTAACCTTACCATCGATAGGTGCATAGCATTGAGGACCCTAAGAGAGCTTGGTGAGAGGGGGTTGATAGAGCGTATTCTGAGGCTTATTACACCTCTGCCATCGAACCCTCTCCCACCCTGGGAGGATGCCTCAGCCCTAGAGCTCCACGACGATCTAGTCGCCCTATTGAAGACCGACATGCTTCTCTGGAGCACCGATGTTCCACCGGGTATGAAGCCTAGAGATGTTGGATGGAAGACGGTGGTGATGAACTTCAGCGACCTCGCAGCGAAGGGTGTTAGACCCCTAGCCTTCCTCGCCTCCCTCGGCCTTCCAGCCGACATACAATTAGAGACCGTTGAGGAGCTCATCCGGGGAATCGATGAGGCCTCGAGACATTACGACGCCTACTTCCTAGGCGGCGACACGAATGAGGCCTCCGAGATCATCGTGGCGGGCGTAGCCTTCGGCGTCGGCAGGCGTGAAAAGCTGATGAGGAGAAGCGGTGCGAGGCCCGGGGATATATTAGCCGTGACCGGTCCCTTTGGAGACACTGCAGCCTCCTTCAAGATACTTTTAGAGGGCTATGAAGCCCCGGGGAATCTGAGGCGCCGCCTACTCGAGGCGGTCTATCATCCTAGGGCGAGGGTTGAGGAGGGGATCGCCCTGGCGGAGAGAGGCGTCGTGACGGCCTCCATCGACTCCAGCGATGGCCTAGCCATGAGCCTTCATGATCTTTCCAGAAGTAGCGGCGTCGGCTTCAGGGTTGAGCGTCTACCCATCACCGATGAGGCAATGAGATTTGCGGAGCTCCACGACATAGATCCCTGGATGCTCGCCCTCTACGGCGGGGAGGAGTATGAACTTGTCTTCACGGTGCAACCTGAAAACTTGGAGGGGGCGAGGGAGGCCCTTGGGGAGGGGGGATGCAGCCTCATGGAGATCGGGGTTGCGACGAGGGATCGAAGACTCGTATACGTCGATGAGGGGGTGGAGAAGCCTATCGGCGTCGGCTGGGAGCACTTTAAGAGTTGACTTCACCCCGCTCTTCAGGCGGCCTGATATCCTTGAATAGTAGATACATGAGGGCTGCGGAGGCAAATTGGAAGGAGGCGGCTATGAAGAAGGGGAGGGACATCGACACATATTGAAGGACGTAGCCCGTCACCGTTGGGGCTCCGGCGGAGGTTAGGCGGCTGACGACGGTGACAACGCCGGCCGCCGAGGCCTTTCTACGGCCCATGATCCCCATGATGTAGGACTGCCGTAGGGGGACATCGATCATGGAGAAGAGGGCCATGAAGAGTCTTAGAGCCGCGACGAGGGTGAAGTTCGGCATTAGGGGCGTTAAGATGTTCACGGCGACGACTGGAAGCCTTGATAGAACCGTCGCCCTGATGATGCCGAAGCGCCTCGCCATCTTGAAGCCGAGGATGTAGGAGAAGGATGAGATCACCCTAGAGGCTCCGAAGAGGGCTCCAATGATCTCGGGGCCGACGGAGAAGCGTATATAGAACCAGTAGGAGAGGAGACCGTAGATGAAGGAGCCTCCAATGATGT
>Ga0190363_1000803_pt1 | contig 18686 bp, 17 predicted proteins | sample 48721867_MG_FD_161272 | JGI IMG/M metagenome (GOLD analysis project Ga0190363, IMG submission 161272) | Hydrothermal vent microbial mat bacterial communities from Southern Trench, Guaymas Basin, Mexico - 4872-18-6-7_MG | ecosystem: Environmental > Aquatic > Marine > Hydrothermal vents >... | reverse complement strand
TATGCCATGTTTTGTTATTCTAAGGATTACATCCGCTTTTCCATACTCTAATCTAGCTTCAGATAAAACTGCAACTTTGTAGTTCATTTCTGCTAAAATCCGGCAAAGTTCTTCGATTAAGCAATTAATCGCTAATTTATGGCATTCGCTGTAAAAATCATCAACGTGCCTGGTGTTTAAAGAAGTTGAAAGTTTTTGTGCTACGCAAGCTAAACATGTTGATTCGGAGAGAGCGTCAATTATGAAAGCTTTACGAGGCCCGCCATTTGCAGAATATAGATTGAAACGTTGTGCAAGCTTAAGGCAGGTTTCGGCCAGCAAATCTTTAAGGTAACTTAAATCATGAGTTTTTACTGAGATGTTCGCAGTATCAGCTCTTTGAGATGCAGTCATAATTATCAGACATACTTATTTAAAATAAGTATATAAGTATTTCGGATAAGTCAGTTTTATAAGTAACAAACCCAACAGTAAAAATAAGGATTACTCATGGTTGCCTTAGACATAATGAAAGTCATAGAACAGACTCCTAGAATAACCCCACTAGAAATCTCGAAAAGGCTCAAAATAAGCACACAATATGTAAGGAACATCCTCCCAATACTGGCAGAACTAGGGCTCGTTGAAACTCCAGCAAGGGGGGTCTACACCTTAACTGATTTAGGAAAATATGTTCTGGAACATATTACTAAAACAAAGAGGTAACTAAACCAATTAGATCGAAGAATTTTTGCATAGAAGCAACGACAGACTTTTTAATGTTTGATTTCTTGTTTTAATGCGAAAAAATAACCAGAAAAATCTAAGTAAATTTGAAAAATGATAGAGAATTTAGAAAGAATATAATTCAACATTTTGACGCTACAAGAGTTCTCTTATTCTTTGGTATATATCATTCCAAGAATTCACTCGTATGACATTTGATGGAAGATTTTTAGATCGATTATAGGGCTGATTAATTAAGAAGACAACATCGCATATATATGCTAATTTAGTAGCATTTCGATAGTCATCTTCTACAAAGAAACGCAATCTCTTTTTTCGACTGATATAGAAACGATTTTTGAATTCTCCTCTAGGTTCAGAAACTTCTTCACTTCCTTTTTCGATAATAAGCTTGTCGTATTGAATTTTATTTGAGTTAAGCCAATATGTAGTAATTATATCGATAGGTCTTAGCCCAAAACGTCGATTACTTATTTTCATCCGTATTTTTGTTACAAAAGTTTGTATTCTACAAAGTGAGGAATGAGTTAACACGCCAGCAGCAGCTTTTTCCCATTTCTTGAATTCATCACTTGCTCTTACACTATCGCTAGGCCAAGGTCTGTGCGTAAATAAATATATCTTTAACTTAAACAAATTTCGAAGTTTTTTGATAGTTTTTGCTGCATCTTTCATACAAGGCATCGTTACCCAGTACTGAGGATCGTTAAATACCTTCTCTTCTTCATCTTTGGAAACATTCAATTTTCTATTCTCATGAACCGGGATAGATGTTATTTGTTTTGGGGCTAACTTCTTACCACATGAATTATACAAAAAATTGCAAAAGTGCTGAACGTGATCACCTAAGACACCATCAATATCCACACCTATCGCGAAAGATTTCAAATAAGAATGTTCTCGATATCGAGCCAGCCACCAGTAGGAAAACACATGGCTTGCAAAGAAAAGAAGGATAATTATCCACCCCCAACATGGAATACTTTTGACCATTTCTAGAACATTAAAACCACCATTTTTCAAGATGAATGTAAGCGGTTTTGAAAACAGAACGGAACTCAAGAAACAGCAAAGGGAATTTAAAATCGCGAAGGATATTATGACGGGAAGAAAAAATGCTGCTTCAAAATAACCTGGTAAAGAAGGTGTTTGAGGCAAAACTCTTATACGAAGTTTTGTCTCAAGTCTGTTTTTGGCGTTATCAAAAAAATATTTTCTTATCCCATTTACAGTTCGTGCATAAAGGATAGCATCCATTCTTAAATTAGCTATATAAATCATAACAAGGAAACCAACAATAGCTATACAAATGAATATAAATCCGAGTGAAATCCCTAAGAAATCGATGTTTATTATATTTTCTTTTTGTAATAGACCTAATAGTGCTGAAAATAATGTCATAGGAAGAGCCATTAGAATGAGGTAATAACGAAAGAAAGATGATATTGCTGAGATGGTATTAAAGTGGGCTTGAGCAATATTCTGGTATTCACTGAGTAGAAATCTCTCGAATGGGCTTACATCTCTGGCTTTTTCCAAATTTTTCTCCTAGAAATAAGATAAACGGCGTTTTCCATTTTTAGAATTTTCGGAATCATACTTTGGTTGAAACTTCCTCAAGCAAGATGGTAGCGTCTAAATCTTTCTTCTAATCCATATTTAACCGAAGATGGTTCAATGACTTTATCAAACTTAACATGAATCACTTGTCCAGGTATCTTAAACCCCACAGCTGATTTGGCTACTGCTTCCCCTGGAGGAAGACTTCCAAGCAAAGTTGCAAATGTCTCTCCTAAATCCTCTATTATTCTTCGTCTATCTACATCCTCCACATTGAAGCAAAAGAAGTTTTGTTGCAGTTCAGTAGTTACGCTTTTACTTACAAGACTAAGTCTTCTTGCAACTAACCAAAGCGGAGTCCCATTTCTTCCTCCTTCAGTTGCTAGTCTAATCCACGTTTGGTTTACATAGCCGAAATCTCTTTCAGGTGCAATTCTATGTGCTTCATCTGAAACTACGATGCACCCAAAATTTTTGTCTCTCCTTGCTTCATCCCAAACAAAGCCAGCTATTACCGTTGCAACATCTTTCTTAATTTCAAAGTCATCTGGCACCTGTTCTCGCTTTGTAGTTGAAAAATCGACTACAACTATATTATTAGAAGTTATAAGATTCTTAAATTGTTTTAAATTCAAAGTTTCTTCTGGTACTTCTTTTTCAACTATCCATCTTGATGTTTCTATAACGTTACGTACGGTCTCAATAGTCGACGGTGACCTTGTAGTAAAGTATCCTCCTACTACGCCCCTTTTTGACCTCCCTGCTTCGGTGACCGTTTCAACTCTTCCAACTATTTCTAACAAAGTCTTTTTAGTTGGGTACATTCCTCTTTTGCCGCATATTACTACTGCGCCTTCAAGGACTTTTTCTGTTGCACCGGTTACTCTGGGGTCATCTTCCTTTATGAGCTTCATTAACAATGAAGGATTTTTAGGTGCAAGGCTTAACAACAACGTATCCCAGAAAATCGTGTGCACCTTAATATTATTGTTTTGAATGAACTTACTATTTTTTAATGGAGAGAACTCTCCTGTCCAGTCTAATATCAGAAAATGCAGACCATCGTAAGCTTCTAAAGACCTGCATATTAATGTCAATAAAGCTGTAGTTTTGCCTGTCCCTTGAGCACCGCTTATCAGCAAACCTTGCCTTATCAGTGGCCGTAAAGCTATACTAACTGGTAACCCAGTATTTGGATTCTTGCCGAGAACCACTTTAAATTTTGCTGAAGGTTCTATAATTATTCTTACAAGGTCCTCAGGGCAACTATAAACGTTCGATAGCGGGACTATGGGATACTTAGGAGGCTCTATTCTTCCATCTTCACACACTTTTCCTACGAGTATGCCAGTACAGTCATAAGTATGCGAACCATTACTTGAAATTCCCCCATGAGCTATCAGTCTTTTCTCAAAGTCATGACCGTATCTATAGTATTCCGGAGAAGCCACCTGATAAACTATTGGAAGACCTTCATCATCTAATACGAATACATAAGCACCGAGGGGCAGCCTTATGTTTTTTCTCAAAGTAATGAAAATTTTATTAATACCATAAGTGTATCTCGCAAAAACATTTCCAACCACTTTAGCCGATTTAACTATCTTATCTACATCTAGGACTTTAGGTTTATTTTCTAGTTCATTCAAGTGAAAAACCCCCACAAAGAGCCTAACAATTTAGGATTTATGTTTTCTTCCAATATTTTTGTCACCGCTCTTTTGTAGATTTCTCTCATAATTGTTTTTGTTATTTTTGCATCCTTGTGTACTATACATATTGCTTTAGGTAGACCATCAAATTCTGCATCATAAGTTGTTAATGAAGTAGTAAGTACGTACTTTGCTATCCATTCTTCCATTCCAACGAGATATTCTGGGTATTCAACTCTAATTGGAGGTGTCAGGGGGTTCTTTGAGGTTTTTATATAAAAACCATAAATATCATTAAATCTAGCATATGTTTCAGCCCCTTGCTTTTCGATAGCCTTTGAAATTGAGATAGAGGCTGTTCGTTGCCCATAATCTAGTAATTGATGAAATATGAACTGATCTGTATAGGGGCAAATGTCCTTAAGTCCATACCATGCCAAGAAATGTTTGGAAGTGCACCTTTTTACAACCGAAAAAATTGGAATTCTCATCTTATAACATAATTCTATGAGCTGGTCTCTTAATCTTATAAGTTGGTATGCCTTGTTTTGCATACTTTGATAAACTTCATGACTAAGACCCCTTCGATAAGGGACTTTTCTAATAAGTAATGATGCACTTAGTGGCCCATCAATCACAACGCAGCCTGGCTTGCCATGTGTTTTTATATGTTCAATACTTGCTACGGGTATGAGGGCTTCAGCTTGCACTTGATAAAAGAATTTAAACTCTCTTTTCCCCATTTTTTCATGCGATGCCGTTATAAGGTCCCTCATGATTATGGGATCGCTTCCTTCTCGAAAAGCCATTGCACTTATAAATGCGACATTCATCATGCCTATTGGTAACGGGCAACTTGATGCGTCTGCACCAAGTGAATCAAGTTCCCATAAGTTCTCCTCTACGTCCACGTCGTAGGTCTTTAGTCCTTCACGTTTTAACGTTTTTTCTAGTTTTAAGATTTCCTCTTCTGCCTTCCGAGTCCACTTCGGTAGGGCTTCAAATATATCGTTCAGCAGTCCAGCGTATAGCATTGGATGAATGGTTGTAACCTTACCACTCTTCTCAAGTGTCTCCATTAATAAATTATAATCCTCCATGGTAATGAAGCCGTTACTTAATCCCTTTTCGATAAATTTCGTAAATTTCTCCTGGAAGGAGGAAGACATCTTAGCTTTCACCAAATTAGGAATAACCGTTGGAAATATAAAATCTTGCTACTCATAATTAAATTAGATAAAATGTGAGGTATATGAGCTTAAAAAGCATCCATCTTAAAAGAGCATATTCATCTGATTTTGATGATATACTGCATGAATTTTATATTCCTGCTTTGGCTCAATCGGTTCATTATGACCGCCTTGCCGGCTTATTTTCATCAACAAGCCTAGCAATAGCTGCAAAAGGAATTTTGGGACTAATAAGAAACGGCGGAAGTATGCGATTAATAGTCTCACCAAAGCTGAGTAAAAAAGATATAGAGGTTATAGTAAACGCGTACGCTAGCCCTGAAAAGTTTATCGAAAAAAGAATGCTAAGTGAATTAGAACAATTAGAAGACAAATTTGTGAGAAATCACATTTTTGCTTTAGGATGGATGGTCGCAAATAAAAAATTAGAAATTAAGGTTGCACTAGTTTATGATGACTATGGAAAACTAATGAGTTCTGATGATATCGAGCGATGTGGCATTTTCCATCAAAAAGTTGGTATTCTTAAAGACTCAGAGGAAAATATTGTCACTTTTAGTGGCTCTATAAACGAAACAGCTACTGGATGGTTGAAAAATATCGAGGAGTTCAAGGTATTCCGTAGCTGGATTCCGTCTGAAGAGGAGTATGTAAATGCCGACATTATTAAGTTCAATATGCTATGGGATAATAAGTCCCCCAAGGTCAAGGTAATAGAAGTACCGTACGCAGTAAAAAAGAAACTTATTGAGATTGCACCATCTGATATAGAAAAAATAGATCTGGAAACGTTATATGGCTATACAAAAACGAAAAGAAAAATTCGCCTATTTAGGCATCAAGAAGAAGCTGTAGAAGCATGGCAAAAGAATAACATGAAAGGAATTTTTGAGATGGCTACAGGAACTGGCAAAACGTTTGCTGCTTTAGGATGTTTAGAGAAGGCGCTTAATAAACATAAACAATTAGCTACTATCGTTAGTTGTCCATATCAACATTTAATACAACAATGGAAAAGAGAAATCAACAAATTTGGTATAAAATACGATAACCTAATTATTGCTGATAGTTCGAATCCTTTATGGAAAGATCATTTGGTTGACTCGTTGATTGATATTCAGCTGGGATATAAAAGTCACGTGATAATTTTGACTACTCACTCTACATTTTCATCTGAAAAGTTTACTAACATAATAAGACACCACAAAAACGGAACTCCACTCTTTCTTATCGCAGATGAAGTACATGGGTTAGGAGCACAGAAATGGAGAGTAGGGCTTTTAGATGAATATGACCTCAGATTAGGGTTAAGTGCAACTCCTAAAAGGTGGTTCGATACTGCTGGAACATTAATCCTGTATGAATTCTTTGATGATGTAGTCTATGAATTTGGATTAGAAAAAGCAATAAACACTATAAATCCGCTTACAGGCAAGACTTATCTTGTACCTTATCGGTATAGACCAAAGTTCATTTCCTTAACGAGAAGAGAATTGGAGGAATATATAGACAAAACGAAGGCAATAGCTAGGAGGTATTATAAGACAAAAAATGATTATGAGAAAGATAGAATTCTAGAAATCTTACTGTTTAAAAGATCCGACATTATAAAAAATGCCGAGAGGAAATATGAAGCTTTAATAGAAATACTGGATGAATTAGGAGATAAAGTTAAATGGACATTAATTTATTGTAGTCCAGCTCAATTGAGAACTGTTATGCAGATACTTAAAGAGAAAAGGCTTCGTGCTCATCGATTTACAATGAAAGAAGGAACAATTCCTCAAAGAAAGTTTGGAAGCTTGACAGAGAGGGAGTATATCTTAAAAAATTTTGCGGAACAAAGATATGATGTTCTAGTAGCTATTAAATGCTTAGACGAGGGAGTTGATGTTCCTCCAGCTAGAGTTGCGATTTTGATGGCTAGTAGCGGGAATCCAAGAGAGTATATTCAACGAATTGGGAGAGTAATTAGACAATATCCAGGGAAAAAGGAAGCAACCATATATGATATAATTGTCGTTCCTTCGCTTTCTGACCTTCCGCCAGAACTCGAAGAAATAGAGAGAAAAATATTCAAGAACGAGTTAAGAAGATATATAGAGATAGCTAAGACTGCTGTAAATAACTCTGAAGCATTAGATCTGATCTATAAAGCAATTGAAAGAGGAAGAGAAGGTATATGACGCAAATTAATGAACGAATATTAAATTGTATAAAAAACATCTGTAAAGACAAACCATTGATTGCGGAATTCTTAGTAGATTTGATCTATGAAGAAGTCGAGAATCCCGGATTATGGAAGTGGCGAGAAGTTTACAGAAAGAAAATAATGCAATTTCTAGAACAAAGGGAGGGCTTCAATGAGGTTTGAGAAAATAGTACTCAAGAATTACCGTCAGTTTAGAGATGTCGAGATTACTTTTGATAAAAAATCGAGTAATGATCTGCATATCTTTGTTGGAGTGATGGGTACTGGTAAAACAAACTTGCTGAACGCTATCTGTTGGTGTTTGTATGGGGACGAACCTTACCTTTCCAAGGATTCACAGCAGCTTCCACGTGTGAATCTTAAGGCTGTTGAAGATGCAAAACTTGGAGAAAACATTCAAGTTTGCGTTGAAGTTTGGATTGAAACTGAGGAAAGGAATAAATACATATATAGAAGAAGAGAAAATTTTAGGATCTACGAAGAGAATGGAAAACCAGCTCCTCATAGCCAAACTGAGAGTTTTGAGGTAGAATATATAGACGAAGAAGGAAACATGAAAATTTTTGGGGATGTAAAAGAGGAACTTCAATCATATGTAGAACGTTTTCTTCCTAAAAGCATAAGAGAGTTCTTCTTTTTCGATGGTGAAAGGCTGGATAGATACTTTAAGGAAGCAACCGCAGAAAATGTTCGGCACGCAATCTTCAAAATTTCTCAACTAGATATATTAGATCGGGTAAGTGAACGAATTGATAAAATTTTGAGCGAGATCAGAAGAGAAGCTGGAAAAATAAATCCTAGAATTGAAGAAACCAGAGAAAAACTAGAACAGAAGGAAAATGCTCTCAAAGAAATCATACGGATGATAGGCGAGTGTAAAGAACAAATTAAACGAGCAAAGACTAAAATTGAAGAATTACGTGAAGAAATAGCACGGTTACCTGACGTAGATGCTCTTGAGGATGAACGAACAAGATTAAAATCAAAATACAAAGAGAAAATATCATTTCTAAATGAAAAAATTAAAGAAAAACGGAGTTTATTAATTGATTACAGCAAAACAATATTACTTTGGCCAGCAATAGAAAAGACACTGAAAATTATTGAAGATAAACGGAAAAACAAAGAAATACCTCCACGTATAAACAAAGATATGCTAGAGGAGATTCTTAAGGAACAAATATGCGTTATATGTGGTCGTCCTCTTGATGAGGAGTCAAAGCATCACGTAACGGAACTCATTAAAGAAGTAAAAATAACCTCTGAAACTGTACAAGAACTTTATCGAATGGAAGAGTTTTTCAGTCAGGTTAAAGAGCAAATAAAAGCATTTGAAGATAGAATTAGAAAACTAACAGAAGAAATACGACAATATGAACGAGACTTGGAAGAAATAAATAAAAAGATTAGCGAAATAGACAAGGAATTATTAGGACGCGACCAACAAAGAACAAGAGAGCTTCATGAAAAACTCAGTTACTGGGAAGAAATATACGAGACAAATGAGCAGAGACTAGGTATGCTTAACAGTCAAGCGAAGAATCTCGAAAAAGAACTTGATGAATTAAATAAGCAATTAGATAAAGAGCTAAAAATGGAGAATCAAGCTGAAAAGCTTAAGAGACAAATTGACTTTTGCAAAGAAGCTTTGCAAGTATTGAGAAAAACCAAAGATAGTATTATGACTCAGATTAGAGAGGAAATACATAGGAAAACTCGGGAAATATTCTTTAACCTTATTTGGAAAAAAGCCACGTTTAGTGACGTCATAATACAACCAGATTATAGCATCGCACTCATTCATCAAATGGGATACGACTGCTTAGGAACAATTTCAGGAGGGGAGAGGGAAACTCTAACATTAGCCTTTACTTTAGCGTTACATGAAGTTTCTGGTTTTAACTGCCCAATAATTGTTGATAGACCCCTTGCAATGGTTTCAGGACCACCAAGGAAAAATATAGTGAACATTTTTTCCAAAGTTAGCAATGGAAAACAAATTATACTATTTTTCACGCCTGACGACTATTCTCATGATATAAGTGAAATTCTAGAGCGAACAGCTTCAAATAAATTTGACTTAAAAATGTCAAAAGATGAAAGAGAAACTAGTATTGAGGTGAAATGATGAGTAAAGTGCCTGATAGACTCTACATAGACGAAAACGACAGGAAGCTTTATGATGAGGTCATCGTGGAAATATTTAGGGGAAAAATTGGAGATGAGGAAAAAAGATGGGAAAGAAAAGACCAATTTCTTCTTGCAATGGCAATTGGCTTTAAAAATGAGGTAAGGCGGCCTCTGAAGAAGAAGGAAGGATTCATCAGAAAAGAGTACCTCAAGCCAGAAGACAAAGCATTAATAAATGCTATTGCAATCTACGATACTGGTTCTATTGAAGTCCTGCTTGATAAACAGAAGGTATTCAGCATTGCAGAAGAATACGCTCATGCAGGGATACGTATTCTTCATGGAGAAATAAAATCTGGAGAACCGGGATCCTACCTAAAAAAACTCGAAAAAGATTTGTTTGAAAAATACAAGGGGTTAAAAAATAGGTTATAAGCTGTTATTGAAAACAAAATTACCTTTAAGGTCTAGAAATTCGTGTAATATTGTATAACCTTCTCGGACTCCTTTCATACCTGACAACGATGATAGTGGAGATGTTTGTCTGTTCCAATCAAAATTACGTAAAGGATTAATTATTTTTTCTATTACCTGCTTATCTTTGTAATTATATCCAATTTTACGACACAATTTGAACACATCCAAAGCTAACCAATTTAAGCAATAAATTCCAATTACTTTTAAAACCATATAATCTTTCCATTTAATGTCATGGAAGGCTTCAGGAATTAGTTCCTTTAAAATGCCCCAGAAAGCATTAAGATATGCAAACTGTTCATAATCATTCATTCTTGAAAATTCTTTATCCGTAAATAACTGCTTAAGGGATGAAACAAATGAATTCAATTGAATGGGTTTCCCTGTGCCCCGCCTACCGCTCAGATTAATTTTGCCATATAGAGGAGAATTTTCTTGTTCATTTAACAAGATCGAAATATGAGTTGCATTCACTCTCCAGCTTTCTTTATCTAGAAATGGGATACCTTCTACACCGCCAGTTTTAATCTTATACATTAAAATGTCCTTAAGAGAGGGATTGATCCCTTTTTGCGTCTTATTTATAACAAAAAATGATATTCTCTCTATATCATCATAAGTAAGTTGCTGTTTGAGCTTTTTACTGTTGTTTAACCTTTCTAGAGTCCTTTGCAAATCAACAAATACTATTGGTAACTCAAAGTTTATCAAAGATAACAAAGTTTTATAGTCAATTTCACTAAAAACATTATCAAAAACGAAACTCTCTAATAACTTTTCAAAACCTCCTATCCTATGTTGACCATCGATTATCCATATTGCACCTTTTTTTCTTGGAATTTCGAGAACTCCAATATCATGATTCTTCGCTATGAACCTTGCCTCTCTTAAGCTCACTAGCAAACTAGGTACAACTGGTACTGGGCATTTTTTTATATAGTTAACGAAAGCGGCAGTCCTTTCTTCGTATAGCTCTCGCTGGTACCCACTAAGTTCCTTCTCTTTAAATCTTTCAATTTCATATAATTTCAAAATATCCATGAATCTCATCTTACCCAAGTACATCTCTATGTCTTTCTGCTGAAGCCTAATAACATCTATTTTTAGCGGGGTTGTAGTGGGCGTTTGATTTTCTCTGATCACTTTTAATATTTTGAATCTCTTATCACTCTGAAGTTTCTCGGGGAAAAATAAATCAGGATTATTCCAACATCTTTCGCATACATATTTATTTCCTTCTTCAATTGGGTAAGCTCTGCCTTCAATTTTATGCCCACAACAGGAACATAGCACTTTTTAATAACCTCCTCCTTTGTTCATAAACTCACTAAATGCCTCGTCAAATGTTTTACATTTTTCTACTTTCACTCTCAATATTCCCTCATAAGGTGGAAAAGCTCCCCCATATCCTATAACTCGACGTGCCCTCTGAATTGCCTCAAGTCTCATATAGTCCCATTTTGGAGCAATAAAGCTATTCTTGCGGAGAGTATTCAGCGGTTGATAACGCATGGGGTAGCAAACAGCCCCCCATCTAAGTATATCTTTCATTCGTTCAAAGAAATCTTGAGGGGAATCAGTAAAATTATATAGAGTGTAGACCAGTATTCTACGCCCATCAACTCCATGGGCATTAAACAAACTGATTGCTTTCTTAACATACTCCTTCATTTCATGATAGTCATATGACAATCTGATGAGTTCTATTTTTAATCTTGTTAAATGACGAACTACTTCTTCATTTATAAGTCTTGCATCAAGCCCTTGGTTAAAGTCAACCGCTAAATCTAATTCCTCAATTTCATTAACTATTTCTTTCCAGTTGGGATTGGCAAGAAAATTATTGTCGAAAAAAATAACTTTTTTGTGGTCTGGCCAAATCAGATGTTTTATACTTGATTTAGTGGAGTTTAAGTATCCTTCTAGACGGGGAACAGCACAGTATGGGCATTCTCTTATACATCCTCTTGAAGAAAAAACTATGCTTGCCCCGACTTTTTTGTTCCATTCGGGGACTAGACTATAATCCGGAAGTAAATCCTCAACTTTAGCAAATACTCCTCTTAAAATATGATCAGGACGAATTCCACTTAATGCAGCATGTTCTGGCATTAAAGAAGCATAAAGACCCCCAAGCCAAATTTCTGATTCAGGAAAATATTTTGAATAAAACCATATAGCCTTCCAAACTGGTTTCCAAGCCCATGTCCATAAACTTGTTATGTATATTATATCAGGCTCTTCCTCAAGGTCTAATTTTAACCCGCGAACTAATTCTGTAGTATCTCCCATTTTTTTGTGATAGGCAGAAATTTTCAATAATCCTAGAGGTGGAAATTGAGTATAATATTCCGGTTCGACAAGTAGGATGTGCCTTGACAGCTCTCAAGGTCCCTCCAGATCTTCGGAGTAGATTTTTATACTTTTGAGATCTTTTAAACTTATCGTTCAAGATCACTTGCTTGGGCAATATGGTTCTTGTAGGTGTAATTGCTTAGATATTCCTGAATGAAAAGCTTCAATAAAACTTACTAAGATACATTGTCTCATTTCCCTAATTCTTCAGATGAAACCTTAACCAGTAGTATTAAGTTGTATAAGTCTTGAACAAGCATGTGGGGCGTAATTAAAAACGGTAAACTCTTTCTGTAACATAATCTCTCGCGTTTCGTTTCAAAACCAAAATATCGACTGAAAGTCTCCTCGCCTAGCTTATCAATAAGTTCATTAACAAAAACTTGCTGAATAAATCTAACTGTTCTATGTATCCGTGGTGATTCATATGTAGGAAACGTATAATGGATGTCTTTAACTGGAAACTTTCCAAAATTAACTATAGGAATTATTATCGCTCTCCTTTCATCAATTACTAGTTTAAGCTTAATCCCGCAAGATTTCCCCCAAAAACATTTTCTTTTTTCGTCATATTCAAAATGAAATGCTTTAACGATAGCGTATACGAATTTCTCGTTCAAACCAATACTTCGTAGGATTTTAGCCATAAATTTCGCCAATTTATTGCCAAAATACCACAACCCCCAGTAAAGCGGCGACCTTCTTAAACGCTGAATAATTTTTAAACTGGTCATTATACAATATCAGATGATTTATACTCAAGATTAAATGTTGCCTTTTAAGAAGTGAGATAACTTAAAATATTCAAGAAAAATTGAATGATTTTGAAAATAAATACTTTGATTTTTGTCATTGTTGTTTAGAGATGCAAATATATCGCGTTTAAAAAAGAAAAGATAAGAAGAAAACACTAAACGAAGCCCAGCTTCTCTAAATTTTTGTACCGAGAAGCTTAATTTAAAGCATACTTTACCGGAACAAGCAATCCAACAATGTAACAAAGCCCAGATGCGTGCGTGCGGTGGTAAGAAGAGCATTCGTTGTATGCAAACAAATGACAACAAGCGAAGACAAGAACTACAGAGAACCAGCAACTGAAAATCTTCGCGAAATAATATTCAGTTAATGGTGTTTAATCGTAAGTAAGTATATAACACATAACTTTCACAATCCGCTAAAGTCATAAAAGCTAATAAGGAAAAATTTTCAAGATGTAATTGATGTTAATGAACAAGCAATTTTATAAGGAACGTATTCATTCGTTTATCCGCTCTCTAAAGAGATACGAAGAATATGCTTATATTTTTGACGTTTTTAGCATTAAGGGAAAGCCTTTCGCATTTGCGGTCGGACAAAAGGACAATTTTAAATTTTTAATGCTAGAATTAAAATCTTCTGAGAACATGAATTCTTTGCTTGGAAGAACTGTGTATATTGGCCGTGATCTGAACCGAAGAAAACATGTTAAAATCGTCATGAGACTTGGTAAGAAAACTCCTAAAGACATCAAACGAAGATTATGTGAAAATCCTTTTGCACAAAGGCAATTATTCCTTTTGATTACGAAGGCTACAAGTTTAACAGCAAAAAATGCATCTGAAAATGATTTTATGCGATATATTGATGACCTTGAGAAAGCTATCTCTTTAGGTTTTGCTGAGGTGTTGGCTCAACAATATGCTGAAGAACTGGGTGAAAGCGACCCCAAAGAATTGATCAGAGAGTTAACTGAAGACTGGCGTAAATTAATTAGTAGATTGAAGAATAAACTAGAATGGATAAAAAGTATGTCATCACCTCTTCGTTGCGATCATTGTGGTGCTGTATTAAAAGGGGTGAAGAAACGGAGAGGACGAGGCAGAAAACCTTTCGCTCAGACAGAAGAAATAATTTGTCCCAGATGCGGCTTGGTACTTAAAGTCCGTTAAAGAAACTGACATAAAAAGGCAACACATAGCTAGCGTCAATGACGAGTTAGCGGAGACGTAAATGAAAGCTAAAAAATAGCTTATGAAGCTACGTCATGAATTGCTCTGACTTTAAAGTAGCGATAGAGCGAGACGATTGACCATGCGGTTACTTCATTTTCGAAAAACAATGTTCTTTGATTATCAAAAAGGTATAACAGAAATCACTTAAAGGGATTTGAAGCCCAAAAAGAAAAAGTAGTTAAATCAGCTATGGGAGAGGAAAAATCTAAAAAGGCATCGTCAGAAATCGACTGGAAATAAACTATCTTTCAATCACAAGATTTTCTAATCTTAGACATTGCTTTATCTCTTAGCTGACTTGTAAGTGAGACTAATATGTCTTTTCTGTACCCTCCCATTACTCCGGTTCTAATCATGTACCTTGTTATGTCGTTTAGAAATTTGTATATGTCTGCGTATTTTGATGTTGCTATATCCCAGAACTTGTGTGTTGTAAATCTGTCTATTATGTGGGTTAATGTCGATAATTCTTGTAGTTGGCGTCTTAGTCTTGAGTTAAAGTCTATGAACTCTTTAATATCTGCAGGCTTGACATTAACGTATTCTTTAAGGCCTTCAAACTTTTCTTGTAGAAGCTTTACTGCCTCTTTATACATGGTTATGATTACCATTCTATGCATATCACTTGCTGTATACTCTAAATATCCAAATTGAGGCTCTTCATCAGGCTTATTTTTGAGTGCATAGATCACATAGTGATAAATAGGAGGTAAATTTCCTATTTTTCCTTCTATTAGATTGACTGCAATGTCGATAAGCTTCTTGTACTCCTTCTCGAAATATTCCAGCAGCTGGTTCGTAGAGACATTAACTAAGCCCGTGTCTTTTTGCCACACAATGACATAAGGTACGTCTTCAAAGGAGCTTTTTCCTTGGATTTTAACATGTATTTCTATTCTTTTTCCAGCATAACCGCTTTTCAAGTATCTTGTAATAAGTTTGTTTTCGTCGAAGTAGACAAGTGGCAATCCTTTATCTATTCCCCACCGGAAATCCACTACGCGTAGATAGCTAAACCAGTATTCTATCCATGTTTCTTTAAAGCCAAGCTCTATCAGCTCTTTTTTGTGTAAAGAAATCATGTCTTTTATTGTGGCTTTTCTTTTGTTTGATTTATTTCTAATAATTGATAGCAATTCCCAGAGAGGGACAAAGTTTTCTCTAAGTAATTCCTTAAATTGGTTCCATTCATCCATATATTCGGGTCTATTGCTACCAACGGCAACAATATCTATATCGCCAATTTTTTTAGACCTGAGAACAGAGCCTGCAATACCAACTTGATCTATAGTTATAGGATAGAATTCGGAATTAACTTGCTCAGCCTTAAAAATAACATGTGCCAAAGCCTTAAGGGCAGCATCGCTCTCAATAAAAGGAAACATAGACCTCAACCCTTTAACATAAAGTTCTGAATCTTTCATGATCACTTTCCCTATAATTAACGGCTACTTATACCGATAAATAAATACTGCAGAGACAAGTAAGGTTAAAATATAAAATATTTAGCTATTTTGGAATCCTTCCTCATAATCTAGGGTAGATCTTGGTCATTTAGGAAACTAATATTTTTATGACGACTCATTGGATATAGCCATGGGTAAGACTTTTACTTCAAAAGTCTAAAAATAATAATTGAAGGGGAACCCGGTGATTGTGGTCATTGAATGATCTTCTTTATATGGCCAAGAAATTGATGAATGAAGGAAATTATGTGCAAGCGATTGAAGAATACGGGAAAGTTCTTGAACTTGTTTTTAGAGAGCTTTATAAGGAGTATCTTCCGCAGTTGCCATATCCAGATAAGGAGAAAGCCGTCAATTATGAAAAGAAGTTAGGGAAATCCGTTGAGAAATTTACAATCGGCGAATGGATAGGATTACTCAGGCAAGCTCGTCTCTTCGATTTTATTAAGAACCGTAAGGGGATTAAGATTTCACTGTTTTTTACACCAAGTCTTATCGATATGCTTAATAAGTTAAGAGTTGAGGCAACTCATCCAAGGCCTGATGAAGAAACCATATTAAGTCGGTATGACATTAGACTTCTCGCGTCATTTATGGAATTAGGAGTTAAATGTTTACTCTATGAATTAGGGATTTCACCATCCAAACAAACAACGCATGCCCCATTTCCGTCAGATAAACAAACTCGTATTAAGGGCATCTTTTTGCAAGTTTCAAGAGAGGACATTATAAAAGCGACCAAAGACCCAAGAATAGTAAAGTATAGATACGTGAGCAAATACGTCGAAATCGACGGAAAAAAGTATCCTCCGAAAGGCTTACTGGCTATAGCATCAGGCATTCCTACATCAAAATTTACAACAAATCAGGCGGAAAGAGTATTAGAAAAACTAGGCTTCAAAGTATACTCAGTAAATAAAAGATTTGAAATTTAAGACATATGATATTCTGAAATCAAGGAATTTTTTGATTAGAAGTTTGCGTATATGCACCATCCACATGTAATTTCAGGTCTTTCAAGAAAGAAAAATGAAGTTATCAAAAAGAAAGATAAATAAAAAATAAAGTTAGGGATTAACCTCAACTAGCTATTAGAATTCCCATCCATATTTGCTTACGTGGTCTTCGAGCACTTTTTCTTGGTTGTCAATCGACCCATCCCATTCATCTAACGGTTCTCTTCTGATTTTCCTTACTCTTCTACTTTTACTCTTGCGATATCTAACTTTAAATCTCACGTAGTCGATTTTATCGTTTAAATGCCCCATGAAGACTGATTTTTGACTATGCCTATTTCGATCGCTTCTTGTGCGAGTATTTTCATTCGTTTTTTGCTTAATTTTGTTTAGCGGCTTAAGCCATCTATCTAGGGTAGTAATATCTAACGTTTTCTTCATTTTTTCACCTCCTTTAGTTTGTTCTCCATATAATATAGCGGATACTTTGCTTGTTTAGCAAGAAGAAAAATTTAATAATAATTGTCTCTTTTATCTCATTTGTCTATGTCCGGGTCTCGTTTAAACAGAGAACATAAGGCCTTTTTGCAGTGTTACAAAGTGTATAAGAACTTATCATCACTTAACAGCGAATATATTAAGCTGATAAAAACTCATGATTTGAATAAATTTACGCTTGCATTGATTAGGTTTACGAGGAAATTGATAAGAGTTAAGCGTTTACTTGGCGGACTATTAATAGCATATAGAGATATTGTAGACTTAAAATTTAATCTTGAAAAAGGAGAGATAAATTTAGGTCTTAAGGGAGTATCACGTAGCCTAGAATTTTATAAGCCTATTAAAATGCATCCCTTACTCCTTGAAGATATACTCAAAGACATACCTAAATACACTTCTGAAATTGAGCTTCAGTTTGCTAAGACCAAACTAGACATATACACATCAGATGTGCTTCTAAATAAAATTATGAATGAGATAGAAAGACTGATAGATGAACGCATAAAATTCTTGGAGGAAAATGAAGCATGGAAAAAATTATACAAAAGCAAAATTCAAGAAGCCGAACTAATTCCACCCCGGAAAGCTTCAGCAATGCTTGGAGTATCTTATAAAACTTTATGGAGATGGTGGAAAGAAGGAAAAATTAGAGCTATCCAAACACCCTCAGGACGCCTAAGATATTACAAAACAGATATTGAAAAGTTGCTAGGAAAATGAAAAAGATGTTAAATTGGAGCATCCGAGTAGGCTCTTAGTATGGCTTTAATAGTACCCAAAAACATAGAATCCTCTTGTAATTTTCCACATATAAAGTGCATGAAGCTTACCCATTTTCCCTTTAACTTAGCTGGATAAATTTTCCATCAAAATTGCGAGTCATCTTTGATTGCTTTTAAATTTTGCATTTTTTCATACGAAATAGACTCAAACCCATTTTGGTATGAGTACCCAGTCCACCAATTTGGGTTCAAGTTTATACCTTCTATTTTGAAAACGATCAAAGGATTTCGCCTCGAACGCAAAATAGATATTAAAGGTTACTTTAACTTCATAATCTTTAATACTCTTCATTTCAGTTCTAGTTTTTGATAGAAATTTACAATCGTTAAGCCTTAATACAAGTTTATGTTTTCACCCTCCCCCTTTCGTGTACATATATGAAACCCGCGTGTGACGCATCGATAACCCGCATGCAGCGCAACGCACGCGAAGCGTTAAAAATAGACATAGACTACTGATGATATTCTAGGAACAACATCGAAGGATTGGGATGCGTTGGCTGGAATGTTTCTAGAAAATGCTATGAGAGATGTTAATGAGCAGTTTCAGAACCTCTTTGAGAAGCATACCGAGCTTCTCACTATCTTGGTAACATCCGTTATCGTAGCACTTCTAGTTAATATCCTTGCTCCCCCTCTTCAAGCTCTTGTTGAAAGGATCGTTTTGTTTCTCCACATACCCAAGGGG